>Ga0315314_1003242_pt1 | contig 12859 bp, 11 predicted proteins | sample TDP9_MG_FD_203631 | JGI IMG/M metagenome (GOLD analysis project Ga0315314, IMG submission 203631) | Freshwater sediment microbial communities from Lake Towuti, South Sulawesi, Indonesia - TDP9 | ecosystem: Environmental > Aquatic > Freshwater > Lake > Sediment | place: Indonesia: South Sulawesi...
GCGGACCGTTTCTTGGCAGTCCAGCGGACTATGGGGACATCTTCCAGAATCATGGGCCACCTCCTTGGAATCCATGATGATACCATCATGTCTTAAAGGTGGCTTCAACTTTTAGGGGAGCAGTATAGTCGAGTTGATCTCTCGGGTCTTTTATGTAATCCCATGCAATTCGAATCATTGACGTAAGTTGAAATCCTTTGAGGGCATCTTCCAACTCACTTCCAGGAGCAACGTTTCTTGAAATTCTCGATACATCCACTCCTTCTCTCTTTAATTGGGAAAGCGATCCGAACATGTATTCTTCCCTCAATGCTTCAAGGGATCTGGAAATACTGCTGATGACGCTAACAAAGGCCTCATTCTGAATATACTTCCTTTTATGAAATATACCCATTGTGTCTCCCTTGTCGGCTAACAATAATTAGACTGATCCGCATAAGATGCGGAGTTCTGGTTTCCTGTCCGTATAACACGCCGTGGGATTTCTTGCTGAAGGCGTGTTAACCCCGTTCCATACAATTGCTTGCTGCCTGTCCAGCGGTCTATCACGGTATCTTATGCGGATCCGCATAACACAACCTCCATGAATGGGTTCAAAGCCCATCTACCGGACTGCGAACGCCCATCGGTCCCCGGTTGAGGACATGGGTATAGATCGTCGTCGTCTTTATGTCTCTATGGCCCAGAAGCTCCTGGATCGGTCTGCCATTTCCGCTGAAATTATCATTCTATTCTTCCGAGAGGTCAAGTTTTTTGAAGAGATCATAAATTCTTTAGCACTTCCTCTGCCGCGTCCAGGAGCAACTCCCGATATTTTTCCTCATCATAGAGATCATCGGGACTGAGCAAGGGGAAGGGACGGACCCGCTCCTCTTTGACCTTCGCCGCGGCGTCCTTGATCAGATAATGCACCTTCTCCCCCGGATGGATCTGGATGCCCATCTCCTCCAATTGCTGCAATGCCAGGGCAGTATGAGTATCCACCTTATACTCACTTGCCTTCTTGGTGACGGTCCTGGCGATGAGGAGCTCCTCCTTCCTGATCTCCCCGCACTGGAGGCGGATCAGGTAATCCTGCAGGAGCTCGCGGGCCTCTCCCACCTTTTCTCGGTATTCCCGGCTGTCCTTGCACATGGAAAGGAGATCGAGCATCCTCTGCTGTGCCTCCTGGATCAGAGGAGGTGTATCATCGCGGCGGAAGGCCAATCCCCGGGCCTTCAGCTCTCCTCCCTCAAAGGCCCCGAAATAGCGGGTGGCTACCGGGAAGTCCTCCCTGACCCGGGAGGGCAGGAAGATCACCCATTGATAGATCCCTTCCAGCTCGATGGGCACCTCGGTGGCCCCTTCGATCTTACGGCAGAGCTCTATCACCTCGGAGCGGGCCATGGCGGGCTTGGTGATCCAGAGGGCGTCGGTGAGGGCATGGAGGACGCGAAACCCATGGGCCTCGCTGATCTCCTTGGCCAGGAGCAGCTTCTCCCGCCCGTAGGCGGTAACCGCCTCATGGGCCTCGATCCTTCCGAACCGCGCATTGCGATACCCTAAGTAGCCGAAGCAGACCACTAAGAGCCACTTGAGGGCCGTCTGCCTCCGGGAATAGAGTTCTCTCTCCGCTCCCTGAGCGCTTTTCATCCGCGCCTTGCAATTCTTCCTCCGCTCCAAGATCGGCCGCAGGACCTTGGGAACCAGTCCCTCCCTCCTCTGGCAGAGGTTATATCCGGACTCGGGCACCTTCGGTTGGGGACAGCAGGGGCAAAGGACGGTCTCTGCGGAGATGTTGTGGCGCACCATGATGGTGGGATACATGGAGGAGAAGTCGATCTCGGCCACGCCCTCGTGCAGGCCCAGGATGGGCTGAAAGGTCAGGCCCCCCTTGTCTGCGACCAATAAATCCCAGGCGGTCTTGAACTTCTCCGGCTCGCCCTTGTGCCAGGGGATCAGGATCTGGTCGCGGATGGCCTGGTCCAGCTGCATGGAGCTGATGGCCGTGCCCGCCGAGCGCCGGGCCAGGCGCTGCGCCGGGATCTTGGAGAGCCGACAGATCTCCACGATCCCCTCCCATCCCGTGGCCAGGTAGAAGAAGGAGTTCTGCCGGTCGATATGGAGCCTCCCGAAGAGGGGGTAGTCCGGCCCGTTGTAGACGATCTTGCCATAGGTGAAGTAGGAGCGCCCTTCGGTGAGGATGGCACGGTGGATGGGGGTCGGCTCCCGGTCAAGCTGCAGCGGCAGGCGCGCCCTTCGGGAGAGGCGGAGCAGGGCGGGGATGAGGAAAGAGTCCCCATGGTCGGTGAGGATGAGATCCGGATCGTGGAGGGAGAGCAAGCGGTTCATCTCTCGGAGCAGCTCCTCCGGGGGGCCGGAGTCGAAGGCCCAGGATCTGCCCTCGCAGCGGACGATCAGGACATTTCCCCTGCCCAAGGGCAAAAGGTGGCTTCCCTCATAAGAGAGTTCCAGGATGGACAAATCGGGAAGGGTGTAATCCGGGTCCCAGGGAGACTCCAAGGGGTGGATTGCTTGCAGCCGTCCCTCCTCGAACTCCACCCCGCAACGGCCCAAGGGGAAGATGCCCCGGCTATACAGGTAATACTGGCTGAGGGGGATGTCGCAGTTGAAAAAGGAGAGCCTTCCCTCCCAGAGAGAGAGCTTGTGCAGGAGCCGGGGGAGGCGATCGTAGTCGGAGATCTGGAGGGAGAGCACCTCCATCTCCTGGCCGCTCCAGAATTCCCTCTTCCTCGCCCAGGAGTGGTCGCTGGCAAAGCCCTTGGCAACCGCCGCCTGGGCCAGCCGCCCTAAAGTCCTCTTCTCCCCTTCTGCATAGATGGGAAAGGGGAAGGGGTCCTCCAGGCGAAGGGCCTGCCGACCAGCGGTTCGGACCCACAGGACCATCCGGTCGTGGAGGGGATAGACATCCAAGAGCCATCCTTCAGCTTCCATCTCCTTTGACTCCTTTGGGATCCTCCTTCTTCAGCCTCTCCAGGATCTCCCCAAAGAGTTTTTCGTGCTCCAGGCAGATGGAGAGGAGAATGGACTCTAAAGGCCAGGGAGAGGAGGTGTAGGCGGCAGCCTGGACATGGAGCTTGGCCCGGTCGAAGAGGCGGTCGAAGGCCTCCTGGTCCTCTTTGCGCAGGGCGCGGCGGAATTTCTTCCATTCCTCGTACTCTCGTTGCAGCACTTGACTGAAGGGCAGGACGGTCCGGCCCATGTGAATTCCCCCTTCCGTAGCCCTCTCTCACTCTCTCACGCAATTTCCTGAAATCGCTCCAGGACCTCCCACCGCCTCCGCAGGGCCAGGGGTGGCTTGTGCAAGGCGATCTGGAGGGCATCGGGGGAGGGCTTCAATTTCAGGACCGTATCGGAAAGTTGCACCAGCTCCTGTAGAAGGAAACGCCGGTTCCCATTGACCCCGGAAAAGGACTGGCCCATCAGGAAGAAGATGCCCTTTTCGCTCATCTCCTTCACCTTCCTCAGCATCCTCCGAAAGAGCAGGGTGGCCTCCTCGCCGGATACCTCCTCGTCGAAGAAGAGGGTACAGGGGCCCAGGAGGGCAATTAGAGGAGAGGCTCCGGGCGGGATCATGGGGTCCAGGCGCTCCTGGATGAGGGTGACTATCTGGTGGCAGGTGAAGGCCCGGGCTACCCAGATCTTTTTCAGTAGCTCTTCGGGAGGAAGGCCCTCCCTTCTGGCGAACCTGGAGACCAGGTAGGGATCAAAGGAATTGGCCCCATCCGCCACCAGGACCTGGAACCCCCGGGAGGCCGCCAGGGCAGAGAGGTAGATGGCGAGATCCTCCGACTGCTCCCCGATGATCAGGGCTTTGCCCACCGGTTTTCCGGGAGGGAGACTGGGAAGGTCCAACAAGGAGAAAAAATCCCTTCTCGGGCTCTGGATGACCTCTTGCGCCATGGGATCGCTCACAGTTTCCGATAGGCCACTCCGATCACCTTCCCCAGGATGCGGAGGTTCTTCTCGCCCTCCTGGACCCGAATGGGAGGCATGGCGGGGTTGTCCGACTTCAGCACGATGGAGCCCTTCTCCCGGAAGAGCCTCTTCACCGTGACCTCGCCCTCGATCATCGCCAGGACGATAGCTCCCTCCTCTGCTGGGGTGCCCTGCTTTACCAGGAGGTAATCCTGGGGCAGGATGGTGGGGGACATGCTCATCCCCTCCCGGTCCACCCGGACCAGGAAGAGGCCAAATCCTTTGGCCCATTCCTCGGGCACGGGGATGGCCCCCTCGATGTTCTCCACGGCCTCCAAGGGAGGACCTGCCGCCACCTTTCCTAAGACCGGGATGTGCTGGATGGCGGAGAAGGGACGGAGGACCTGGATGCCCCGGGACTTGGGGGAGCGCGTCAGGCTCCCCTTTCTCTCCAGGGCCCGCAGATGGTCGATGGCCGCGCGGTAATCGATGCCAAAATGGGCAGCGATCTCCCGCACCGTGGGTGGATAGCCCTCCTCTGTTAGGAAGCCCTGGATGAAATGTAAAATCTGCCGTTGTCTTGCGGTAAGGTCCACCTTCCCTCTCCTTCCATTCCTCCCATCTCTCTTATACTCATCATTTGATGAGTTGTCAAGAAAAATTTTGGCCCCTGAAAAATCGCGGAGGAAACAGAAAGCCCCGCCTGGCCTGAAGGGCTGACGGGGCCGCAAGAGGAAGGATCATATGAGGCTGGTGGAGGCGGCGGGAGTCGAACCCGCGTCCGGAGATGATTCAATAGAGATGCCTTCATGCTTTTCCTGTATTTTTGTCTCGTCCCGCCCATCGCCTACAGGCAAGCTATAGGCAGAACCAGCTCATCTCGATTTCGCCCCTGTTTTCCTGAGCTCGTCCACAAGGGCTAACCTGGCTTTCCGACGCCTGACCCACCTCCGACAGGTGAGAGGCAGGAGGCGTTAGCTGCTTAAGCAGCTAAGGGTACTTCGCTTAGGTTCGCGACTAATTTTCTTTCCACGTGTTTTACGAGGCCATGGAACCTCGGCATGCCATCTCTATCTCCTCGATCCCCGTCGAGACCGTTGCGCCCCCCTTTCCTTCGTGGAATTGGTTCCACTTACAGCTTATCACTATCCAAAATATAGCCTCTCTCTGGCAAAAAGTCAAGGGATTCCAAAAAAATCTCCCCCTTAAGGCCGCAGGGTGCGGGGATCGGGATGATACTGGTCGTGGAGAAGGATCAGCCGTTGGTTGAGGTAGGTTAACAGGGGAAGGGATCTCAGGCCGTCGCCGCGGGAGGCCTTGAAGGAATAAGAACCCTGGGTCAATTCATAATTCTCGATGTTGGCGAGCGAATCCCGCACCCTCCTCTGGTCTTTGAATGTAAGATTTTGCATCGCTTTGGCCAGCAGCATGACCGCGTCATAGCCGGAGGCGGCCGTATCGTTTGGGGTAGATTGAAAGCGAGTCCGGAAGGCCTCAAAGAAATTGGCTACCGATGGCGTCCGGCTGACGGAAGGCAGGGGGGTGGCAAATATGGTATTGTCCCCGGCCTCCTTGCAGATCTCGATATAGCTCGCATCCCCGAGGGCCGAAGGGCCCACGATCACCCCGCGATAGCCCAACTGACGCAGCTGTTTTACCAGATAGGCTGCATCTTGGGCTGTGCCCCAGACGGCGATTCCGTCCGGTCGTTTCTTCAGGATCTTGCTGATCGGAACGGTGAAATCCCTCTCCCCGCGGTCGAAGATCGCCAGGCTGGCCGGATTCAGTCCCAGCCTTCTTGCTGCCCGGGAGAAGTTCCTCGCCCCCTCCGTCCCAAACTCATCATTCTCGTGGAAGAGGCCGATCCTTTGCCATTTCAATTCCTGGATGGCGAAGCTGGCCGGGCAGGCCGCCATCAACTGATCGTATGCGCCCACCCGAAAGACCCATCGATTTCCCTTGCGGCTGATCTCGTTGGCCCCGTTGGGAACGAGGAGGGGGATCTTCTTTTCGTTGGCGATGGCCATGGTGGCCAAGACGGTGGCAGCATCAGCACTTCCGATTGCAGCCAGACATTTCTCCTGATCGGCCAGTTCGCGGAGGATCTGGACTCCCAAGACAGGATTGGCGGCATCGTCCCGGGCGATGAGTTTCAATTTCACGCCGCGGATATTCCCTTGCCGGTTGATCTGCTCTACTGCAAGGGTAGCACCTTGCAGCAAAGCCTCACCGAAGGATCCTTTCGGGCCGGTCAGCGGAGCGAAGAGCCCGATCTTGATCTCCTTCTCCTTGGCTTGGGCTATCTGGGGGGAAGGCAGGAGGAGCAGGCAGGCTAAGAGCCAGATCGAAAGTCTCGGTGGGAGGCCATCCTGATCAGGCTGGGGGGGATCATCTAAGGCCTTGCAAGGACTGTGGCGTCCGAGCATTCTCATGTCGAAACCCTCTCCAGAATAACCGTGAGCCCTTGCCCACCCCCCACACAGAGGGAGACCAACCCGAATTGCACCCCTCTTCGCCTCATCTCTTCCATCAACTTGACCGTTAGGATAGAGCCAGTCGCCCCGACCGGATGCCCTAAAGCGATGGCGCCGCCATTGACATTCACTCTTTCCGGTCGGATGCTCAACTCCTTGATCACGGCGAGGGTAGTGGAGGCGAAGGCTTCGTTCAATTCGATGAGGTCGATCTGTTCCAGATCCAAGCCGGCGATCCTCAGGGCCTTCTGAATGGAAGGGATGGGGCCCAGGCCCATCAGGGCCGGATCGACGCCCACCGCCGCCGTGGAGCGGACAAGAAAGTATTCAGAAAGGGAGAGTCTCTCCACCAACTCCTCAGACATCATTACCACGGCGGAAGCTCCGTCATTGATTCCAGAGGAGTTACCAGGGGTCACCGTTCCGTCCGGCTTGAAGGCCGGCTTCAAAGCGGAAAGCTTTTCCAGGGAAGTATCGAATCGGGGATGCTCATCCTGGTCAAAGATCCTGGGTTCCCCTTTCGGCTGGAGAATGGGGATGGGCAACACCTGATCGCGGAATCTGCCCTGCCTGATGGCCGAGCCCGCCTTTTGTTGGCTCTCCCAGGCGAAACGATCCTGCTCCTGCCGGCTGATGCCATATTGCTCGGCCACCTTCTCGGCAGTAGCCCCCATATGGACATTGGTGAAGGGATCGGTGAGAGCCAGGATCAGGCCGTCTTCCAGGGTTCCGTGTCCCAGACGATATCCCCATCGGCCTTTGCGGACATAGAAGGGAAATTGGCTCATGTTCTCAGTCCCCCCGGCCAGGATAATCCCTGCCTGTCCGGAAGCGATGGCATGGGAGGCAGAAACAATGGCCTGAAGCCCGGAGGAACAGAGACGATTGATGGAGAGGGCGGGCACCGTAACCGGAAGGCCCGCGTGGATGGCGCATCTTCTGGCAATATAGGCATCCTCTGCGATCTGCCCGATGCAACCCATGATCACTTCATCTACCTGGGAGGGATCGATCTTCGTCCTTCTCAGAGCTTCCTGTAACACCAGCCCCCCCAACTCTGCAGCCGACACCTCTCGGAGGGCTCCTCCGAAGCTCCCTACAGGACTGCGCACCCCTCCCACGATGACCGCTTGACTCACCGCGTCCCCTTAAAGCCTATAGATGGTGATGGTACTCTTGTCGGCGCCGATCAGCTTCTTCTCCACCAACAGGACGGCTATCTCTTGAGCTCCATCGCCATCGAAATCGCCCTGATAGTAGTCAGCCATATAATTGGAGAACTCTTTGCTCTCCCATACCGGCTGCAGGGATTCGCCATCCCAGGCCAGGCGAAGGACCTTGGATCGGTCAAAAAACCGAACCCCCTTCAACACCGAAAAGGCGCTCTCCATATTCTTGCAAACATAAAACTGCGGCTTGCCAAGAACGGGGAAGAGGCGTGCTTGCAGATAGAATGATTGGGGTTGTTGGCTCTCAGGAAGGTGCATGGGAGAGGTGGGATTCGAGGGCGGACCAGCAGCAATGGGCAGGACCTGCAGGGTCAGCTTGGTCCCTCCATACTGCTCTGAGGTCTTATACCTTCGCTTCCCATCTTCCCCATAGATCTCGATCCGGTTGGACTGGGAGAGAAAGACGGCTTCCCTCTTTCCATCTCCATCAATGTCGATCAAGGCGAGACCATACAGGCTCGCCTCCGGAGGCAGATCCAGGCTTGGACCCTCTCGATAACCGCTTCCGGACCATAGATATTGATGGACCTTGCCCCACGGCCGGTTGGTAAACCCCAGGGTTTGCCCGAAGAGCTGATAGCCTCCCTGGGAGTCGGTGGGCAGGCAGCGCAGGAGAAGGTTCACATTCTCCCAGGTCTTCGCGAAGCTCCCGTTGCGGTATTCCAGGACAAACGAGTTCAGTCGCCCCTGAAAATAGCTGGTGGCGAAGATCTCGGCGATCCCATTGCCGTTGATGTCTGCCGCATCCAGGGAAAGGATGTTGATGCCCGTTTGCTTGGGCATGGTGTAGAGAATTTGGTAGCCGGCTGGCTCGATCGAATAGACGGTGATTTCATCCTTGTCGGCCACCACCAGCTCTGGCTGGCGATCCCCATTGACATCGGCGACCGCCAGGGCATTGAGCGCTTTCTCCAATCTGGGACCCTTCCAGGCGCCTGCCGCCGCGACGGCCGATTCAGGAGGGGTAATCGATTCCGAGGGGACAATGGGCCTGGGGGCCTCCCTCTCCGGGAAGAGTGGTCTTGCCATCTCGGTGGGGGGGCGGGCGGTGAAGGGGCGGATCTCGGTGCTGGCCACCGTAAGGAGAGACTTGGTGGAGGTGGAAAAGATCTGAAGATCGATGAAAAGGCCACCCAGCTTGCCGAGGCCCAAGATGGGAATACTGAGTTTCTTGGACAGGATCTCCAAGGCGCGGGGATCGGTAAAGGAGAGGGGGTCTGAGATTCCTTCGGCCTGCAGGGCGGAGAGGAGCTGCCTCTCCTCCCAAACCTCGAACCTCTCCGTTCGAGTCAAGGCCAGAGCCAGCTCCCGGGTGACCGATTTGGCCTCCTCTCCTTTGGCCTCTACCATCTCGATAGTCGGGAGAGCCAGAGGGATGCGGGCTCCGGTCATCCTTACCCGATCGCCCTTGGTAACGGGGGCGTCTTCCACTTTCGAAATCTGGGCAGCAATGGAGAATTTCTCGCGCACCTCCAGCACCCTTACTTTCCCCAAGGGCTTCTCTAACCTACCCAAGACCTCGCCGGTAATGGGATGGGTAAACGGATCTCCCTCCCGGTAGAGATTGAGCTCCATTCCCGGGTAGACTCGGTCTTTTTCGGCCAAATCGATGTAGATGGTCGCACCCTCTGTAGAGAGCACATAGCCATCCAGCTTGGGGAAACCGGCGGCTACCTTCTGGGCGAGATCATTTATTGCCGCGCTGTAACTCGGATCAGCGGCGGCAAGGGGTGCCGCCTGGGCAAGAAGCGCCAGAGCCCAAGACGAAAGATGGAAGAGGATCGTCAATCGGCCAACTTTGCTCAAAAGATACATGGAACGATTCTACTCCTTCACTGATTCTGTTCCCCTGCTCCTCCTTTTCCCACCTCATCAAGGGGCCACGAATGCCAGGAGTTGCAGAGGATTCGGTTTACCTCCTGAGAATTAACAATACTATGGGCTTTTATACTATCAGCCTGCTGCCGAAAAATCAACCCATATCCCTTGACATCCGCTCCCGTGGGTCCCTATGATGTCTCCGCCTGCAGCAGCGAGAAAAGACGAGGAGTCATCTATCCCCGGGGAGGAAGCGATGAAAGAGGCAAAAGTCCAGAGGCTTCTTGAGGGCTCGATCGATCTTCATGTCCACTCTGCGCCCTCGCACCTGAAGCGGAAATTGAACGACCTGGAGGCAGCTCGGGAGGCGAAGGCAGCAGGGATGAGGGCCATCCTCATTAAAGATCATCTCACACAGACGGCGGATCGAGCGCAAATCGCCTCCGGGGTCACGCAATTTTCCGTATTTGGCGGCATTGCCCTGAACCTATCGGTGGGAGGACTCAATCTCTTGGCCCTGAAGGCCGCTCTCCCTTACGGCATCAAACAGGTCTGGATGCCCACCCTCGATGCCTCCCAATTCCTTCGCAATCGCGAGATGATCCCGGGACTCAATCCCTACCCCGAGGATGCGAAGCAGGGGATCTCCCTTCTGCAGCCTTCGGGACTCTTAAAGGATGAATTACTGCCCATCCTTGGCTGGATCGCGGAGAACGAGCTGCTTCTGGGGACGGGACATATCTCGGCCAGGGAGTCTAAAGTACTGGTGAGGGAAGCATTCGGCCGAGGGGTCAAGAAGGTCCTGATCACCCATCCTCAGGCCCCCTTCTTGGATTGGACACTGAAGGAGATGCAGGAGGTGGTGGAGCAGGGGGCCTATCTGGAGCAAGATATCGTCTTTTCTCTTCCCACTTCGAGAAAGGTCGTTCCCCCCAGGAGATCGCCAGGGTCATCCGGGCCGTGGGGCCAGCGCATTGTGTGATGGCCACCGACTCGGGACAGGCCTCCAATCCGCCCCCCGTGGAGATGCTGCACTATTTCATCGAGGAGATGCTGAGCCAGGGGATGGAGGAAGGGGAGATCGAATTGATGGTGAAGGAGAACCCCGCTCGCCTGTTGGGGCTCACCTAATCTTGGCTCAGGCTAATGAGTTTCCCTAATGGCTGCTTTGAGTTCCCCGGTTTTAGCCGGGGGACAATGGCGCCTTTGGGCCGAAGGCGCGTCGGTCCGGCCACCCCCATCGCTCCCGCGCGCATTCGCTCGTGCGAGCTCGGTGGCCGAGAACTCGCCCTCCTCAAAAGCGGATCGGAGGGCTCAGACAGCTCGGCCTGACAACGCCGAGCTCTCCTCGCTTATCAACGCCCGAGGTCGCTCAGGAGCCGGCCGGACCGACGAGAGGAAGTGGCCCGGGCTGGCCCGGGAGGGAGTATCTGCTCCCGCTTCATTCCAGGGGGGCTTGCATCCTCACCATGGCGCTTCCATCGGGCATGAGTTGCTCGAGCAGGATATGGGCCCCATATACCTGAGACCGGGTGGGAAATCCAGCCTCTGAGGAGGCTCTACGCAGGGACTTTCTCGCCAGAGCCAGCCAATTTTGGGCATCCACCCGGGCTGCCCTTTTGGCGACCGGGGAGGCAACCTCCTCGGAAAAGATGTTCCAGGGGCGAATTCCCAGGCCGATCACCGTGATGGATGAGCCCTCCCGATCCACGGCTGCCTTGAGAAGATCCTTCAGGGAGCCCTCATCCTGGGGATCGAGGGCCACTTTCAATTGGGCCTTCAGTAGGGAACGATCCAGGGATCCGGGCGGGGCGTAGTTGTAAGCAAGGCGGTAGAGACCGATCAGGACTTGCTCTTGGGAGAGGACTAGGACCTCCTGAAATGCCTGCAGGCGTCCCGCTTCCTCCCCCTTCAATCGGTCGTCCGGGTGGATGGAAACGATGATTTTCTTGAGCCCGGGAGATGCTGCTACCCATTGCAGGTTGAAGCTTACAGAGGAGAGGGGGGGGAGGGAGGCGACCAGAAAAGAGTCAATCGGCTCTCTCTTATCCTCCCGATCGCCCATAGCGGCCTCCAGCACATGGACCTCGAAGTCCTCGGCCTCCTCGTCCCCCTGGTTGTGAATGCTCACCTCAATCGGAATTCTGCTCCCCTCGGGGACACTCAACTTGGGGATCACGATATCCGCTTTATCTACAGATAAGAAGGGCTTGAGATTCTCCTTGGCAACGATTTGCTGCAGGATTCCATGGGCCATGCGCTCCCCTCCCGCCCTCAAGGCCCGTTCGCTGGCCTCCAGGAGGGTGGGGCCTTCCGCGGTGCGCAGGGTTTGATAGGAAGCCAACTTGGAATAGCGATGCAGGTGGATGGCATGGGCAGCTAACTTGGCAGTGACCTTCACCCCCTTTTCCTTGAAATCCTGGAATTCCAGATAGCTCACCGCTTCGCAGAGGATGAGGATGTCCGCATTGCTCATCTTACGAATCTCATCTAGTCCCGGGGGGGCCAGGGCCTCCAGGCTGGAGGTTAAACGAGCCAGAAATTCCCCGGAGAGCTTGGGGGAGATATTATATCCGAGGCGAGAAAAGTAGTTGGAGATTGTGTCCCGTACCAGGAAGGGAGCAACCTGTTCTTCCGCGTTCGTCTCATTAGAGATGATGAGCACATCCTGGAGTCGCTCCAGGCGAGCTATCCGGGCCTTCACCAGGGAGGCATAATTGGGTTCCAGGGATGCGGCCTTCTGCCAGGAAGCGCGGGCATCCCTGATTCTCCCTATGCCCCAGTAGGCCTTTCCCAGAAGCATGTATCCTTCGCTGGAGTCTGGCCTGTTCTCCACTTCCTTCTCCAGGTAGGTAGCTGCCTGCAAAAACTGTTCGGTAGCAAGCAACGCCTTACCCCAGGTCAAGAACGAAAAAGAGGGCCCCGCCTCTTTCTCCTGGCTGGGGGGCGAAGGCTCATCGCCATGGACGATAGCTGGCGTCCAGAATAGGAAACATGCCATAAGGAGGATCGGGAACAGGGGCCGTAAGGCGAAGGCCATCACTTCCGGCAAGCCCTCGATAAGGAAAGGTCGCCTATCCTTCCGAGGGAAACCTTTCCGGTTCGCCAGGGCGGGACAAAGGATGTGGCTCATGGTGCAGGCCAAGTTCCCCTTCTTTGCCAGTCGCTGTGTCTCAAGATGCGAGACAAGTTGGATGCGAATCGAAGCCAACCCCGATCAGATCAGGAAATTCAATCCCCCTTTGTCTCCTATAGCACGAAGATGGCGAGGAAGCAATCCAATTTTTGGCTCCTTCCCGATTTACTCGCTACTCTCCATCCTCACAAAGGGCGCCGAAGATAATGAGTGACTTGGAAGAGCTTGAGGTGATTGAGACGCCCCTGTTGGGTTTTGAATCCCCTTCGAACCGTCTCCATCTG
>Ga0315314_1003243_pt1 | contig 12850 bp, 9 predicted proteins | sample TDP9_MG_FD_203631 | JGI IMG/M metagenome (GOLD analysis project Ga0315314, IMG submission 203631) | Freshwater sediment microbial communities from Lake Towuti, South Sulawesi, Indonesia - TDP9 | ecosystem: Environmental > Aquatic > Freshwater > Lake > Sediment | place: Indonesia: South Sulawesi...
TCGAAATGCTCGTGACCCTCATCAGAGACATCGAGGAGCGCTACAAGGGCAGGATTGAGCACTGGAACGGCACCATGAAGTCCCTGAAGGGAGTCGACAAGATGCTCCAGGATTACATGGTCAACGCCTACGAGCCCGGAGTCTGGGCCCAGGAAGAGGCGATGGCTGAGCAGGAGTGGGTGGAAATCCTCAGCAAGGAAGGCTGAGCCTTCCTTCCCTGCGCACGGGGTCGTTCTATCAGGAATGTTCATGCAACCATCGAGTCTGCACTCTGCTTCCGGACACGACCAAGTACTGGCATCTCTCGCAACGTCCAAAGATCGACGTCGCAAAGGCTTATACGCTGGCCGAATCATCACATGAGCCCAGATGTCGAATTCCCCTCGTAGGACTGTTACTGTCACGCTGAGGCGCGACCTGGGCCTTCTCGACGTGACGATGATCGGCGTCGGGGCAATGATTGGCACCAGCATCTTCGTCCTGTTGGGCGTGATCATCGGAGAGATAGGCCCAGCTGTCATGCTCGTGTTGGCTCTGAACGCCTTCGCGACGATGTTCACTGCGGCGACCTACGCTGAGCTAGGTTCGTCGTTCCCCGAGGCGGGGGGCGGGTACCTCTGGGCGCAGAAGGCGATGCCTCATCCTGCGGGGTTCATGTCGGGATGGCTCTCCTGGTTCGGCCACACGATCGCCTGCAGCTTCTACTCGCTCGGGTTCGGGTTCGCGATGGTCGCCCTGGTAGGCTACTTCGACTTCGACATCCTCGGCCTCTCTGACTCCGTCCTGGTCAAGCTGTTCGCTGCCGCCGCTATCCTGTTCTTCGTCGGCATCAACTACGTCGGCGTGGGCGCCACGGGCAAGACGGGGACTTCTGTGACGCTCATCCAGATACTCATCATAGCCTTCTTCGTCACGTTTGCGTTCATCTACGCGCTGGACACCCGCGGCGTCGAAATCACCGACAACTTCGAGCCGATACTTCCCGCGGACAAGGATCTCACGGATGTCCTGATGGTCATGGGGTTCACCTTCCTGGCGTTCGAGGGGTACGAGATCATTGTCCAGTGCGGCGAGGAGGTGAAGGATCCCAAGCGGAACATCCCGAGGGCGGTCTTCATCTCAGTGGCTGTCGCAGCTCTCCTCTATGCGGGAGTGGCGTTTGTCGCACTCGCCAACTTCGACATGGACTGGATCGGACAACAGGGGCCCAGTGGCGAGAACGCTGTGTTCGCAGTTGGCCGCGAGACTATCCCGTTCGTCGGTGCCCCTCTCATGATCTTCGGTGGCATCCTCTCCGCGATGGCCGCCCTGAACGCGACGGTCTTCTCCTCTTCCAGGGTGAGCTTCGCGATGGGCAGAGAAGGGTCTCTCCCAAGGCGGTTCGGACGGATTCACGAGAAGAGGAGGATACCTCACAACGCGATCGCCATCACGGGAGCGATCATGCTGTTCATGGCCGTCTTCTTCGACCTTGACGTTGTTGTAGCCTCGACCTCCATCATGTTCCTCCTGCTCTTCGCACTGGCCAATATCGCGTCGATCAGGTTGCGGAGGAGGCTCACCGAGATGGACATCGGGTTCAAGACGCCGTTGTTCCCGCTGTTCCCAGTCCTCGGAGCGACCTTCACCCTTGGCATCGCGGTGTATCTCTGGTTCTTCATCCCGGAGGCGTGGTATGTCGCGATCGTCTGGATAGTGGTTGGGCTGATAGCGTCCGCCGCGGCCAGGCCGTCGGAGATGCCGGTTTCCATCGCGTCCCAGAGACGCGTACCCCGGAAGCCGCTGACGAAAGAGGAGGTCGAGAGGTACAGGGTGTTCCTCGCCCTCGAAAACCTGGGCGACCTCAGGCTGGTCGAATCGGCTGGAATCTTCTCGAGGTACTTCGACGGCGACCTCACGGTCAACAAGATAATCGAGGTCCCGAGGACAATGCCCCTGGATGCGATAAGCAAGGAGTACGTCGATGAGCAGGCGGAAGGCCTGCGGAAGGCAGTCAAGGTCGCGCCATCGACCGTCACGGTCCACCCGGTCATAGCTGTCTCGTACGACGCTGCAGGGTCGATCCTGGATGCGATCAGGCATGAGGCGGCCAATCTGCTGGTCCTCGGCTGGAAGGGCACAAGGAGGCGGGGAGGTACGATCCTCGGGAGGAACCTGGACAGGGTGGTCAAGGAGGCTCCTTGCGACGTCAGTATCATCAAGACCAGGAGGCTCAGCAAGAACATAGAGCGGATACTTGTCGTGGTCGGAGGTTACTTCGAGACTCGCAAGGCGCTCCTGCTCGCGCTTCCGCTCGCAAAGGAGTACGGGGCGAAGATCACGCTGCTCGCAGTGATAACTGACGACAGCCAGGTCGCACTCACAAGGGGCAACTCGGAGCGGCTCAGCAAGATGTGCGACAGGATCGGCGTCGAGAACGAGGTCAAGTTCGTGCACACGAAGTCATTTGTCAATTCTGTCCTCGAACAAGCCAAGGTCCACGACATCCTGGTCATGGGCGCCGGCCCTCCTTCGACCTTCGAGAGGACAATGTTCGGTGCAGTCTACGACAGGATAATCAGGAGCGTCGACGTTCCCGTCCTCGTCCTGAGGACCGCAAGAGTCCAGAAGGGAGCAGGCTCCTCCACCGCGATGAACGTCCCTCGAGCGTCAGTCGGCGGTCTCGACTAGACGGTCGCGCCGAACAGCTCCTCGATCGCCCTTCTGGCTGTGCGAGTGAGGTCCATCTTCTTGGCCACCTCGTAGTCGACCCACTTGAGCTCGGTGACCTCTTCGCTCGGCCGGTCAGCGCCACCGACAGGCTTCGCCAGGAAGTCGACGAGGATGTAGTGATATCGAACGCGCCCGCCTTCGTCCTTGTCAACCATGTCGAACACATTGATGAGCTCCAGCACCTCAATCTTGACGCCCGTCTCCTCCTCCGTCTCTCGGGCGCACGCTTCGGAGAGCTTCTCGCCCACTTCGACCAGGCCACCTGGAATGCTCCATTTGCCTTCACCAGGAGGGAAAGCCCTCTTGACCATCAGGATCTTGCCGTTCTTGATGGTCACGGCGCCGACTCCGACCAACGGTGCGTCCGGGTACTCCCTTTTGATACGAGCCTTGCTGTTCTCGGTCATGTCACTCAATCCTTCCTCCGAGGGATTACGAAATAGAGGGTGACAGCAACTGCGGCCGAAGCGACAACGAAGATGATGATGATCAGAGTAGCCGGGAAGTCGTCGGGTTCGAGGAGCAGCAGGACGGCACCGAGGAGAGCCTGAGTGACGCTGACGAGCTGGTCCTCTGAGAGCTTGTCCGATGTGTCGCTGGGCGTGTGGTAGTACGGGTAGAGCAAACTGAGGCCAGAGTCGGCGATCTCCTCGGTCACCAGCATGCTGGGATAGCCCATTCTCCAGAACGAATAATGGTCGCTGAATGTCGCCGCAGGCGCGACCTTGACCTCGAAGGTGAGGTTGATCCCGTGCGTTCGCACGGAATCCTTCACGGCGTCGGCGAAGGGGTCGGTCTCCTGCCTGATCAGACCGGTTGCCATGTTCTCCTCCCCGCTCTTCCAGCCTATCATGTCGAGAATGGCCGTCGCACCGTACTCCGCGTCTCTCTCCTCCTCGATTGATGCGAAGTACGCGCTTCCCTTGAGGCCGCCCGAGTAGTCGTATCCATATTCCTCAGCACCGAAGGCAACGAACCTGAGTGTGCTCTCGAACTCCATCGTGGACAGCAGCGTTGCGAGCTCTATCACCGATGCAATTCCTGATGCGTCGTCATCCGCGCCTGGCGCGGGCATGCTGACCACATCCGCGTAGGTCAGCGCATACTTGTTCTCGCTATCGTAGTGAGCTCCGAACAGATACTGAGGGGCATCGGGGTCCGTGCCATTGTGGGATGCCACGACGTTCGCGACCTGGAAGTCCCCAACCATGAAGTGCTGCATCTCAACTGACAGATTGAGTTCTGCGAACCTCCCTCGAATGTATTCCGCGGCGTCCGCAGAGGCGGGCAACATGAACGCCCGCGAACCGAATTCCTCGAGGTCGCGGACGGTACCCATGATCCTATCTGCGGAGACGTCACCGACCAACTCGCTCGGGCTCGGGTTCTGCGAGTGGGCACCGGAAGAAGATGCTGAGCCGCATGAAGCTAGCATGGTTGCCAGGGCAAACGACACGAAGAGAGAACGCAAGCATGTGCGAGAGAAGCCCGAGGAAGTCCAGGTGTCCTGAACCCTGCCAGACCTAGCCGACGCGGTCATGCCCGAATCGGGATTACACGAGAGCCATATAAAGGGATTCAGCCATACGTTCGATGTGAGTCTGGATGAGACATTCAGGTCGGTTTCGGTCAAGCTGGGGCTCGGACAGGTCTCAGCGAGGTTCTTTCCGTACGCCGAGCTGAAGCACACTTGGCGGTGTCGTTGTGGAGGCCTCGAGTTCAAGGTGAGCGACTACATGGATCAGTGCACGGAGGCCGAGCTCGAGTCGTTGGCATGGTATCTCTTGTGCAAGGCCGGAGGGATCGAGTGCCCAGAGGACCGCAAGGATGCCTATCTCAAGGCTTCGAGATCAAGATCGCTCTGGTCCAACAAGAGAGATACATATCTCGCGCGAGCCAACGCACTAATGCTCAAGGCCAGGGGAACCGTGAGAGATCTAGGAGAGGTCTTCGGCTATGTCAACTCCTACTACTTCAGAGGCCGCTTCGAAGGCCCCATCCTCGCGTGGTCCAGCGAATCACCTCGTCAGAGACTCGGGTACTATTTCGAGCCGCTCAACCTGCTAGCAGTGAACAGGGTGTTCGACTCGGCGAAGGTGCCCAGGTACGCGCTCGAGTTCGTCATGTATCATGAGCTGCTGCACAGCGAATGCCCTTCTGAGGAGTCGCATGCCAGGCGGGTCCATCATACGAAGCAGTTCAGGCAGAGGGAAAAGCAGTTCACGCACTACGAGGACGCTCAGCATTGGATGAATCGCCTCGCGACGGTCAGGAAAGGTCTTCGCTGAGAATGGGTGTCCCCCAGGCGTAACAGCGCGGTTCATGGCATGCAAACGCAATCTCGCCGCCCTGACCCTCCTGGGGGTTGTGTTGCGCACCGCGTTGTCCCCTACACATGCCTCGGTGTCTCACCGACGGTTCGTAGAGGGACCCATTTCGGCGCACTGTCGCCTGGTGTCGGAACACCGCATCACGTAGATCAGCGGCATAGTCTTCCAGGCGGTCCCTTCTAGGCTCGTCCCTGGATATATCGTTTTCCCACGACCCGGTCCCGCTATCACGCGAGCCAGCTTCCCTGCCCCTGAAGAATGCTTTTTATAGCCATAGGTTATCTGAAAATGCGATGGCAGCACTCATCGGCTGCTCCGGGTGGTCATACGACGACTGGGTGGGCAGGTTCTACCCTGCTGAACTCGCAAAGAGGAAGGGCGAATGGCTCCCGTACTACACCAGGTTCTTCCCGACGGTCGAGATAAACTCCACCTTCTACAGGGTGCCCAACGAGTTCATGGTCAAGTCATGGGTTGACCGGGGCAGGCAGAAGCTCGGGTTCGAGTTCTCAGTCAAGCTCCCCCAGATAGTCACCCACGAGTCGATCCTGAAGGATGAGGCTGAGAAGGCTGCGGCCCAGGCGTCGAGCTTCGAGGGCATTTGCGTCAAGCCCCTCGCTGAAGCGGGCCTGCTGGGCGGCGTCCTGATCCAGCTCACTCCGTACTTCAAGTTCGAGGGCAAGGAGAGCCTGGGCAAGCTGAGGACCCTCTTCCAGATGCTGGAGACGGATTCATACGACTACGCGGTCGAGTTCAGGCACAGGAGCTGGCTGAACGAGCGCGGGAACGAGATCGCAGCGGACGTTATCGAGACTTTGCAGGAGTTCAAAGTCGCGAACGTCATCGTGGACGGCCCTGGTTTCCCGGTCACGCGGTCTCTGACGGCGAAGCACGCATACATCAGATTCCACGGACGCAACTACGATATCTGGTACAAGGAGGAGAGCGAGGACGACTACAGGATCAACAGGTACGACTACCTATACTCCAACGAGCTGCTCGAGCCCTGGAAGGCGCGGATCGAGGAAGTGGTCTCCAATAGCGAGCGCGCTAGGGTGTACTTCAACAACCACGGCCGCGCGAAAGCCGTCAAGAACGCCTTCATGATGATGGACCTTCTGAGCATGCCGCACGAGCCGAAGGAGATAGACATCCAGGACCAGCTGAAGCTGGGCGAGTTCGAGCAGTCCTAGGCGATCAGGCTTGCATGGCTCGTCCCGTCCTCGAGTTCCTCCACCTTGATGATGTAGTTCATCGCATCCTTGATGTCTTCTATGTGCGTGATTAGGAAGATCTGTCTGAACTGGGTCGAGAGCTTCGCGAGGGCGGTCATCACGCTCCTCTTCCTGTTGGGGTCCTGGGAGCCGAATATCTCGTCCAGTATCAGGAGGTTGACGGGCGTGGCCCCGGTCCGCTCGGCGATGATCTCCGATATCGCCAGCCGGAGGCTCAGGTTCGCCAGGTCGGCCTCCCCGCCCGAGAATCGGGAGACCGGGTACGCCGTTCCCTGGTCGTCGATATGCATCTCGTAGCTGTCGTCTAGGTCAACATGGCTGTACTTGCCATCTGTGACGGAATCCAAGTTCCTCGATGTGAGCTCTGCCAGCGTGGGCGCGACCCTTGCGATCAGGTTGTCCTTGAAGCCCAACACCACATCCTCGAGAAGAGCGAGCTCCTCGACCCTCTTCCTGTCGCTCTCGATGTCCCTCTTGATCCTGACTATTGTCTCGAGCTCCTTGCTGGAGGTCTCGAGCTCCGCCCTCGCCTTGTCCCTCTCTGCCATTCGCTTCCGCGCGTCGTCCTTGGACTGGTTGAGGCTGACTGTTTTTTGGTCAAGTTCCTTAATGGTCACATCGTATTGTCTCTTCTTCGGTTCAAGCTTGGCGAGAAGCTCCTTGAGCGATTCACCATCGCGCCTGCCCCTTTCGATCTGCGCCCTCGTCTCATCGATATCGTTGGTCAGGTTCCGCACGTGCTCCTCGGATTCCTTGACCCTGACGTACTCGTCCCTCGCAGGCTTGAGCCCGTCCAGGTCCTTCTTCAGCCGAGAGTACTCCTCGTCAGTGAACCTGATCTCTCCGAGGGCGGCCAGCTCAGCCTTCTTCTTCGCGAGCTTCTCCCTCGTGAGCCTGAGCTCGTCCTCAGCCGACTTGGCCGAGGTCTCGAGCCTCGTGAGCGTCGCGAGGCGTTCATCAAGCCTCTTGCGCTTCTTGGAGATGCCTTCTGCCCTGTTCGCCAGGCCCTGGAGCTGCTGCCGGAGGTCTGAGGCTGTAGTTTTCGCCTCTTTCGCGGTCCTCGTTGCTTGCTCAGAGCTCTCTCTCAGCTTGCCGACCAGAAGCTCGTACGAGTCCTCAAGGGTCCTCTCGCATGTCGGACACACCCCGTCCTTCCCAGCAGCCTCTATCTCCTTGAGCTTCCTGGCATCCTTCCGACTGGCTTCCGACCTCTCCGCCATCCTCGCATTCAGCTCTCCTATCCTGCCGGACAGCTCTGCCTTCTTGGACTCGCAGTCCGTCTTCTCCTTCTCCAGCCTGTCGATCTCCGCCACGACCGCAGTTGGGTCTTCCCGCTCTCCCGCAATCCTGTTGAGCGCGTCGAGTCGCTTCGTCTCCTCCTTGCTGGCCGCTTCGATATCCGTGGCTAGCGCGCAGGCACGGTCGTGCTTCGTCCTTTCGGTCTCGAGCTCCTCCCGCCTCTTCAAGAGCTGCTCCCACTCCTTGCTGGCCTTCTCCAGCTCAGGCAGCCTCCTCAGGCGGGTCTGCAGTTCGGCCATCCTCACCACTAGCCTCTCCTCTCTCTTCCTGAGTTCCTCAATGGCCTTCTCCTTCGCCCTGATGTCGCTCACCAGGGAGTTGTACGCCTCGTCATCCTTCCTGAGCGAGTCCCGCCTCGCCCTCACAGCCTCTGTCTCTGCGAGGGCGCGTCGTTCTGCCTCCTCTGCGGTCCTGAGCCTCACCTCCGCATCATCGTGCCTGGTCGAAAGGGCGGGGATCTGCTCGGACAGGACTTTCTCGCGCTCCCTCCCGTCCTCGTCCAGGAGAGTCCGGTTCGCCCCCTCGATCTTCTGGGTCACGTCGCGTTTGGCTCTTCTCACGTTCTCGATGACCGTATCGACTGCATCGATCCTGAGCATCCTGAGGACGGTCTTCTTCCTCTCGGCCGCGGAAATGCCCTGGAGCGCGTTGAGCTCCTTCTGCCTTGCGAATACGGACGTGAAGAACGACTTGTGATCCATTCCCAGAAGCTGCTCCACCTTCTCCTTCACGGGCCGGTCGCCCTCTGCGAGCACCACGTCCTTCGTCCTCAGCTCAGCCTTCATCGTCAGGTTCTTCCCGCCCATCTCCCTGACGACCTTGTACTCGGACCCCGCGAGTTCGAACTCCAGGGTGACGGAGCACTTGTCCGATGCCTTCGCGCCGGCCCACCGAACGCCCTCCCTCGATGTCCTGACGACCTCGTCAACATTCCCGAACAGGGCCCACGCGACGCTCTCGATGAGCGTGGTCTTGCCGGAACCGTTCAGGCCCAGAATGCCAACGATCCCGTCTGGGAACTGGAGCTTCAGGTCTCTGAACCTCCTGTAGTTCCTCAGCTCGAGGTACGATATCCTCATTCCTCTGCCTCCGCGATGTACGGAGGGCCGATCTCCAGGAGGCGCCGCTTCTTCTGCTCCGGGATGTCGAGCGATGCGACATACCTCTGGAACTCCATCGTGAGGGAGCCTATCTGCGCGGTCCCGAGGGCCCTTTGTTCCTCCGACTCCGCCCTGTCTATCTTCAGCTCGAAGTGGAGGGCCGCCCCTCCGAGCCTGCGTATCGACTGCAAGTCCAATGATCGGTACGACTCAGCGGTCACGTCCTTGATGGCGAGCCGGACGATCTTGTGCTCGATGTCCGCCGAGCTGATCCGGTCCCTGGACGCCTCGAGGATCTCGGACGATGACAGCCTCGACGCGTCTATTCTCTCCAGGTCCAGCATCTCTCTTGTGCGGACCTCGTGGAACTTCACCTTGCCGCTATCGAGATCGACCTCGGCGAACCCCTTCTTCTGACCTGCCTCTCCGAACCCCAACCGTTCAGTCGAGCCAGAGTAGTAGACGCCCTCTCGGACCTTCTCGAACTTGTGGAAGTGCCCCATGGCGACGTAATCGAAGCCTTCGTGGAGCGATTCGATGGGCACAAGCTGCTCGTTGAATTCGTCCATCCTATAGTCTCCCGCGCCAAGGAGCCCTGCGTGAATCACAAGGACATTCTTTCCCGTGTCGAATGACGGTCTGGCGGTGGATACCACCTGAGAGAGCGGAGGCGACGCGGAGTGGGGGATCGCGGTCACCGTGACATCCCCGATGACTATCCTGGCGATGCCAGGATCATGGACTGGGTGCATGTGTGTGAGATGTTCGAAGATGCTGAATATGCTCCCGGTCTCCCTGATCCTGGGGGTCGAGTGGTTCCCCGAGATGAGCACCGTCTCGATCTTCGCCTCCGACAGTCTCAGCATCTGGTTCAGCGCGAAAGTGATGGCCCTGTTCTGCGGCCTGGCGGTGTCGAACAGGTCGCCTGAGTGCACCACAATGTCAGGTTTGATCTGGATCGTCTCATCGATGACCTGTTTGAACGCGTTGTACATGTCCGCCTCTCGCTGGTTGATGCCCTCCTCGGGGTCTAGCTTCGAGAACGCCCCGAAACCGAGGTGGGTGTCGGAGATGTGGACTATTCTCACGGCTTCCCACCCTCCATTGCCGCTATGATGTCCTCAATCTCCGCCAGGTCTCGGGCCGTCTCCACGTTCGGGGAAGCGTTTCTCGACTCGAATATCTCGTCGAGCTTCCTGTCTAGCGTCTGGACCGATCCCCACAGGGCGACGATGGACACAACGACAATGGAGGCTGTCACCACCACGAACAAGATGTTCTGCTCGACGACCGAGCGAACCAGCGGTGCGACAGCGATGAAGCCGATGAGCACATAGAACGCCAGGAACGCATACCTCAAAGAGCCCGCGGTCGCCTGATATCCAATGTTCTCGGCCGACCTCGTGCTCAGCATGGCCTCGCTCGTCGCGACCTCGATGATCCTGATCGTGCGCCTCCAGACACCCACCATGCCGTATATCACTGTGACGATCGTAGCGGCCACTATGGCGCCCAGCGTCGCGTCCTCGTTCCCGCCGAAGATGTAGGCGTACTCCTCGGCTCTTGGCAGGGCGTTGAACGCCAGGGCCACGACAGTTATCATCGCGACGATGTAGACGAACAGCCTACTAATGCTGTTCCTAATCTCGTTTGACAGGCGTGCAGACGATCCGGACCTTCTCCGTATGTTCCTCACGACCAGGTTGAAGTACGAGATGACCACCATCAACGACCGCGGCGCGTGTCTCTCCAGGGATGCTGTCGTCTTGTCGGTGTACCGAATGCTGTAGGGGACGATGAGTGCGGTCAATGTGGTGACGAGGACGACCGTGTTGTAGATGCTCGGGTCGATGTCGGCGTCCATGGCGACTGCTGCTATCATCAGCGAGAACTCCCCGATGGCGATCATCCCGAGCCCTGCGCCGAGCGAGTTGCGCGCGCCGAAGCCGCATACGAAGCTAGAGAGTGAGCATGCCAGCATCTTGGAGATCACGAACACGGCCGTGATGATGAGCGCGGTGAAGAGGAACCCTGTGTCGGTGAAGAACTCGGGGTCGACGAGCATTCCGACGGAAATGAAGAACATCGCCCCGAAGAGGTCCCGCACGGGTTCCACCCTGCGCACGACATCGCCTACGTATCTGGACTCCGAGACTATGACGCCCATCACGAACGCGCCGATGGCCTCGGAGAAGCCGACCCAGCGGGAGAAGATGGCCATTGAGAAAGCCAGCCCGAGAGAGGTGATCACGAGGAGCTCGTTCGACCGTTGCCTTCCGACGTAGTCCACGAGCCTCGGCACAACAGCGAGGCCGGCAACTATCGCAAGGGCGATGAACGCGAGCATCTTGAGCACGAGCCAGAAGAGCTCAGTGGGGTCCACCTGACCCGATGCGACCAATCCCGAGACTGAAGCGAGGATGAGGACGGCTGCCATGTCCTCGACCACCAGTAGGCCGATGATGAGCCTCGCCTTCTCGTTGTCCAAGCCTCCGCTCTCCTTCAGAGATCTCACGATGATCATCGTTGACGCGACCGACAACATCGCTCCGAGGAGGGACGCCTCGAGGGTCTTGTCCCGCCCCCAGAGGGCAAGCCCCAGCTGGAATCCGATGCCAATCATTATGGCGATTTCAAGGGCTGCAGCCGCGATGACCGTGATCCCTATCTTCCTGAGCTGCCTCAGACTGAACTCGAGGCCGATGGAGAACGTGATGAGTATGATGCCCAGCCGGGCGAGCAGCTCGACGAAGTCCCTCATCTCGATGTCCGCCGCAGGTGTGACCTCGATCGAAGTCACGAAGGGCCCGGCCACCATCCCCGCGACGAGGTATCCGAGAATAAGGGGCTGACGGAACCGATGGAACAGGACGACAATGACTGCAGCGACCGCTATGACCACCGCCATGCTCAGAAGGAATGCGGTCTGCAGGTCAGCCATTCTTCACACACCGTCTCCAAACGGTCGGTTCCGGAGCGGATATCCCTTCTCCCGAGTGCGCCCTGGCCGCACTGATATCCTTGCATTTACTTAAGGTGTGCCTTCAGCTAGCTCGGGGGAGTTGCTCCCTCGTCCACAAACCATTTCATGAAAGGTTCAAATCGCAGCAGACGCATCCGAGCTGCGGGATGCCGAACAGACGGATGGGGTTCTCGCAGGGTCTGGAGACGCAGCGTGCGCGGATCAAGCTCTTCGGCGTTGGCAGCGCGGGGTGCAACATGATCGACGGTGCCCAGTTCCAGACTGTCGCGGTATCTGCGTCAACGGCCGACCTCCAGCGCACACACGCAGACAGGAAGCTCCTTGTCAGTCTCGACAGGATTGTGGGGCTTTCAGAATCGGGCCCTGACATGCTCAAACAGATGCAGTCCGCGGTCGGTCACGAGCTGTTGGACGTCTTCAACAACACGGAACTCGCCTTCCTGATGTGCGGTCTCGGAGGCGTCACGGGGAGTCTCGGTGCCAAGCTGCTGTCTTCGGTGGCTGATTCGAAGAGCTCCACCGCCATAGTCCTGGCGGCGACTCCGTTCTCTGCTGAGAGCCAGAGGCGGAGGGACCTTGCTGCGAAAACGATGGCAGATGTACTCAGGCTGTCCACCCTGTGCATCGAGTTCAACAACGATATGCTTTCCTCGCTGGCTCCGCACATGCCGATGTCCAGGGCGTTCACATTGCTCAATGGGATCATGCTGAGGCCCGTGATGGACATATGCGCGACCGCGTCGAGGAGCGATATCTCCCTTCTGAGGAGCGCGGTGGGCGGCTTCAGGCACGGGCGTTTCGGCCTTGGGCTCGCACGGGGCGACGAGAGGATAGTCAAGGTCGCCAATGAGGCGCTGAACTCGCCATGGTTCGACTTCGACCTTGCGGAGGTCGGCGCTGCCATAGCCATCTACTCTGCGGCAGACCCGTGGGACAAGGAGCTGGACAAGATCCTCTCTGCCGTCGAGACGAGGTTGCCGTCGGCTCAGCTGCTTTGGGGGTCGTATTCGGACCCGGCTCTCGGGGACAGGATAAGGCTCAGCCTGGTCGCGTGCAGAAAGGGATGAAGTATCATCTCACTTGGTAGCTTGGCGGGGGTTCTGTTGCATTAGCGGGTGTTCACAGCTAGGACACACCCCCCTGAATGCAGCTCGTTCCATTCGGCTCCGACCGTGCGCCCCTTCCGGGGTC
>Ga0315314_1003244_pt1 | contig 12849 bp, 18 predicted proteins | sample TDP9_MG_FD_203631 | JGI IMG/M metagenome (GOLD analysis project Ga0315314, IMG submission 203631) | Freshwater sediment microbial communities from Lake Towuti, South Sulawesi, Indonesia - TDP9 | ecosystem: Environmental > Aquatic > Freshwater > Lake > Sediment | place: Indonesia: South Sulawesi...
TTTCCAACAACGTATCCATACTCGTCTTTCACATTCCTGCCAAAAAAGAGGGGAAAGGTAGGAGATGGGTTCGTCATCTACGCTACCTCTACGGCTTAGGGTTTTAGCTTTTCACCGAGTTTTTCATCGATTGATGGGAGCTCAGGGAACTTAGTCTTCATCCGTTGTTCCGCAACAGCGGAGGCTTCGAAGAGAATCTTCTGCGAGTCCTCGTTCACCGTATCGAAGTTGATGGTAGTTCCGGCGATTGAACCAGCGTCCCAGACGATTCCACTCAACAGGTCGCTGATGCTGGTGAGCTCCTTCTCTGCTTCAGGAGAGATGGCTGCCATTCCGCGTTTGATGTTCTGTACAACGCCGATCACTGGGCCCAAGGTTACTGCCACATCTCCCAGTTCAGTTACAGTCTTCAGTCTTAGGACAATCTGTTCTAGAGCCAGCTTAGCATTCAAAATCATCTGTTCCATCTTTCGGATCTCAGCCAACTCATTCGCGAAGATGTGTGCCCTCGTCATGTCGTGCTTCTCGTAGGCGTCCACGACGCGATTGAAGATGGATTTGTCACGCTCACCAAATCGATTGCTGGTCTGGTCGAGTTTCTGTACCTGCACCTCGATTCTCCGTATGGCGGTCTCAAGCCTGGGTTTCAAGGCACCAGGCGGATTGATTGCCTCTTTGATCTTCGTGGACATCGATGGTTCGTCTTGCCTATCCCAACGCTTACTAAAACTCGCCATATCCTTAGCACCCAAGTGGAATCTCCACCTCGTTAGGAAATGCGTTTCTCTAACTGATTTGTAAAAATCCAATAGTTTGATGCTATACGGCCGCCGAAAGTTTATATGATCGTGTCAATATCTTTATCTTGCGAGAACAATCAGTGTAAATCAGTCGCTTGGCATGTCCTAGATTTTACCATCTACGGATAAATTATTGAATCCAAAAGTAGATGCTATGACCCTAGGATTTGTATCTCGGTGAGAATAGACAGTGTTTGATCGATCGAGAATAGTCCTAGGCTTCGCTTTCCTAGGTTTCCTTGCTGGGGTAAGCGCATACGTCACATACAAGGAGCTCGCGCCAGTCCTGGTACAATCCTTCCCCTTCCTAGTCACAACCGAATGGTTCCTTTCCGGGCTTGTCGGAACAGTCTTCACATTGGTCGTTCTGTTCATCTGGGCAAGCATCAGCAAACCGAAGTGAAGTGAACCCTAAGAGTTCGCGAAACATTCAAACGATTCACCTTTTTGTCCGCTCCTTCATGAGGTTGAGTCAAGGTACAGTATCTTAGATGATTTCTCTTGGTTCTGATGGGAGTTTGTAGATTCTCCTTCGAGCCATAAACAATGTAGCGGGCTCTGAACTCAAGATCCTCATCATTGTTCAGAGGGGCTTTGTCATCATCGCCCGCCGTAGGTTAAGGTACTCGACGAGAAAAAAAGCGTTTTCACAATCAACACCTAGCTGTCTCAGATCGAGTATCCCCAGTTCTTGCGATATTGGAAATTGTCCCCCATTCTGAGGGAAAGACCTCTACTGTTCTCATCGCTGCTTTGGTGAAGTTTATATATCCTCGAGACTGTTAAAGTCACAAAGGACCGTGAGAAAGGGAGATACATAAATGGCAGATATGTTCATGCCCAGAGCCTATGACAGAGCTATCACGATCTTTTCCCCGGAGGGTCGCCTCTACCAAGTCGAGTATGCTTTGGAGCTTGTGAAGCGGGGTGCACCGATCCTTGGGATTGCCTGTCCAGAAGGAGCTGCCTTAGCTGCGAATGAGGTTATCGAGAGTAGGCTTCAAGATACAAGATATTCTTGGAAGATCTTTCAGCTAGATAGCCATGTTGGCGTGGCTATCGCAGGACTCAGCTCCGATGCACGGCTTCTGATCTCTCAAGCTCGCGTCTACTGTCAGGGCAACAGGTTGTTGTATGATGAGTCCTTGGACACCGAGGTTTTGACTAGGAGAATCGGCGACATCATTCAGATGTATACTCAGCACGGCGGCGTACGCCCCTTCGGCGTGTCTCTCATCTTCGCCGGAGTAGACCTGACTGGACAGCGAGTGTTCTCTCTCGACCCAAGTGGTCACTACAAGGGGTATAAGGCCGTGGCCATAGGAAGAAAGGCTGATGAGATCAACAACCTGTTAGATAAGAAATATCGGGAAGACATGAATCTAGACGAGGCCACTGGATTGGCAATAGAGGCTATAGTATCATCCCTTGAAGGAAAAGCTTCGCCTGAGACGATCAAGGTGGCAGTCATACCTGCTGAGACTAGGACTTTCCGTAGACTGTCAGATGAAGAGGTGGCTAAACACCTTACCTAGAAGAGGCCGCCTTAGATGAGCACGAAGTACACTGTCGCTAGACTGACTCTAGGAGGAGAAAAATTCGAGATATTAGTGGATTCTGACTTAGCCCTGGCCTACAAGGAGGAAAAGAAGGGAGACGTGTCGAAAATCCTAGTTGTCGATACTGTCTTCACTGACGCTAAGAAGGGTGAGCGGGCATCTGCAGGTCAGATGCAGTCCCTCTTCGGTACGAATGATCCGATGAAGGTCGCCATGATGATACTTGAGAGAGGAAAGCTGCAGCTTACGACAGAGCAGACGCGGAAGATGACAGAGCAAAAGAGAAGGCAGATAATATACCTCATCTCTAGAAACTATATCGACCCTAGGACAAAGCTTCCCCACCCACCCACAAGAATCGAACAGGCCTTGGAACAAATTCATCTTCCTATAGATCCCTCTAAGGACGCTGAAGAGCAACTTCAGACCTTCGTGAATGCTCTTCGGTCCATTTTGCCCTTATCCATGGAACAGATCTCACTCGCCGTAAGGATACCCGCTGCACAAGCGACGAAGGCCTATGGAACTGTGAAGAATTTCGCGAAGATCAAGAGAGAAGAATGGCAGTCAGACGGCTCATGGATAGCGCTCGTCGAGCTGCCAGCGGGCCTTAGAGGCGAGTTCCTCGACAGACTAGGCAAGGTTACTGGAGGAAATCTTGAAGTTAAGACGACGAGTTAGTTGTGGGGATAGTCTTGTCGAAGCTCCTTGAAAACAGAGACTTCGTCGTGCCAGGCGATGTACTAGCTGAAGGTGACTTGAGGTCAGGAGAGAACACCTATAGATTACGTGGAAAGATCTATGCAACGAGGGTTGGGTTAGTAGAATATAGTCGAGGAGTCGTATCGGTAATAGCTCTCGAAGCGAACTATGAACCCAGGATTGGTGAAATTGTAATCGGCATGGTAGTGGACGTTGACCTCAGTGGCTGGGTATTGGACATAGATGGACCTTCTTTGGCCTTTCTAAATGTGACTGATGCTCTCGACGAGCCTTTCAAGCCAGAGATGGTGCTCCCCAACGTTTTTGATTTGGGAGACTTGATCGTTGCCAAAGTTGTTAACATCGGCCGAGATGGTACGCCGAAAGTCTCAACACTCGGCTTGGACTTGGGGCGCGTAGAGGGCGGCAGGCTTGTGAGGATGACGCCCTCGAAAATACCAAGGTTAATAGGAAAGAAAGGTTCGATGGTGAATATGATCCTAAAGGAGACAGGTTGCCAGATCGTGATCGGGCAGAATGGAATAGTCCTCGTGAATAGTAGAGAAAGAGATATGATGGACCTAGTGGTCCAAGTGATGCAGAAGATTGAGAGTGAGGCCCATACAACAGGTTTAACTAACAGGATCTACGAATTCATAAGAGAAATGAAGGAGAAAAGAAGGAGATGAGCACTACTAAGAGAAGATTGATTGTAGACGGAGTCAGGTTGGATGGACGTAAGGTTGATGAAATACGCCCTATAAAGATTGAGTGCGGAGTTCTCCCTAACGCAAATGGCTCTTCCTATGTTGAGCAAGGGAAGAACAAGATACTGGTAGGCGTCTTCGGCCCAAGGGAGATGCACCCTAAACATCTAGCGGATCTTCGCAAGGCTGTGCTGAGGTACCGTTACCACATGGCACCATTCTCCACAGATCCAAGGAGATCACCCGCCCCGTCGAGGAGAGATACGGAGCTCTCTATGATTATTCGAAACGCCCTTGAACCAGCACTCTTTCTAGAACGATATCCCCGCGCCTCGATAGACGTGTTTGCGGAGATCTTAGAGGCGGATGGAAGCACTAGGTGCGCCTGCACTGTCGCAGCATCTGTCGCCTTGGTGGATGCGGGGATCCCAATGAGAGATCTCGTAGTCGCTTGCTCGGCTGGAAAGATCGACGGTGAGATCGTGTTAGACCTTAATGATGTCGAAGACAAAGAGGGCGCCGCTGATCTTCCTGTTGCCTACATGCCGAAGCTGGGGAAAGTGACTTTGCTACAAATGGATGGAGTGCTCACACAGGAAGAGCTCGATAAGTCTCTTCAACTGGCTCTTCAGGGATGCAAGAAGATCTACGAGTTTCAGAAGGAAGCCTTAAAGATGAAGTACGGGAAGCAAGGAGAGAAAGGGAGTGTCGAGCAAGATTAGGGTGGTGTCTGGGTTGAACAGGGCAAGAATCTCAGCAGCTTTATCTCAGGGCAAGAGAGAAGACGGCAGGGGGCTCTCTGACTTCCGAGCAATAAAGATAAGGAAGAATGTCCTCGACAAGGCTGAAGGGTCGGCCGAGGTATTTCTGGGTGGTACCAGAATAATCGTGGGTGTGAAAATAGATAAGGGTGAACCCTTCCCTGATACACCAAACCAAGCTGTCTTAACTGTCAACGCGGAGTTCACTCCAATAGCCTCTCCTACGTTTGAACCGGGTCCTCCGGATGAGGCGTCAGTGGAGCTAGCCAGAGTAGTCGATCGAGGCATCAGGTCTTCCGAAGCTATTGATCTTGAGAAGTACTGTGTTGTGCCAGAAAAGACGGTCTATGTCATATTTGTTGATATCTTCGTATTGAACCACGATGGCAACCTCATTGATGCCTCCGCCCTTGCTTCATTGGCTGCTCTCATGGGAACAAAACTGCCTAAGTACAACCTCGAAGAGGATAAGTTGAAGCTCTCAGACGAGCGAGAACCTCTTGAGCTTCGAGATCTTCCCATCACAGTGTCAGTAGTTAAGATCGGTGACAACTTGGTCGTCGACCCGACGACGGATGAAGAGGATATCATGGATACGCGCATAACTGTCGCTGTCAATAGGGACGGGCATGTCTGTGCGCTGCAGAAAAGCGGGTCGGTGGGATTGGATCTTGAGGAGATCAAGAAGGCCATAGGCATCGCGTGTGAGAAGGCAACTGAGATTAGGAACCTGTTGATGGAGGGTTGAGCATGGCGCCGAGAAAGAAAGGCTTTGGTCTAAGACTCAGAAGTCGTGGGGGGTCGTCTGTCAGGAAGAGGTGGACCAAGTCAGTACAGTCCCATAAAAGTCCCAGCGTCTGCCCTAGCTGTGGCGTAGATTCAGTGGGAAGAATCAGCTCAGGTGTTTGGCGCTGCAAAGGGTGTGGCTACACTTTCGCTGGAGAGGCATACGCCCCCTAATGTTGTGGGGACGTTCAAGCTCTTAATGTCTCTTATTCAACCTTTCGAGTTGATTCATTGCTGTATCTTGAGGATTGATCATGTCAGACATTCTGAGTGGAGCTTCATCTTTGAAAGCGAAGGCTGAAGCTGAGATTGAGATAGATTTTTCAATCCAAAGAATAGGCCATATCGTTGCTGAGGCGATTCGCCCTGAGCTTGAGAAGTCTCCCTCAGACAGAACTGAAGTCAAATTGACTATCGAAAGTGAAGGTAAGATCGTTCTGCACATCTCAGGTTTGGATACCTCTGCCCTGCGCGCTGCATTGAACAGCTACCTCCGATGGATTTCCGCGATCACTAAGACTTTGAACGTTCTTGAAAATTCGATGCCGTAATCCTAAAGAATACTTCTTCCTTTTTCGGATTAGCTATTTATACATCGAACACTGTCCTTATAGGCGACACGAGTATAATTCGTTGAAGTTAGAGGAGGAGAGAAGAAATGGATGCTTCAAGTCAGCTTCCACAAGATACGAGGGAGCGACTCCTGAGACTCCAGCAACTGCAAAACACTCTACAGACTCTTGTTACCCAGAGGCAGAGGCTGGAGGCTGAGCTGAACGAGACCGAGAGGGCATTGAAAGCCTTAGAAGAGGTTTCATCTGAGAAGAAGATATACAAGTCCGTAGGCGCTTTATTGGTGGAGAAGGAGAAGAAAGCAGTAGTTCAGGAACTTATCGAGAGGAAGGAGCTTCTCGACATCAGGGTCAAGACGATGAGCAGCCAAGAAGACAAGACACAGAGAAGGGTTCAGGAACTTCAAAAGACCCTTCAAAAAGAGCTAGGGATCGCAGGTCCCTCTTCCTGAACTCTGCCCTTCTCTTGTGGTTCCTACGTTCAATCCTTTGTCAATCTTCTAGGGACAGAAGCTGCATGAATCTCGAAGAGGCTTTGAATGGAATAAAGGTGCTTCTCGGCGACAGGGTCTGCATCTCCTTTCACCATAATGCCGACCCTGATGCGTTATGTTCAGCCTACGCCCTATCCAGCCTGTTGTCCTCAATCAAAGAAGGTGTGAAGGTTACAGTATCTCCCTCAAAGGATCTGAGCAAGATCGCTGAACAGATTGCTGAAGATTTGGACATAACTTTAGAGGAGAAACCCAACATCGGGGAGATGGACGCCTTCTTTGTTGTTGACACAGGCGCTCTCCAGCAGCTGGAAGAGATGGGACAGCGTGTCCTTACGTTACAGGTTCTTCTAGTTGTTATAGACCACCATGCCGAGCATTCGGAGACCAAGGCAATGTCGAAATTGTACATAGTTGACGAAACCGCATCCTCGACCTGCGAGATCGTCTACGATCTCTATAAGGAAGCAGGGGTGAAGCCCACAGGTCAGGTTGCGAAGGCGCTTCTCCTTGGTATCGCCTATGATACACGACATTTCTCCTTAGGAACTCCAAAAACCTTCAGAACGATCAGCGAACTCCTCGAAATAAACAGGGATCTGGCGAACATTCTTTCTCTGCTCACCAGAACGATGGATCGATCTGAGAAGACTGCTTGTCTGAAAGCTGGGCAGAGGATGAAGATCCACATGATCAAGGACTGGACAATCGTGTCTACCGAGGTTAGTTCTTATCAGGCATCTGCTGCTAGAGGTCTGTTAACCCTCGGCGCTGATCTCGTCTTCGTCGGGGGCTCCAGAAAAGAAGGCATAAGGATCAGCATGAGGTCTACAGACAACTTCTACAGAGAAACCTCCATCCATCTTGGGAGGGATATCGCCATGCAACTTGGCAAGGCTTTGGGAGGCGGGGGAAGCGGCCACTCAACCGCTGCTGGCGTGAATGCCTTGGGCAATGTGGAAGAGGCGCTCGACATGGCGGTGAGAATGGTCGCCGAGAGGTTAACTCGTAGAACTTGATGTTAGGTTAGCTGACGCCGCGGGTAGAATCTGCGCTGAGACTGGGCTACGACTGCCTGATTGCATCAGATACCCAGACGCCATGTCATTCATAGTGAAACCCTACAGCAGAGATTACATAACCCGTCTATGCTTCCAATTTCGCTGTGTGGGATTTAGCCTTGAAACCGAAGGTAAGAGGGAGACTTAGGTAGAGTTGTTGTCTTCTTTCATGTAAAGTTTAAATCATTGTTCAAACGTAAAGATATAGGGAAATTAGAAGTGGCTAATGAGCAGTATATCATAGATGAGAAGGGGCAAAAGGTGGCTGTTGTTGTCCCGCTTAGAGAATATGAGGAACTTCTAGAAGATCTTCACGATCTTGCGGTGGTCGCTGAACGTCGAGATGAACCTACATCATCTTTTGAAGAAATAAAACAAAGATTGCGGAAAAATGGTCTCCTATAAGATCATATGGAAGAAATCAACAGAACGAGACACACGGAGAATTGATCCACAGCAGATTCCTGGACTTATAGAAGCCATCGAACTTCTCGCTCAAGATCCATATCCGCCTCAGTGTCGCAAACTTCGAGGTGCTGAAAGACTTTATCGGGTCCGAGTTGGAGACTACAGAGTAATCTACGAGGTAGAGACGGAAGAAGAGACTATAATTGTATGTTATATTCGCCATCGAAGAGAAGCATATAAAGGATTATAGGACAAGAAAGACAAGAAACTGGGAAGAACGTTAGAGAAGCTAATTCTGATCCATGAAGGAGAAATTTACCCCATGATAAGCAAATAAAAGTCTTTCAATTCCCGGTATGTGAGATTTGACATTGAAACCAGTCCTATCGAGAGTTTGATGCGTCAAAAAGTTGATCTGGCTGTTCCGTTCACCTCAACTTTAACAGTTACTCCTCTGAATATTCCTCCACTTAACTGTGTGAATGCGTCGTACCAAAAAATTTGCCACATGTTCTTATCGTCAGAAAGGGTTACATCGACTGCAGGTAGACGGGATTTGTCAATAAATGCTCTTACCCGCTTATCTCGCTTAGAACATACAACAGCTTCTTCGGGTGAATCAATAGGAGGTTCAGCACGACCAGAATAATCTATAAAAGGGCTTTTCACAGTAGTATTGGTTAGTATTTTATCACCAATGGAGTCTACACTATAGATGTTATAATTGCATCCATTTTCAAAAGGTGTCTTTACCACGACCCACCATCTATCAGGTCGGAACGTTGGCAGCGACATCACCTTAGAACTGACATCAACATTGAACCCCTTCACGGTCTTAATTGCGACATCTCTTTCATAGAATCGGATTCCAAGATTTAGGGCAAGCAAGACAATAGCCATAACCGCGACGATTTGTATCATTTTTACGTCATTCTTCAGATATACTATAAGAACAGATGCTGAAAGAAGAACCCCGAGAAACATCGGATCGGAGAAGTGCGTAAGGTCGAAGGCGATCTTTTCATTTGAAAAGGGCCATAGAACCGCCATGCTCCAAGGTGTGAAAAGGTCTAGAATAATGTGGCTGAAGGACCCGCCAAGGCAGATCAAGGTTATCGGGATGAGACTTTGGGCTGGAAGATTCATAAGAACGGTATACGCAATGCCGATCACTATCGAAACCAATATTGCACCAGCAAAGGAATGCAGAGGCCCTCGGTGAAATTGGAACCACGCCTCCCATCCTGCTACCACTGAAATGCCATCACTGTCAATAATAATACTTGATGCAATGAGAATAATCTGAACGCTTTTGTCCAATCGCAAAGCTTGAGTCAAGACGAAGCCCAGAAGCCCGTGTGTGAATAGATCCATGCAGAGACCCCCTCTTAGCAGGCTCCATGAGGAATTTCTCTAAACACTCTGTAAATCAGAGGACTGAACACGATATATGCGACAAAGGGCACTAAGACTAGCATTTTGAAGATCGAATAACTTGTCATTGTTGCCAGTAACATCAGCAGTATAAGTGAAACCGTTCCTAGTGTTATGCCTTGCATCAGAAGGCCGTGGCGTGCTTTAAAGCTGGGATACTTCAAGTTGCTTATCATTAGAAGAGATAGAATGACCACTATTCCTGTGAATACCTGTGGTGGCGTCTCTACACTGGACATGAGGTAAAGAGCTAGGAAGCATCCTGCCGCGGGTATGGGCAATCCTATAAAGTATTCACCTATCTTTATGATGTTGAATCGAGCGAGACGGATAATGCCTGCGATCACAAGGGATGAAGCTGTTATCGTTCCTAAGTACCCGTTGACAAGCAATTTGGACTGGAGAATAAGCAGAGAGGGAGCTACCCCGAAAGAGATGATGTCTGCTAAGGAGTCGAGCTCCTTTCCCAGCTCACCTGTCTTGTTGAGAAGCCTCGCCACTCTCCCGTCGAGACCGTCTAGAATAGTTGCCAACAAAATGAGCTTGAGGGAGCTTTTAACGTCCCCCTCAAGGACAAATACTATCGAGAAGAACCCCACTAGTCCGTTCAACAGCGTTAGGAGATTCGCAAGATTCACCTCCTCTCGCAGTCTAATGGACCCATTTCGCCACAATTGTTTCTCCTCCCCTCACCTTAGCTCCTTTTTCGACGAGTAACCTGATATCCGAAATTTCTGGAAGAATGAGATCGACTCTTGACCCAAATCTAATCATCCCGATCCTTTGCCCCCTATCCACAAGATCGCCAATCTTAACATGACATTCAATCCTTCGAGCGAAAAAACCAGCAACTTGAACCACGAAGAGACTTAGACCATTAAAGTCAATACCGATGACGTTTCTTGCATTCAATTCACCTGCCTTCTTTCGGAACGCAGGCGTGAATGATCCCCCCCTCTTCGACACATGAATAATATGCCCCGACACAGGGGATCGGTTCACATGAACATCAAGAGGTGACATAAAAATGCTAATAATCTTATACGTTCCACTGAGAAAGTCCGTTTCACCGTATCTGGATACATTGAGAACTTGTCCATCGCATGGTGCAAGGATCAAGCTGTCTCCTTCTGGAGGTCTACGCTCAGGGTCTCGGAAAAACCATGATAGAAAGGTAGCTATTAGAATCGGAATAGCGCTCAAAAAGCCAAGTTTGAAAAATATTAGACAGGAAGAGACTATTAAGCATGTGAAGATGTAGGGCACCGCTGAATGCACTATAGGCAGTCTCATCTACTTGATCGCTCTCCCAAGTTTGGATTCGGCCGACTCCTGCTCGGCTTCTTTTCCCTTTTCGTCTTTAAGCAAGAAGTAGTAGGAGATGGCATAGACTGTGTAGAGCCCTGACCCTAGGTAGGCGGGAAAGTCTAATGATACTTGTTGCATGAGTTGGCTGCCCAGCCTAGGAGCGATGATGCTGCCGCTCATGGACGCCATCATCGCTATACTGTTTGCGGTCGCCTTCTCCTCCTCGTATAGAAGTTTCATAAAGAGTGAGCTGGCAAGAGGTGTGGATACATTAATTATCCCTAAGCGTATTATGTAGAAAGTGGAGAGCCATGTAAAGTTGGATACTAAAGGAATCATCAAATAGAAGGGAATAGAGAGGCCGAGTGAAGCCACGATGGTTCTGAGCGTTCCGAGCTTCTTGGAGATTCTCGGCGCTATTATGTTTGATCCCGCTTGGACGAAGTTTGAGACGAAGTACAGGGTGCCCAAGGTGCCCGATTCGACACCGAATTTCTTGTTTAAGTAGTATGGGAAGAGGCTGAAAAAGGTTCCAACTCCAATGCCACTAATCATATTGAGGAGGCAGAACTTGGCGATAACGCCCTTAGATCTCAAACTAAACTTGAAGGTCCCTTGCCTCTTCGGTTCAACCATATTCCGAAGCGCTATTATTAAGAGGGGTATCATAGCCAAGGAGAACACGCCCCCGATGGCGAGCATGGTCCAATAGGCGGATTGAAGGCTGAACCCGTAACTAGTCATGAGCATCGAAGGGACAAATCCTAATAGACTACCTAGAGATGATGCAAGAATATTGAGAAAGCCAAGCAGTCCGAAGGCCCTATCCATGTCCTCCTCATTGAAGAAGGAAGCGTACAGCGGAGCTAAGACCGAGCCTGTTGCGTAAGCCACACCCATGAACAGGAAGGCGAACATCAACATCTCGATACTCCTAGATGTTAGAAGAAGTACTGTTTGTAGTCCGAACATAGAGGAGGCGAAGAGCATGATCTTCCCTCTGCCATAGCGGTCAGCGATTATCCCCATGGGAATGGTGAGCAGGACTGCGCCAATAGCATTTATCGTGAATAACGTGCCGAGAGCGGCACTATCAAATCCAAGCGACACAAGATATAATTGTAATACTACGTTATTGATCCCCATTCCAAATCCGACAAGGGTTAATGCCACAAGGAATAGCTTGACAGGAATTGACATCTTGTCTGGCACAATTATGTTGAGATTCATCTCCTCACTCTTCCTTTGTATTCTTGGTTCCCAAGTGGCGAACTCTTATATCGGTTGGATACTATCGGTTCGATATAATAGAGTAGAAGCAAATAAATATATCGGTTCGATATAATTCTGAGGGGGTAACTGTGCTGAAGGGTTTCGCCACAAAGGCCTATGAACTCCTGTTCCTTTGGTTGATGAAGGAAGGTCCATTATATGGATACGAGCTCGCCAATCGATTTGAAAAAATGACAGGAGGGCACATCAAACTGAGCTATGGGACGGTCTATCCATACTTGCGACGCATAGAGAGCAGAGGATTGATAAGCTCCGCAAAGGATGAAACTTCGGGGAGAATTTACTATGAGCTCACACCAAAAGGAAGACTCGCTCTGGAGAAGCTATCAGGTAAGCTTGAAGAATATCAAGATTACTTCAATGAAAAACTACTCGGCTTTATTGCAGTCTACTTGGAACTTTTCGGTCGTGAGGCTTTGAACAAATTACTAAAACAGATTTGATGAAGCATAAGGACAGCAGGAAGGACTAATACTATGAGGACTCTTCCAACCAGTTTCCCTGTGTATTCGCCTTTGTCAAGTTAGATCTGCCCGTTCACTATGAAGTAGTGTACCCCGATGGGGTATCTACAAGGCTTCCCGTGGGTTGAGTTGTACTGGATGGTCTTGGGGTCGAAGATGGTTATGTCGGCCTTCATCCCCCCTTTCAATTCCCACTGTGTGGTGTTTGACCTTGAAACATCTATTTCTTTACTATCGTCTTTTGGTGGCTGCTTTGAGGTCGCGTATTCTTTTGGCTAGTTCTGGTCCCATGAGTTCCTCCATTCGCGGTCGGGGCTCTCACCTGTTCAAGGCTATCAGCTTCTCTGTCACAAGGAAATAGACCCTCAGCTGCACCGAAAGCGCGGGATAACTCTTCCTAATGCGGCTGAACAACATATGCGCCTCCTCGTCGGTCTCCAGCCAAGCCAAGAGACGCTCAACCTCAGCAAAAATACAATCCCCCTAAACTCCAAACCAAC
>Ga0315314_1003245_pt1 | contig 12849 bp, 5 predicted proteins | sample TDP9_MG_FD_203631 | JGI IMG/M metagenome (GOLD analysis project Ga0315314, IMG submission 203631) | Freshwater sediment microbial communities from Lake Towuti, South Sulawesi, Indonesia - TDP9 | ecosystem: Environmental > Aquatic > Freshwater > Lake > Sediment | place: Indonesia: South Sulawesi...
GAGACATAGTGATCCAACCTGTCGCTCGAACCGATGTAGTTGCTGGTAACGAACTGACGTGGCGCGGCGTGCCGGCGGATCGCCTCGACCTGGACGTGCTGATAGTCCTTATAGCCGTCGGTGACGAAGCGCTTGAACGCCAGGAAGACTCCGGGATTCGTCTCGCGCCTGCCGAGGGGGATCTGAGTCCACTCGCTATAGGTTTGACTGAAGTCGCCGGTAGTCCAACGCCGGTTCACCTCATCGAGCGTGCCGTACTTGACCTTGAGCCACTCCTGGAATTGCGCCCTGGTCTCATCGTCCCAGGAATCCTCGCCGTATTCGTTATCGATCTGCCAGCCGATGACGTTCGGATTGTGCCCAAACCTTTCCGCCATGGTTTCCGCCAGACGCTGGCAGTGCTGGCGATAGCGCTGACTCGTAAAACGGTAATGGAACGGCGCGCGCTCGTCCCGGCGGCCATCGATATCCGTGCGCACAACGTCCGGGTACTTCTGGACAAGCCAGGCGGGCGGCGCGGCCGTCCCCGTACCAAGCACGCACGCAATGCCGTGTTTGGCTGCCAAGGTCACCACACGCTCCAGCCAGTCCAGGTCATACTGGCCCTCGCGCGGCTCAAGGCGGCTCCAAGCGAACTCTGCCAGCCGCACAACGCGGATGCCTGCGCCCCGCATGAGCTTCAAGTCCTCTTCCCATCTTTCCTCCGGCCAGTGCTCGGGGTACCAGGCAACCCCCAGCAGCAGGCCCTGTGTGCGCGGTGGCCCCGAAGTCGTGCTCCGATCCGGCTGCGCCCCAAGCCAGGGTGTTACCAGCAGGACGAAAGCCATCCCCATAATGACACTACGCATGCCCTCGATACCTCCTTCCGGCGGCGTCAAGATCAGTTCGGAATCACGCCCTCACCGTCGCCCAAGCCAACCGGACACTGTGAAGTCAGCTTCGGAATCGCGGAAGGTAGTGCAACTGTGTGTCGATCAATTCGTTTACCAGCCTGGCGCCGGCATCCATGTCGGTGCAGTGCGGGTCATTCAGGAATGCCTGCACGGCCTTGTGACGCGAACCCTCCATGGCCGCCTCGATGATCAGGTCCAAGGATGCGAGCTTGTGGGTCATGACAGGCGTGATCGAATCAGGGAGGTCGCCCAAGGCGAACGGATGCAGCCCCGCCGCATCCACCTTCGCGGGCACTTCCACGACCATCCCGTCCGGAAGATTATGGATGTAACCGCGGTTGGGTATGTTGACATAGAAGACTTGGCCGAGGTTGTCTTGCTGAGAGACGAGAATTTCGAGGAACTGCGTGTGCTCCCACGCCAGCTCCCTGGCAAAGGCCTCGGCGTCAATCGGCGCCCCCTTCTTTCCGATTTCTTCCATCTTCTTCCAGAGCGCAGGATAGGTTTCATTGACGTGCCGAATCGCCAATCCTTGGAAACTCCCCACGTCGTCTATGAGAGGGCGCATCAACTGCGGGAAGAATTCCGCGACGTGGGCGTCGAAGGGCCCAGGGAAAGCCCCGAAAGACCGAAACAGGCGCGCGCATAATGGCTGCACTTCCGCCGGCTTGGGGGGCCGTTTTACGAAGGCGGAGAATTGCGACCGATATTTCTCGGCAGCTTCCGCATTGCCTTCCATCTCGTCCAAAGCCGCCGCGAGCAACGGAAAGGCATCCTGACCTTCGATTCGAAAGTCAATCACCCAGTGACAATGGTTGATTCCTCCGATGCTCGCCGTAGTATGCTGCTTGTCCACGCCGCAGAGGCGGCAGAGATAATCCCACGTCAGGTCGGGCCCGATGCAGAGCCCTATACAACGAATTTTCGACAGTTGGTCAATAGCCTGCGTGATGACGGTAAGGGGGTTGGTGAAGTTGTAGAGCGTTGCACTCGGGCAGAGTTCTTCTATATCCTTGGCGATCTCTACGTGGAGCGGGATATGTCGGAGGGCTCGCGCCAAGCCGCCCGGACCGGAAGTATCTCCGACGGGCTGGATAATGCCGTATTTGAAAGGGATGTCGATGTCCTGTTGCCATGCGGCCAACCCTCCGACCCCGACGGAGGTGGTCACCGCGTCGGCTCCGCTCAAAACCTCCCGCCGCTGGGTGGATGCTTCGACTTTCCAGTTAAGGTTGAACTCCTTTGAGACCCGCGCGGCAAAGCACGCGATGAGCTCTAGGGCCTCTTCGTTGACATCCACGAGGCTGATTGTGGCGCCCGTATAGCGCCGATCACTGCTGAAGCCGGAGAGAATCGCCGGGGTAAACGCAACCGAACCGGCACCAATAATGACTATCTTCACCTCATTACAACCTCCTTTGCTGGGTATCATCACCGGTAGACCACGAATCAACAATCATCGTCGCGTGTCCTTGCGACCCGGCCTCTGACCGGCAGCCGGCGCCCAAGCAGGCCCTCTGCTTATTGCTGCGCGCCGATGAACAGTTTCTTAAGGCCGTGGAGTGCCTTTCCCCAATAGTCCAGCACGCCCAAGTCAGGTGAGTACTCCGTCCCTGCCCCGATGCAGGGCGAATCCGGCAGCAGCCGATATTCCTCCAGGGGCAGTCGCCCAAGACCGCCGCGGCCTGCGCCCTTTAAGCGCGGGTCGGCAACAAAGCCGTGAGCTTCCTGGCCGGCCACCTTGCGAAAGGCTTCGAAATCAGTGAAGACCTGCTCACCCCACAGAATCTTCAAGGGAGAGATTGAGTAGTAGTTGTTGTAGTCGAAGCTGTTGTTCTGCGCGAGCGCCTGAGGAAAGACCCGCAGAAGCGGCCGCCCCTCGGCGGCGATTACGATGTTGTTGAACACGCGAACGTTTGAGGGATAGCCCGCGCTGTCTTCGCCACGAAAGAGAATCGCGGCTCCCGTTTCTGTCCCTTTGAAGAAAACCACATTGTTGTGCACATCAGAGTCCTGCAGAGTCCCGTAACACAGGATTCCTCCGTAGTCCTTCGTATGGCCGTCGTTCTGGGAAATGTTGAACCGGACAACCGAGCGTGTGGTGAGGCCGCGGCCCGAGCCCATGAAGAGATATCCTGCGCCGTCGTTGTCGTGAGAGTAGCAGTACTGAATCACGCAGTTGACCGAGGACCAGTCGATGTCGAAACCGCCGCCGTCGTACGCTTTTGGGCCGTGGGTGTTCACGTTCTCGTAGGCCTCGCAGTATTGGATAACGATGTTCTCCGAATTCCAGCACCAGATGCCGATCCGGCCGTCCTCCTTCCAGCCGTTGCGGTAGGCGGTGCAATACTCGATGACGCCGTCCCGCCCGCTGTAAATCTTGATGCCGTCCCAACCGTTGCTATAGGCCACCGAACGTCGGATGGCGAGCCCGCGCACCTCGGCGAAGTCCTTCCCCTGGATGAAGATCCCGCTGTCCTGGTTGTTGTAGGAAACAGAGTCTTCGATGACCACATCGTCGTAGTTGCCGTAGGTCCCTTGGCCCACGTGGATGCCGGAACCCCCGGCGTCGTGAGCGACACAGTCACGGATACGGATGTGCCGGTAATGCGGCCGGCGCGGTTCAGCCCACGCCTTGAGGGCGTCTTCCTTGCCATCCTTACTGTTGGTCACTTCAAGGCTTTCGATGGCCCACGCGTCCTGATTGTAGATGAGCACCGCAGGGCCTTTGCCGCCGTCGATGAACGGCCGCGGGCCTTCGCCGTAGGGGCCAATGCGGATTGGCTTATCGGGCGTGCCGGAACCCAAGGGGTGCAGTGTCCCCTCCCAGCGTGCGCCACGTCGGAGAAGGATTTCGTCCCCGGGTTGAAACGTCGTGGCATTGATCTTCTGGAGTGATTTCCAGGCCCGGTCGGGTGCGTTGCCCGAGTGCGTATCGTCGCCGGTAGCAGCATCAATGTAATAACGCGTGGCGGAGATGCGCGGGCACGTTCCGAGAACTATCAAGAGCAGGGCTACAACGGTGCCCAAACGCGGACGCATAGTTGGCGGATGAGAGGGGTTGGTTTGAACCAAGGGAGGAACTCCTTGTTCCAGGGTCAGGTTGGGAAAGAAACGAGGTAGGGGCGGGTTTGAAACCCGCCCCTGGTAGTGTTTGGACTGTTACCACTCGAACCGTGCTCCGAACTGTCCTTCGCGCGGGGAGCCCCAGAGGTTGATGACCTTGCCAAACGTGCCCGAGCCGATGTTGGTGTCCGGGTTTGCGAAGTAGTGTCGGTTGAAGGGATTGATGAACTCGAATCGGAACTGAACCCTGAACCTCTCCGCGAACCTGAAGGACTTGAAGATGCCAATCTGCTCGTCCGCCCAGCCGAAACCACGGAAATCGGAGCGGTACATGGGAACGGTCCCCAGCTCGCCATAGCCCGGGTTGGAGAAGTTGCTGGGGTCGAAGTACTGATTGCCCGGCGCTTCAGAATTGGCGAAGTCGAAGTTCTCAGCTTTGAACTGGCGGGCATAGGATCCATCCGGGTTTCGGACCGCGTAGATCGGTCCTTCCCAGCCTGGGTACCAGTTGGTGGAGTTCACCCCGATGGGGGAGCCCGACGTGTACTTGAACGTGCTGCCGAGGGTCCATCCGCCGATAAAGGCGTTGAGGACACCACCAGCATTGGAAGCGAAACGCTTGCCCTTCCCGAAAGGCAGCTCGTACATGACGTAGCCCTTGACGATATGCTTCTGGTCGTAGAAGAGCGGCGCCTTGGCTTCCTCCTCCAGCTTGGTCACGTCCTGGAGCGGGCCCGCCCACCAGATCTCCTGGAAGCCTCCCAAATAGTTCTGAAGGTTGCCGTGGGAGCTACCAAGCGTGTAACTGACCTGAGTGGCCAAGCCTCGCGCCGGGCGCTTGGTGAGAGAGAAGTAGAGGGAGTTGTAGTCCGACTTCCCCAGAGGCGAGCCTACATGCAACAGCGGCCCTCCCCAGACGCCGTACTGCCATATCTGCGGGTACGGCATGGTGGCCGCGAAAGCCCAGGAGGAGAATCCCGGGAAGGGATAAGGCACACCCGCGTCAGCCGCCGAGGCTTCGTCCCAGACCCAGTTCCACTCTTTCCAGGAGTTCATGAGCGTGGACAACATCTGGATGTCTGGCTGGTTGCGCTCCAAGTCGCCGCTCTGGAGCCGCTTTCCACGGTTGGCCGTGTACATCACGTCAAAGCGGAGGTCCCTGGCCAACTCGAATTCCACGCCCGCGTTCCACTGGTGAACGTAACCGGCGAAGAGGCTCCGTGGATGTACCGTGACCATCCCCCACTGTGTGAAATCGGGATCCTTGACCGGAGGCTCGAACACACCCGGATAGCCGTCGTCCCAATCGAAGGCGGGAGACCGATCAGGATTGGAGAGGACACGATTGACACCCCGGTAGCCAGGCGCGAAGCCGTACGGGACGCCGAACCAGTAGTTCATCCCGATGGGTGAGTAGAAGACGCCGTAGGCCGCGCGGAGCACGGTCCGGGGCGCAATCTGGTACGCTACCCCCACATGCGGCGCGAATTCCTTCCAATCGCGTTGGGTTTCGAACGAGACGTCGCCGCTATCGGCAAAGAGCAAGGTGCCAGGCACTCCGTAGGACGTGCTAATCGCCTGCTTGTCGAAGTTGGCCCAGTGGCCATACTTCTCGCGGTACGGAAGTGTGACTTCCCAGCGCAGGTCATACGTAAGAGTTAGTTTGCTGCTCACCTTGAAATCGTCCTGGGCGAATACCGAGAAAGCCTTGCGTCTCCCGTAGAGGTCCCAGGGCGTCTGCTGGCTGGCGCTGTTCACCGCACCCAGCAGGAAGCTGGCGAACCCAAATCCCACATTGTTCTTCCAGGCTTCGGTGGGAGCGCCAGTCTGGTCCGGGTCGAAGCTGAAATCCAGATAGGGCGTGGACGCGTGGCTGCTCAACTGGAACCAGCGGACATCGGCGCCGAACTTCAGCGTATGCCGGCCTTTGATCCACGTCAGAGCCTCGTTCGCGATGTACACGTTGGCAACGTAGTAATCTGACCAGTGAGCCCCAATCCGTTCTGTCCAGATTCCGTTGATTGAGCGTCCGAACTGGACCACCGGGAAGTTCCTGGCGCCCGTCTGGCCGAAACCGAGGAACTCAGGCCAATCTTTCGTCTTTGATGCCTCCGTGTAGCTGGGGTTGCGGTATCGGCCGTAAGTAAAGCTCAGCACATTCAGGACACTCGGGGAAATGCTGTACGTCTGGTTCAAAGCGAAGCGCCGGCTGGTGACCTCCTGCTTGCGCGAGTTGGCGAGCGGGCCCCCAGCCTTGCCGGGGTCCTTGGGATCCCAGATGCCGCCCTGATCCACCAGTATTCGTGGCCGCTCGATCCAGTTGAAATGGCCACTCAGCCGGTGCTTTTCCGAGAAACTGTGGTCGGCTTTGAAAGTGAGCTGGGTCTGATGGAACCAGGGATCATTCTGACGCGTGATTGCGCTGTTGTTGATCAAGCCCGCGCGCATGGGCGCATACGAGCTACGGAAGATGTCCACGATCTTTGCCGAAACGTCGCTGATCCTGTCGAGCTGATTCGCGTTCGCGAGGGGCAGGCCGGTGAGGAGATCGAACCCGAAGCCGTCGCGAACCACTCCGTCGCGGACCGGCAACAGACCCGTTTTCCAGTCGGGGGTTCCAACCGTCACCGGGCGCTGCGTTGCCGGGTCGTAAATCATCCCTGAGTACACCGGACGACCCAGAGGATCGGTCCCCAGCACGTTGTTTGTGTCGAGCAGCGCGCTGAAGTCGCCGTCCAGGAAATCCGGGATGGGAACCGTCTTGTCATATGCCCCCAACACAAGCCTCTCCTGCATGTACTTCTCAAACGCACCGAACGCAAAGGTCTTGTTCTTGCGAAGCGGTCCGCCGGCACTGAAGCCGTAAATCTTCTGCCGGTCGGTATCCCTGTCTTTCCCCGCGAAGTTGTTTTGCCAGGTGTTTGCGTTCAGCACCTCGTTGTGCAGGAAACCGAAGGCGCTGCCGTGAAAGTCGTTCGTGCCGGACTTCAAGGTGAACTTGTAGGCTCCGCCTCCGGTGCGACCATCCTCGGCACGGACCCCACTCGTTTCCACCTTGAACTCCTCAATAGCCTCCATGGTGGGACTGGACTCCCCGATGTGGCCGCCGATTTGGACTACGGCCGAAGTCCCGTCAATCAGGACTTCCTTGGTGAACGCCAGGCTGCCGGCAATGTGGGAAGTCCAGTTGTCGCCTTCGACAGTGGGAACGATAGCGTAAGCGAAGTTCTCCAGCGAACGGCCGCCGCTGATGGTTAGGGGCAGGTCGGTGACCACCTGGCTGCGCATGTGGCTGCCCACCTGCGTCTGCTCGGTCTGGAGAATACTAGCCTCGGCGCTGACCGTGACGCTTTCCGTCACGGCGCCGACTTGCAGCGTCGCATCCAGTCGCACCACCTGACCAATCGCCACGGTAATGCCGGCGCGATCATAAGTCTTGAAGCCCTGTTTACTGAAAGCGACGGTGTATCTTCCAATGGGAAGATTCAGGATTGAGTACAGACCGACGTCATTGGTGGTGGCGCTGCTCTGGACTTTGGTGTCGGCATTGGTCGCCGTCACTTGGACGCCGGGCACGACAGCTCCGGTCGGATCGGTCACGGTGCCGGTGATCGCTCCGCGGTCCGACTGTGCCCAGAGAGATCCTACGACGAGCAACTGGGCAAACAACCCGAAAAGAACATTTCTCACTCTCATAATTCCCTCCTCAGTCCGTAGTCACCGTCCATCCCGACGCTTGGAGTCAGCAGAATTTTGGCTGGATTAAGCCACAACAAAAACCGAATGTCAAGTAGAAAGCGCTTACAATTTTTCTGAGAGGTCGGACAAAAAGACTGCCTTTCGATTGCCTCCAATGCCGTGCTTCAAGGGAGACATACTCTAATCGCTGTTGCCCTGCCCTGTGGCCGGCGAGCGTTACGGAGCCGCGCGTTGCGTGCTCGCGCCCTTCGGCCGGTGCCGGGGACCGCCGTGGCTGGCAGGTCGAAGTGACGGCTCTGTGCCGAAAACGCTCACACCAACGCGCTGCTCATCGGCGTCTGCAATACACCCTGCACACGAGCCCTACGCGTGCGGCAGGATTCAGTTGCCGGGCGCGAATTTGTGCCGCGGCAGTTGCCAAAGCATCTTGAACTTGTCCCCAGTCGCAAGGATAGTGGCTTTGCGGCACGTGCGGTTCAGCTTTCGCTGACAAACGTGGCGAGTTTGCGCAGCCGTTCCTGCCGCAGTCGCAGGAGGGCCGCTGGAGTAAGCGCCGAAAGTTCGCGCAAGCTTTCGGCGAGGGCAGCGCGCAGTCGCGCGGCCGCTTGCTGGGCATCGGTGTGCGCGCCGCCGGGAGGTTCCGGCACGACCTGATCGACAATCTGAAAACGGTGAAGATCCTGCGCCGTCAGGTTCAAAATCTGCGCCGCCTCCCGTTTATGGTCCCAGTCGCGCCAGAGGATCGACGAGCAGCTTTCCGGAGAAATCACCGAATAGACGGCATTTTCCAGCATCAGAACTTTGTCGCCCACAGCGATGGCCAAGGCGCCGCCACTGCCTCCTTCGCCGTGGATGACGATTACGATGGGGACGGGCAGCTTGGGAATCTCCTTCAAGTTGTGGGCGATGGCTTCGGCCTGGCCGCGCTCTTCGGCCCCGATGCCCGGGTAAGCGCCCGGCGTATCCACCAGGGTAATGATGGGGAGCTTGAACTTCGCGGCGAGCTGCATGAAGCGCAGGGCCTTGCGGTAGCCCTCGGGCTTAGGCATGCCGAAATTGCGCAGCAATTTCTGCTTCGTGTCGCGACCCTTCTGGTGGCCCACCAGCATGACCGGGCGGCCCTCAAAGCGGGCCAGCCCGCATACGATCGCTGGATCATCGGCGAAGCGCCGGTCGCCGTGTAGCTCCGCAAAGTCGGTGCAGAGCATCTCGATGTAGTCCAGGGTGTAAGGCCGTTGCGGATGGCGCGCCAGCAGGACTCGTGCCCAGGCGTCCTTTGGTGCGCCGGTGGGCTGTTGACGCAGAGCTTCGAGCTGCATGCGCAGGCGCTCAATCTCTTCTTGCGTGGCTTCCGACTCCGGAGCCTTCTCGAGCTCTGCAATTTGCTTCGCGAGTTCTTGTTCGAGCGCCGCTTGTCCGCGCAGTTGTGCCATAAGCAATCATTGGTAGGAGAGCACCTTTATGGTGCTCCCGCATCGTGTACTTAAACGGGAGGGCCGCAAAGGCCCTGCCCTACTGGTTTTTCTTCTCCAGCAGCACCGCTTCCGCGCCGCAAATTTCGCGCAAGCGCGCGAGCAGCTCAGCCTCGGCTTTCACCGCGCGCGCTTTCCGAGGGCGCAGGCGCGCCTGAAAGTCGCCGGGCCGCGTCAGCTCGAAGACCACCGGGTTTTCCCCGGGGTACGCTGCCAGCAGATTCTCCAGCTCATCCACGAAGTTCTCGGCCGCTTGAGCCAGGTCAATGCGGATCAGGAGCTGGGCCTTCGCGCCGCTCACTTCGGCGTCCAGGGGTTGCGCTTCGCTGACCACCACCTTGGGCCGCGCGTTTTCCTCGTGCCGCACGCGTCCTTTGATGAGTAGCGCGGTGTCGGGCTTAAGCACCCCCTGGAGCTGCTGCAAAGCTTGCGGAAACACGAGCAATTCGACCGACCCGCGCATGTCTTCAAGCGTTCCACTCGCCCAGAGGTCTCCCTTGCGGCTGGGGCGCACGCGCAGGTGGGTCATGATTCCCGCGATGGCCACCGGGGACTCATGCTCCAGCTCCTCCAGCGACGAACTATCGTGCCGCGCGAAAGCGGCGAGCTGCGCGCTGTACTTCTCCAGCGGATGGCCGGTGACATAGAAGCCCAGGACTTCTTTTTCGCCCGCCAGGCGCTCGGCCTCCGGCCAGTCCGGGGCGTCCGGCAGCTCCGGGGGCGGCACGGGCAGCGGTTCGCTCCCGGGCAGGAACAACCCGTGTTGGCCGCTCAAGTCCTCCCGCTGGCGCTTCTGGCCGAGTTCCATGGCGCGGTCGAGCCCCGCCACCATCTGGGCACGGCGCGCGCCAAGCGAATCCAGGGCTCCGGCCTTGATCAGGCTTTCGATCACGCGCTTATTCAATAGGCGGAGGTCCACATTCTCGCAGAATTGGAAGAGATTATCAAAGCGTCCCAGCTTCCGCCGCGCGGCCAGCACCGAATCGATTGCTGCTTCCCCGACATTCTTGATGGCGGTCAGCCCGAAGCGAATGCTTTTGCCGTCAGGTGTGAAGGCGCGGTCGCTGGAGTTGACGTCGGGCAGGAGAACGCCGATCCCCATATCGCGGCACTCGTTCAAGTACTGAGCCAGCTTGTCCTGGTTGCCGATTTCGGAGGTCAGCAGGGCGGCCATGAATTCAACCGGGTAGTGCGCCTTGAGGTAAGCAGTGCGGTAGGCGATGAGCGCATACGCCGTGGAGTGCGATTTGTTAAACCCGTAACCGGCGAACTGCTCCATGAGCTCGAAGAGCTTCTCGGCCTTGCGGGCAGGGACACCGTTCTTTCGGGCGCCAGCCAGGAATTTTTCGCGCATCGCCACCATCTCTTCGTGCTTCTTCTTGCCCATGGCGCGCCGCAACACGTCCGCCTCACCCAATGTGAACCCGGCAACGCTGGCCGCGATCTGCATCACCTGTTCCTGGTAAACGATCACGCCGTAGGTTTCTTCCAGGATGTCTTTCAGTTGCGGCAGGTCGTAGGTCGCCTGCTTGCGGCCCGTCTTGCGCGCGATGAAATCGTCAATCATGCCGCCCTGGATGGGCCCCGGGCGGTAGAGGGCGTTGAGCGCCGTGAGGTCGGCCAGCCGGTTGGGTCGGGCGCGGCGCAGGATGCCGGTCATCGGCCGGCTTTCAAACTGAAAGATCCCGGCCGTAAGGCCCTTCCCGAGCAGCGCGTAGGCCGCGGAATCATCGAGCGGCAGGTCGGCGCGGCTCAGTTTCTCTCCGCGGGTGGCCTCGATCAATCGCAGGCAATCATCGATGACCGTCAGCGTCGTCAGCCCCAGAAAATCCATCTTGAGCAGGCCAATCTTCTCCAGGTCATCCATCGCGTACTGCGTGGTGATTTCATCCTTGTTGCTCTTGTAAAGCGGGACCATTTCCTGGAGCGGCGTCGGCGAGATGACCACGCCGGCGGCGTGCGTGGAAGCGTGGCGCGCCAGGCCCTCGAGGCGCACGGCAACCTCCAGCAGATTGGCGACGCGCGCGTCGCGGTCTTTCAACTGCCGGAGTTCCGCCGATTGTGCCAGCGCGTCCGCCAGCGTGATGTTCAAGACGGTGGGAACCAACTTGGCGATGCGGTCCACTTCCGCGAACGGGATGTCCAGGACGCGCCCGGCGTCGCGGATGACCGCCTTCGCACCCATGGTGCCGAAGGTAATGATCTGGCTGACGTTTTCCCGGCCGTATTTTTCCGTCACGTAGTTGATAACTTCCCCGCGCCGCCGCATGCAGAAGTCGATGTCGATGTCGGGGAAGGAGATCCGTTCCGGGTTCAAAAAGCGCTCGAAAAGCAGATCGTGTTGCAGCGGGTCGATGTCGGTGATGTGCAGGGCATAAGAGACCAGGCTGCCGGCCGCCGATCCCCTCCCCGGCCCCACCGGGATGCATTGCTCGCGCGCGAAACGTATGAAATCCCAGACGATCAGGAAGTAGCCCGCGAAGCGCATCTCCTTGATGAGTTCGATTTCACGCTCCAGCCGTTCTTCGTAAGCCTCCAGCGCGTGGCGCAGCCGCCCCTCAGCGTGCAACCGTTCCAGCCGCTCGCGTCGCTCGCGAAAACCTTGCCGGGTAACTTTCTCAAAGAAACTCTCCAGGGTCTCCCCTGCCGGCACCTCGAAGTGGGGGAAGACGTGCTGCTTCTTTTCCAGGTGCAGGTTGCAGCGCGCGGCGATCTCGAGCGTTCGCTCCAGGGCTTCGGGGATTTCGCCCAGCACCGCCAGCATCTCTTCATAAGATTTGAAATAGAACTGGTCGGTAGGAAACCTCATCCGGGTCGGATCGCTCAGGGTCTTCCCGGTCTGGATGCACATCAGCACATCTTGGGCGCGCGCATCGGACTGCTCAAGGTAGTGGCAATCGTTGGTAGCGACCAGAGGGATGCCCGTCTCGCGCCCGAGGCGCGCCAACTGCGGCTTGATCTTGTGCTGCTCGGTAATGCCCTGGTCCTGGATCTCGAGATAGAAATTGCCTTTGCCGAAAATATCGCGCAGGTCATACGCTGCCTGGCGGGCCGATTCGTAACGGTCGGCCACGAGCAGCACGGGAATCTCTCCGCGTAAGCACCCGGAAAGCCCAATGAGGCCGTCCGCGTGGCGGGCCAGCAGCTCTTTGTCAATCCGCGGCTTGTAGTAGTAACCCTCCAGGTAGGCGGCAGAGGCCAACTTCAGCAGGTTCCGGTAACCGCGCTCGTTCTCACAGAGGAGGATGAGGTGGTGCGGCCGGTCGGAATCGGTCGCGCGGTCAAACCGGTTCGTTGCCGCCACGTAAACTTCGCAGCCGATAATCGGCTTCAAGTCGCGCTTGAGCGCCGCATGGTAGAACTTCACCGCCGCAAAGAGATTGCCGTGGTCCGTGACGGCTACGGCGGGCATGCGCAGCTCGGCGGCGCGGTCCATGAGGCGGGAAATCTCGCATACGCCGTCGAGCAGGCTGTAGTCGGTGTGCAGATGGAGGTGGACAAAGTTTCCCGCGGGCATCGCCAACGATTCTACCATGTCCCCCCGATGCCCGCCGCGAAGTTGTAGCGCCGACGCTCAGGCCGGTATTTTCACAGGCAATTGGCGAGGGAGCCTGCTGCGGCGGGCCCCAGACGCAGCGCCAGCATCTCCGGTGTCTGGAGTCCGATGGTCCCGATTCATCGGGACCCGAAATCGGACTTGCCGGCCGTCGCGGTAGCGT
>Ga0315314_1003246_pt1 | contig 12844 bp, 10 predicted proteins | sample TDP9_MG_FD_203631 | JGI IMG/M metagenome (GOLD analysis project Ga0315314, IMG submission 203631) | Freshwater sediment microbial communities from Lake Towuti, South Sulawesi, Indonesia - TDP9 | ecosystem: Environmental > Aquatic > Freshwater > Lake > Sediment | place: Indonesia: South Sulawesi...
ATAATGAAGGGTCGAGAGCGTCCAACACCCATGAATCTCTTGCCTTGAACCGGGGAATCACTCGAAGCCACTCTTCGGGAGCATCCCTTCCATTCAGCAGGGGGGATCCTCCGAAGAGATGAGGAGGGGAAACCTCATCCCTGGTCTTTTTTTTGAATCGTCATCGCCTGGATGTCGAAAATCCTTTTCAAGCGCCGAGCCACTCCGGCTCAAGCATTAGCAGCAGGTTTTGCATCCGTGATTCTCGTGGGGGCCATCCTGCTTTCCCTTCCCATCTCCACAGCCTCGGGAAAGGGGACGCCCTTCATCGATGCACTCTATACCTCGACCTCCGCCGTCTGTGTGACCGGTTTGATCGTATTGGATACGCCCGTATTTTTCTCCACCCTGGGTCAAGCTATCATCCTTTTGTTGATTCAGGTGGGCGGCCTCGGTTATATGACGATGGCCAGCTTCATCGCCCTCACGCTGGGATGGCGCATCTCCCTTCGGGAGAGGATCATCCTTCGGGAGGCCCTAAATCAGATGACCATGGAGGGATTGGTGCGCTTTGTCAAACGCATCCTGTGGATTACCTTCATCGTGGAGGGAATTGGAGGGATCCTCTTGACCCTTCGTTTCCTGGCCCAATATCCACTGCATCGCTCCCTCTTCCTCGGATTCTTCCATTCCATTTCTGCCTTCTGCAACGCTGGATTCAGCCTCTTCTCCAACAACCTGCAGTCCTACATCTCGGATCCCATGGTGAACCTCGTAATCACCTCTAACATCATCGCAGGAGGCATCGGGTACCTGGTGATCTCCGACCTGTACCAACATTCTCGAGACCGGAAGGCCAATCTCCACCTCTCCCTCCATACCAAGCTGACCTTGACGGTCACGGCAGCCCTCCTCATTGCGGGAACGGTTCTGATCTATCTCTTCGAGCGGAGCAACCTGCAGACTCTGGGATCCTTCCCACCTGCTACTCAGATCATGGCCTCTTACTTCCACGCGGTGACCCCACGGACCGCCGGGTATAACACCCTCCGCGTGGGAGCAATGACGCAGGCCTGCCTGTTCCTGACCATTCTCTTGATGTTCGTCGGCGCCTCACCCGGGGGAACCGGAGGGGGGATCAAGACCACCACCTTCGGCACCCTGATCGCCACCACCTGGTCCACCCTTCGGGGCAGAAGGGATATCAATCTATTTCGTCGCCGAATCTCATCCGAAAGCATCAACAAGGCCTTCATCCTCTCCCTCCTCTCCCTATTGCTCCTTTTTCTCATCTCCACGGTCCTGCTGGTACTGGAGGGACAACCCTTGCTTTCCACGATCTTTGAGGAGGTTTCCGCCTTTGGAACCGTAGGCCTCTCTACCGGGTCGCCGGGGTCCCCCTGCAGCCTTTCCGCCCTCTTCTCCCCCGGGGGAAAACTGCTCATCATCTTAACTATGTTTGCCGGGAGGGTGGGGCCAATCACCGTGGGGACGGCATTGCTCTCCCAACCCATCGAAGCCCGCTTCCGCTATCCGGAAGAGAAGGTCCTGGTGGGATAAAGGAGGCCCTCTACGAAGAACAGACAATTCGCTGTCGTCGGGTTAGGTAATTTTGGATTATCAGTTGCCCAGGCCTTGGCCGAGGAAGGCTGCCAGGTTTTGTGCATCGACTCCGATCCTGAGAAGGTTGCCTCATCCAAAGGCTTTGCCACCAACTCGGTTCAGGCCGATGCGACCGATGAGGAATCGCTGCGGGCGATTGGCATTCGGGAGATCGATGTGGCCATCGTGAGCCTGGGGCAAAACATGGAGGCAGCGGTCATGGTCACGCTGCTGCTCAAGGAAATGGGGGTAAAGGAGATCATCGCCAAGGCCGTCACTCCCCTCCATGGCAGGATCCTCCAGAAGATCGGAGCGGATCGCCTCGTCTTCCCCGAACGGGACATGGGAAGGAGGGTTGCGGAGAGCCTGGTCTCCCCAAACATCCTGGAGCACCTGGAGCTCTCCAAGGGGTGCAGCGTGGTAGAGCTGGTGACCCCGGATCTCTTCGCAGGAAAGAGCATCAGAGAACTGGGGGTGCGGTCCCGATATGGGGTAACGATCGTCGCCATCCGCAAGAGGGATGATATTGGAGAAAGGACCATTATGAATCCAGGACCGGACGAGGTAATCGATAGAGGGGATATCCTGGTCATGATCGGCCATGATCCAGATCTAAAAAAATTGAAGGACAAATAGCAGAGTCGGGAGACAAAAACGGAATTCCCAGGATACGAAAAGGGTGTAAGGGAGAATTCATTAGATGGTGACTTTGGTAGTAGAGTTGCTGATCTCGATTGCCGTGATCCTGTTGAGCTGTGAGCTCTTTGCCAACGCTGTGGAACACGTGGGAAATCGGTGTGGCATGTCCCATGCCGCCGCCGGTTCCCTCCTGGCAGCCGTGGGAACGGCCATGCCGGAGACCATGATCCCTATCATGGCCCTCATCTTTGGCAAGGGGCATTCAGGGGAGGAGATTGGAATCGGGGCGATCTTAGGGGCTCCCTTCATGCTGGCCACCCTCGCCTTCTTCCTCCTGGGCCTCACCATGCAAATCCTCCATTGGAGGGGAAAGCGCCAGGAACTGGTCCTCAATGTGGACCTGAAGGCCATGACCTTCGAAATGAAGTTCTTCGTCCCCATCTTCGCCTTCGTCTTCATCATCTCCCTGATCGGCAATCGCACCCTAAACTATGTGGCCGGCGTGATCCTCATCCTTCTCTATCTCTTCTATGTCAAGGCCTCCCTCAAGCATGAGGGGCAAGAACACGAGCAGTACTGCGACCATTTCTATTTCGGTAGGTATCTGCGCCTGCCCTGCAATGGGCCCTACATTACTTGCCAGCTCATCGTAGGGCTCGCCGGGATCATCTTCGGGGCGAAGGTCTTTGTGGAAAGCATCGGCGCGATCTCCAACCATCTTGGCTTCTCCCCCCTCGTCATGGCCCTGCTCATCGCTCCCATTGCCACGGAGCTGCCGGAGAAGTTCAATTCCATCACCTGGACCATCAAGGGACAGGATACCTTGGCATTGGCCAATGTGACCGGAGCCATGGTCTTTCAATCCATGATCCCCGTATCCATCGGTCTCTTCCTGACCGAATGGAAGCTAGGCCACACAGAGATGCTGAACCTGAGCTTTCCCCTCCTCTCCTCCATCATCGTGTTCTCGGTGATGACGACCAAGAAGAGGCTCCCCTCCCCGGTCCTCCTGGTGGGTGGCGTCTTTTACCTGTCCTATTTGATCTATGTATTCTTCCTCCGGTAACAGCACAAGAAGAAGGCGAAGCGCATCCGCCTCCCGTTCGAAATTCTCCCGCTGGCTGAGGTATGGCTACATTCGTCTGGTGCGGATCAACGATTCCCCCCAGAAGGTGGCTGCCGGCTTGGCGGTAGGGGTTTTGCTCGGCGTTTTTCCTACCTTTGGGCTGGGCATCGTCATCGCATTGCCCCTGGCCATCGTCTTCAAGTTCAATAAGGCGGCCTCCATCCTGGGCTGCCTCATCATGAACCCGCTCACCACCCCATTCTTCTGGACGGCGAGCTCCATCCTGGGCGCATTCGTGGCCAACCGGGATTGGCATCGCACCCTGAAGATGGCCCAGTCCTTCTCCGCCAATTTCAGGCTGGTTGATCTCACCACCCCAGGGGGCTGGGCCTTGATCCTCAAGGGATTAGGGGCTGGAATCCATGTCTATCTGGTGGGCAATCTCCTCCTCGCCCTCTTCCTGGCCAGCCTCTCTTATCTGATCGCCCTCCACATCACCACGACCTATCGGGAGAGAAAGCGGCTCAAGATCAGAGGCTATTCTCCCGCCAAGAGCTAACGATGATTTCCGGATCAGTGGTCCCCTATGCCTTGGACAGAGATCGCTCTTGAGATTTTGCTGATTTTCCTTCTCATCCTGGTCAATGGCTTCTTTTCCGCCTCAGAGATCTCCCTGATCTCCGTCCGCAGGGCCCGGATCAGGCATCGGGCAGAGACTGGGGATGAGAAGGCCAAGCTCGTCTACCAGCTCCAAAGTGAATCGGATCGTTTTCTGGCTGCGGTTCAATTGGGGATTACTCTCTTGAGTTCCCTGGCCTCAGCAATTGCTGGGGCCATTGCAATTCAATTCCTGAAGCCCCTCTTGGGGAGCATCCCGCTCCGTGTGATTAGCTCCTCCAGCGAATCCCTTTCTCTGCTCCTGGTCGTCCTGGTCGTCACCTACCTGATCCTGGTGCTGGGGGAATTGGTGCCCAAGTCCTTGGCCCTCCAGCACTCGGAGAAGATCGCCTTAGGGGTCGCCCGCTCCATTGATCTCTTCTCCCGCCTCTCTTCCCCCTTCATCAAGATCCTCACCTCTTCCAATCGAGTTGTGTTGCGAGCCTTGGGATCCAAGAGTCCCCAACAGGCTTCCTTAATATCGGAGGAGGAGGTGAAGATGATGGTGCGGGAGGGCACCGAGAAGGGGGTCTTCGATCAGATGGAACAGCAGCTCATCCATTCGGTCTTCCAATTCACGGACACTTCCGTGAAGGAGGTCATGGTCCCGCGGCCTCGAATACAAGCCCTGCCCATCCATTCTTCCCCCTCCGATATATTGAGCATGATCCAGCAAGCCGGCTTCTCCCGCTTCCCCATCTATGGTAAGGATCTGGATGATGTGCGAGGAATTTTATATACCAAGGATGTGATGCGCCTGTTGGCGGGAAAGGAGCCCATCGTCCTCTCTGAGCTCCTCCATCCCGCCCATTTCGTCCCGGAGACCAAGATGATCTCAGATCTTTTGCCAGAGCTTCTGCGGCGGAGGGTTCACATGGCCCTGATCATCGATGAATATGGAAGCGTGGAGGGTCTCATTACCATTGAGGATTTGATCGAGGAGTTAGTGGGGGAGATCCACGATGAATATGAGCCCCTGGAGGCAGGGGTGGAGAGATCGCGCGATGGCTCCCTGCTCATCGATGCCCACCTTTCTATCCATGATCTGGAGAGCCGTTATGGGCTTCCTTTCCCCGAATCATCGGAGTTTGAGACCCTCGCTGGCTTCATGCTCTCTCGGCTGCAGAGGATCCCGCAGGGGGGAGAATCCGTCCAGTACCAGGATTGGAAGTTCACTATTGTGAATGTCGATGGAAGGCGGATCACCAAGGTGAAGGCAGAGAAATTCCCCTCCAGTCCTCCGGGACCTTAACCCGGAGAGGATGGAGCTTGAAATCAACGCCTGAGTATGGTAATCAAGCTACCATGAGAACGGCTCGTGAGACCTGGTTGATGGGGCTTGACCTGGGCTCCGTCAGCGTCAATTTCATCCTCCTCGAGGGCGGAGGAGAGGTGAGGGAAGAGCGCTATCTTCGCCATCGAGGTCGTCCCGTACAGACGGCCCTCCAGATCATCAGAGAACTGGAAGAAAGGGGTTTGCTCTCCCGCATCGGAGCCGTGGGCGTTACGGGATCGGGGGGGATGCTCATCGCGCCCGCCCTATCGGCCATCTATGTCAACGAGATCGTCGCCCACTGCAAGGCAGCCGCCCTGCTTGCGCCCGAGGTGAGGACGATCATCGAGATGGGAGGAGAGGATTCGAAGCTGATCTGCCTGGAGCCCGACCCAGCAGGGGGCGTGCGCCTGGTAGACTTCGCCATGAACACGATCTGCGCGGCGGGAACCGGATCCTTCCTGGACCAGCAGGCTCACCGATTGGGCCTGGCCATCGAGGACGAATTCGGATCGCTGGCCCTAAAATCGAAGAACCCTCCCCGGATTGCCGGACGCTGCAGCGTCTTCGCCAAATCGGACATGATCCACCTGCAACAGGTGGCCACCCCCGACTACGACATCGTCGCTGCCCTCTGCTACGCGGTGGCCAGGAATTTCAAGAGCTGTATCGCCAAGGGAAAGCGCATCCGCAAGCCGATCTCTTTCCTGGGCGGAGTGGCGGCTAATCAAGGAATGGTGGTCGCTTTCGAGGAGATCCTGGAGCTTAGGGAGGGGGAACTTCTCGTGCCTCCCCATCATGCCTCCATGGGAGCCATCGGGGCCGCCCTGGTTGCCGGGGAAGAGTCAGCTGCTCTGGATCGAGGCCCAGAGTGGTGGGGAATGGCGATCCGCTTCCCGGAGAGCAGGAGCGAGGAGGACCATCCCGCCTACGACGCACTCCCCCCTCCCAGGGGGGAGCGAGGAAGCGGCCAGGGGATCCTTTCTCTTCCCCCCCTCCCCTCCTCCGCCCGGATTAAGGCCTACCTGGGCGTGGATGTGGGTTCCATCAGCACCAATGTGGTGCTGCTGGATGAGCAAGGAAGGTTGCTGGCGCGCTGCTATCTCATGACGGCCGGTCGTCCCATCGAAGCCGTCCGGCGGGGGCTATTGGAGGTGGGCCAGGAGGTGGCAGACCGGGTGATTGTAGTGGGAGCCACCACCACCGGATCAGGGCGGTATATGATCGCCGATTTCATCGGCGCGGACCTGGTCAAGAACGAGATCACCGCGCAAGCCCGGGCCTCGGTGGAAGTAGATCCCAGGGTGGATACCATCTTCGAGATTGGAGGGCAGGACTCCAAATATATTTCCCTCCAGAACGGGGTGGTCGTCGACTTCGAGATGAACAAGGTCTGTGCAGCAGGAACTGGTTCCTTCCTGGAAGAACAGGCCGAAAAGCTCAACCTGCGGATTGAAGAGGAGTTCGGGAGGGTAGCCCTCTCTGCCCCCCGTCCGGCCCGCCTGGGAGAGAGGTGCACCGTTTTCATGGAATCGGACCTCACCAACCTCTTGCAGAAAGGGGTCAAGCAGGAGGATCTGGTGGCGGGCCTGAGCTACTCCATCGTCCACAACTATCTCAATAAGGTGGTGGGAGACCGCCGCGTCGGAAACCGCATCTTTTTCCAGGGAGGAGTGGCGGCCAATCAAGCGGTGGCAGCCGCCTTCCAGAAGGTGATGGAGAAGGAGGTAACCGTCCCCCCCCATCATGATGTCACCGGCGCGATCGGGGCAGCCCTCTTGGCCAGGGATGCGGGCATCACCTCCAGCCGCTTCAAGGGATTTGACCTGGGAAAGCGCCAATACTCCCTGGATTCCTTTCGCTGCCATGCCTGTCCCAATCAATGCGAGATCAACCGGGTGACCCTGGAGGGGGAGCCCCCCCTCTATTACGGCTCCCGTTGTGACCGGTACGAGATCGGCCGAAAGGGAAAGCCCTCCACCTCCCTGCCCGACCTCTTCGCGGAAAGGGAGGCATTCTTCATGGGATCTGATGCCTCAGGTCCCCAGGTCCCTCCCTCTGGGCCTCTGCGGGTAGGATTCCCCCGCGCCCTGCTCTCCTTCTATGACCTCTATCCTTTCTGGAAGGCTTTCTTTGAGGAGCTCGGTGCGGATCTCGTCCTATCCGATCCAACCAACAAAGCCATCATTCATGAGTCCGTGGAGGATGTTGCGGCGGAGACCTGCTTCCCGGTGAAGGTGGCTCACGGCCATGTTCTCAATCTGCTGAACAAGGAAGTGGACTGGATCTTCCTGCCCAGCATCATTAACCTCCCCCCTGCGGATCCTCAAATGGAGCGGGCCTTTACCTGTCCGTACGTCCAGACCATCCCCTATGTTATCGAATCCTCCCTCAATCTCAGGGAGAGGGGAGTCCGTCTGCTCTCTTTACCCCTTCACTTCCGGCAGGGCCGAAGAACCCTCCGTGATTCGCTACTCCCCATGAAGGCGCCCCTGCACTGCAGCGAACAAGAGATCAGCAGAGCAACCGATGCGGGATATGCTGCCTGGGAGGGATTCCAACTTCAAGTGAGGAAGAGGGGACAAGAGGTCCTGGAAGGACTGAGGCCAGGAGAGATCGCCCTGGTGATCCTGAGCCGATCCTATAATGGGCATGACCGGGAGATCAACCTCAACCTCCCGGCCAAGCTGAAGGATCTCGGGGTCCTCGCCCTTCCCATGGACTTCCTCCCGGAGACGGACTTTGAGGTCTCCCAGGAGTTTCCTCAGATGTATTGGCATTATGGCCAGCGCATCCTGGAGGCCGCAGAGGTCATCTCCCAGGACCCCCGACTCTTCCCGGTCTATATCACCAACTTTGCCTGCGGCCCCGATTCCTTCATCTCCCATTTTTTCAAAGAGAGGCTGGGGGGAAAGCCTTTCCTCCAACTCGAAATCGATGAGCATTCTGCGGATGCGGGCGTCATTACCCGCTGTGAGGCCTTTCTTGACAGCATCAAGAATACGAATCTGCGCCGATTCGCCCATGTCCGCAAGCCCCGTTCCAAGCCACAGGATCTCTTCTCCCGCACCATATATATCCCCTACATGGCGGATCATGCCTTCGCTCTCCAGGCTGCCTTGGCCGAGAGGGGGCTAAGGGGCGAGGTGCTGCCGGAGACGGATATGGAGGCGGTCAATCTGGGGCGAAAATACACCTCCGGCCGCGAGTGCTTCCCTTGCATTGTCACCTTGGGAGACATTTTGAAGAAGGCCTATCAGCCCGATTTTGATCCCGTTCGTTCCGCCTTTTTCATGCCCTCCGCCAATGGCCCTTGCCGATTTGGGCAATACGCCACTTTTCAGGCTAAGGTTCTGGAAGAGCTGGGACTCGGGGAGGCGGCCTTCGTCTCACCGGACTCCGAAGACTCGTATGGTATGATGGGTTCCTCTTTGCTGGGCCCCTCCTTTCGCCGCAATGCCTGGAGGGGGATCGTGGCGGTCGATCTTTTGGAAAAGGTCTACCGCGAGTTCCGGCCCTATGAGCTAAACCGAGGAGAGGCGGAGCGCAACTACCAGCTCGCCTTGGCCCAGGTCTGCCAGGCCATTGCTCGGGGTGAGGATCCTAAACCGATCCTCCTCCAGGGCAGGGAGGCATTTTCTCGGATGCAAAGATCTTCCGATCTGAAGAAGCCGGTGGTCGGCGTCGTTGGCGAGATCTTCCTCCGCGCCCACCGTTTCAGCAATAATTATCTGGTGCGAAGGATTGAAGAGCTGGGAGGGGAGGTTTGGCTCGCTCCCATGATGGAATGGATCTTTTACACCAATGCCCTGTGCAGGAGGCGCGCTCGCCAGCAGGGCCAATGGAGGGAATTGATCCTTTTGTGGCTTCAGGATGTGGTTCAGAAATGGGATGAGCATCGACTGGCCTCCTGCTTTCATGGCATCCTGAAAAACAGCAAGGAGCCATCAACGGAGGCCCTTCTCCAGTGGGCACAGCCGTATCTGGATCCCTCCCATGAAGGCGAGGCAGTTCTGTCCATCGGCAAGTCGATCGATTATGTTCGAAAGGGGGTCTCGGGCCTCATCGCGGTCATGCCCTTCACCTGCATGCCCGGGACCGTCGTGACCGCCATTTCCAAGAGACTCCGAGAAGATTACCAAGGTATCCCCTTTCTCAGCCTTGCCTATGACGGGCTCGATGAAGTCCATACCCAGACCCGGCTGGAGGCTTTTATGTATCAGGTTCGCGGAGATGGGGGGAGGCCTCGCCGATGAAGGTCTTCCTGGGAATTGATGTCGGCTCCGTCAGCACCAATCTCGTTCTCATGGGAGAGGCCAGGGAGGTGCTGGAGTCTGTCTACCTACGGACCCGAGGCCAGCCGATTTCCGCTCTGCAAGAGGGATTGGAGGAGATCGAGCAATCCCTGCCATCCGTGGCCCAGATCGCGGGGGTGGCCACTACGGGCAGTGGTCGACAACTGGCGGGTGCCCTGGTGGGGGCGGACATCATCAAGAATGAGATCACCTCCCACGCGGTGGCGGGCCTGCATTATCTCCCCGAAGCACAAACCATTGTGGAGATCGGTGGCCAGGATAGCAAGATCATCATCGTCAGACAGGGAGCCGTGGTTGACTTCGCCATGAATTCTGTCTGTGCTGCAGGTACCGGTTCTTTTTTGGATCAACAGGCAGCCAGATTGGGCATCCCTATTGAAGAATTCGGCTCCTATGCCCTGCGGGCCCGCTCTTCCTCCCACATTGCCGGCCGGTGCACGGTCTTTGCAGAAACCGACATGGTTCACAAACAGCAAATGGGGCACGCCCTCCCGGACATCATCGCCGGTCTCTGTGACGCCCTGGTGCGCAATTATCTCACCAATGTGGCCAAGGGAAAGGAGCTTCTCCCTCCTCTGATCTTCCAGGGTGGGGTAGCGGCCAACCTGGGAATCCGAAATGCCCTGCAGAAGGCGTTGTCCATGGAGATCATCGTCCCTCCCCATTACCATGTGATGGGAGCGATCGGGGCCGCCTTACTGGCCCGAGAGAGGGCGTGCCAGAATGGGCATACTCGATTCCGCGGCTTTGGGGCGAGCCGGAGGGAGAGCTGGACCTCAAGCTTTGAGTGCCCCGATTGTCCCAATGCCTGTGAGATCGTCGAAGTCTTCACGGAAGGAAGGACCGTCGCCCGCTGGGGGGACCGGTGCGGAAAGTGGCAATTTTCGGAAGCCCACCAGCTGCAATAGGAGTCAGACCCAGGAGAGTTCTATGTTTGGCATCGGCGTTCCCGAGTTGATCGTCATTTTCATCGTGGCCCTTCTGGTATTTGGACCCAAGAGGCTGCCCGAGTTGGGAAGGGCGCTCGGGCGCGGGATGGCGGAATTCAGGAAGGCTACGGAGGAGCTAAAAAACGAGATCTCCACGGAGATCCAGGAGATCGAAAAGCAGACCAAAGAGGTTACCCACTTCCCCTACTCCTTCGGTAGTCATAAGGGAGAGGGTGCGGATGAAGGCGGGGCGGCCCCCTCCCCCCCGCCGTCCAGCCCAGAGGGAAAGGAAGAACATGGCGACTGAAGCCAAGATGCCCTTTTTCTCCCACCTGGATGAGCTGCGGAAGCGGATCGTCTACTCCTTGCTGGCCGTAGGCATCGGATTCGTCATTTGCTTCTATTTCTCCGAATCGATCCTCGGCTTCCTGCTGGCACCCCTCAACAGACATCTGGTCTTCATCCGAAGGTATCCCTTCTTCACCCTCTCGGCCCGCTCCAACCTGCCCTCCCTCGTCTTTCTGGCTCCAGCCGAGGCCTTTTGGGTCCACATGAAGCTGGCCTTCTTTGCCTCTATCTTTTTCGGCCTCCCTTTTCTCTTCTATCAGATCTGGAAGTTCGTTGCCCCCGGCCTTCTCCCCAAGGAGAAGCGTTACGCAATCCCCTTCGTCATCGTCTCCACCCTTCTATTCGTGGCCGGCTCGGCCTTCTGCCTCTTCATTGTCCTTCCCTTCGCCCTCCAGTTTCTCTTGACCTACAAGACCGAGCACCTTCGCCCCATGCTCTCCATTGGCAATTACTTCGACTTCAGCCTGAAGTTCTTGCTCGCCTTCGGTCTGATCTTCGAGCTGCCCTTAGCCATGGTGCTCGCAACCCGCTTGGGATTTTTGACCCCTGAATTCCTTGCCCGTAATCGAAAATACGCCATCCTCGCCAACTTCGTGCTGGCAGCCATCCTGACTCCCACGCCCGATATCCTCAATCAGAGCCTCATGGCCATCCCCCTTTGCCTCCTCTACGAGGTAGGGATCATTGCCTCCCGCCTGCTCCGAAAGAAAAGATCGCCGCAATCTGAGGCCCCAGAGGCCACCGCTTAGTTCTCTGCCCCGGTTCCCTCGGCAAGTTCATCCTCGCCTGAGGCTCCACCACAGGTTCTGTTCCGTCATCACTGGGCTGAATGCGGAAGGATAGCGTCAAAGAGGTGAATCAGGGCGAGGAGGGGTTCGATACGGGGGAGACAGGGGAGAGCGGGCGGGATTTCTGGGATCGCCCCTTCCCGGGGCCTTGTTCCCTAAGCCTCCGGGCCCGATCTGGCACATACCCCACCAAACAGCCTGGCCAACACAATGATCGGGTAGAAGCTGAGGAAGAGGGCCAGGGTGGGCCCCACCAGGGGAACGGTGGCGACCAGTCCCAGGGCCAACAGGGTTACCAGAGAGAGCAGGAAAACGGATACATATTCCACCAGAACATGATGGATCGCCCTCCAGAGGGTGGGGAAATGAAAGGCGGCTTCAAGCCTCTTCCACCGAATATATTGGGCAATTCCCATGGGGAAAAAGAAGCCCACCAAGAGGAAGGCCAGCATCCCGACCATCAACAGGAGTATCCCGGTAAGTAGCCACCATCCCCCCTGGTAGAGCACGCCGATCCCGATGGCCATCATGAGGAAAGGAACCAGCCCATACCCCAACTCGATGATGAAGAAAACGAACCCCCTGGAGAAAAGCTCCCTCCAATTCTCCCAGCCCATCAGGTCAGCCGGCCCCTGATGAAAGGCCTCCCGGAATACACCGAAGGCGTAACCCCAGATAAGAAAATAGAGGAGCCCCAGCGGCGCAGAAATGAGCGAAGACTTCAGAAGATCGACCCCATAACCCAAGACGGTGAAGGCAAATACGGGAAATGCAGAGATAGCTCCTCCCATGCCCAGCTTATACGCCCACCGTGGGTCACGGAAGGGAAACTCAATGGCCTCCCCCACGGGTATCATGACGCTCCCACCTCCTCCCTAATCCTTGCGGTAAATGAGACGCCAGATCCGATCTAGGTCCTTTTCCGAATAGAACTCGATCTCCACCTTCCCCTTCCCTCGTCCCTTGATGATCTTCACCCGTGTCCCCAGCCTCCTCTGCAAATCCTCTTCAATCGTCTTCCAGTGGGGATTCAAGGTCGAGCCCTTGGCCTTCTTGGCCGGACCCCTCTTTTCTCCTTGCACCCATTTTTCCGTCTCCCTCACCGAGAGCCCTCGAGCGATCACGGCGTTCCTTGCCCGAAGCTGTCTGGCCTCTCCTTCCAGGCTCAGCAGAGCCCTCGCATGCCCCATGGTGAGCCTCCCGCTGGCCAGATCCTCCTTGAGCGGGGGAGGGAGGTGGAGCAGGCG
>Ga0315314_1003247_pt1 | contig 12838 bp, 14 predicted proteins | sample TDP9_MG_FD_203631 | JGI IMG/M metagenome (GOLD analysis project Ga0315314, IMG submission 203631) | Freshwater sediment microbial communities from Lake Towuti, South Sulawesi, Indonesia - TDP9 | ecosystem: Environmental > Aquatic > Freshwater > Lake > Sediment | place: Indonesia: South Sulawesi...
CCGTGCATTAGATGTACGCCTCCCCAGCCTCACCGTAGAGGTTGCTAACCAAATCTTTGGTGACTTCTTCAGGCTTTCGCGCGTAAACTCGGTAAACGGGTCTCCACCCACTTTTAGAAACGATTTGCAGCGCGCCCCACTTGCCCTCTTGACACACCTTGGCACATTGAGGATTGCCATTGCACAAGTCGCAGATGAGAATAGTCTTCTTGACTGGATGAAGATGTGGAACCCTGCCATGACAAGCCTCGATGCAGACGCCGCAAGCGGTGCACTTCTGTTCGTCGACCAGAACCGCCTCTGTTTTAGGATTTACTGACAATGCGCCTTGGGGGCAAGACTTGACGCAGGGGTAGTCCTCGCATTGCACGCAGAAGTGGGGAAACTCGGCGCCTGGAACCAGCATGAAAACGCGGATGCGAGAAGCCTCAGGCCATATTCTGTTCTCGTGAAAAAGTGAGCAAGCGATTTCGCATTTTCTGCATCCGCTGCACTTCAGATGGTCTCTGGCAACCCAAACCTTTTTTCGAGCGCCCATTTTTTAGTCTCACTTTGAGTTTATCTTGTTTTTTGAATTTGAGAGGTACTCTATGCAGATTGGCTGGGCTTAATTAAGATTGCTCGTGTCAACCCGCGCTATGACTTCTTTCTTTTCAGCATCTTTTCGATTATTGGTCGTAGTTTGGCGTTTTCAGCCAGTATCTTGTCCTTTCCAAGCGCGTTCATTTGTTCAGTCATTTCTCTGATTAGTTCGCTAAACTTTGTTCCCTCAGCCGCAGACACATATTCTACTCGAAACCTTTCTGGGCTAAGTCCAAGCTTCTGAAGCATTCCGCTCAGCGCCTGCATGCGCTTGGTCATCCAAACGTTGCCCGAAATATAGTGGCAGTCGTAGGGCAGGTGACAGGCGCCAATCAGCACCATGCCAGCGCCTTGCCTAAACGCTTCAAAAACGAAGTCTCTATCCACTCGCCCAGAACACATCACCCGTATAGAGCGTAACGTGGGCGGATACTCAAAACGACTCGTCCCAGCCAAATCGGCGCCAGCGTAACTGCACCAGTTGCACAGGAAGCCTAGAATCTTCTCTTCAGGATTTTTTTCCAAGGCGGCGTGAATCTGATTCATAATCTGAGCATCTGTAAAGTGCATCTGCGTAATCGAGTCCGTGGGGCACTCAGCCACGCATGTGCCGCAGCCGTGACACATGACGGGCAAAACCGACGCAACCTGCTTCTCAGGCGCCCTAGCCGCACCGTAGGGACAAACCTTCTCGCAAATGCCACACTTCACCCGAGTGTTCTGGCAAGTGTTTGGGTCAACAACCGCCACGATGGGTTCAATCTTCCACTTGGTCTTAGAAAGAATAGTCGCGGCTCTTCCAGCCGCGCCGCTCCCCTGAGACACACTGTAAGGAATGTCCTTCGGACCCTGGCAAGCACCAGCCAAAAAGATTCCGTCAACAGCCGTGTCGATTGGCTTCAGCTTGGGATGACTCTCCATGAAGAAGCCGTCGGTTCCGCGTGAAACACTGAATATGCGTGATACATCGTCTGACCCCTTCTTGGGAACGGCGGCGGTGCATAAAACCACGAGGTCGCTTTCCAGCTCGATGGGTTCGCTTATGCTCATGTCTTCAGCCCGTATAATGAGGTTCTTGGTCTTTGTGTCCTCGATTATCTGTGAGGCTTTTCCTCGGATGAAGTTGATGCCCAAGTCTCGGGCGCGCTTATAAAATTCCTCATAACCCTTGAACCAGGTGCGCATGTCAATGTAGAGCAGATAAACCTCCACGTCGTCCTTGTACTTCTCCTTCAACAAAATAGCATTCTTCAAGGCGTACATGCAGCAGAAGCCAGAACAATACTCAAACTTGTTGACGTCACGGGAGCCAACACACTGGATAAAAGCCACGCTGTGTGGCTTCTTACCATCAGAAGCCCTAACAACCTTGCCGCCTGTTGGTCCAGCCGCCAAAATCAACCTTTCAAACTCTAATCCTGTTATAACGTTGTCGTATTTCCCGTAGCCATACAGACTGTCGTCTGTGGGCAAGTAAATGTCGAATCCTGTGGCGAGGATTATGGCGCCCACGTCGATTTCGATTTCCTCGGGTTTCTGGTCGAAGTTTATGGCTTGGCGGGCGCCGCAGGCGTCTACACACTTGTAGCATTTGATGCAGTAATCCATGTTGATTGAATAAATCAACGGCACAGCTTGGTCAAACGGAACCGATATGGATTTGCGCACGCCCATGTTCATGTCCCATTCGTTGGGGTACTCAACCGGGCAAACGTCCTTGCATTCGCCGCAGCCCGTGCAGTTGTCTGCAATCACGTAGCGTGGGTTTTTGCGAATCTTAACCTTGAAGTTGCCCACGTAGCCGTCTACTTTGAGAACATCAGCGAAGGATATTATCTCGATGTTGGGATGACGGTTCACGTCAACCATTTTTGGTCCTTCGATGCAGATGCTGCAGTCCAGGGTTGGGAAGGTCTTGTCCAACTGCGCCATGTGCCCGCCTATGCTCTCGCCCTTCTCCACCATATACACTTTAAAGCCCATCTCGGCTAAGTCCAGTGCCGCGTTGATTCCGGCGATGCCGCCGCCCAAAACCATGGCTTTGTTTGTAACGGGCACCTCGATAACGTTTAAGGGTTGAAGCAGAACAGCCTTAGCAACCGCCATCCGGATGATGTCCTTCGCCTTTTCAGTCGCCTCCTTGGGCGTGCTCGGATGACACCAAGACGAGAATTCTCGTATGTTAGCCATTTCAAAGTAGTAGGGGTTTAAGCCCTCGTCCATAATGCACTTTCGAAAAGTGGGCTCGTGCATGCGCGGAGAGCAAGCAGCCACAATGACCCTGTTGAGCTTGTTTTCCTGTATGGCTTTTCTAATCTGTTCCTGTCCAGGGTCAGCGCACGAGTAGCGGTTGTCTCCAGAAAAGACCACGTAGGGTAGGGTTTTGGCGTATTCCACAACCTCTTTTACGTCTATGACGCCGGCTATGTTGAGACCGCAGTGGCAAACGAAGACGCCTACGCGTGGAGTCTCTGGGTTCTCAGAGGGCTTTTTGGTTGACATTTTGGCTTCACTCCCCTTTTCCGAACACCAGTCGTTTTTCAACCGCTTCCTGGGCTTTCATCCAGCCCTTCAACTTTGCCTCTTTCGAGTACTCGTTTGTCGAGGTGAGTTTTTCAAAGGCTTTGTTCCATGCGCCGCTGCTCACGGGCGTGTGATGAATTGACTTTCTATCCATTTGTAGTGTGCCCTCAACTGGACAGACCAGTTTACAGACCCCGCAGAACACGCAGAAGGTTTCGTTTGGGTGAACCTTTCCGTCGCCTTCCAAAAACAATGCGCCTGGGATGGGGCACACGTCTAGGCAGTCTTGACAGTTTTGGGGGCATTTTTCAAGGCTTATGTTGAGCAGTCCGTGGAGGATTTTGCGGACGTGGATGGCGTCTTTTGGACACTTCATTTCGCAAAGGCGGCAGCAGGGACAGAGGTCTTTCTTGATGTCAACCTTGACTTTTAGGTTCTGCTTGTTGGGTTGAGATTCCACGTCTTCCGCTCTTACCTCTTGTCCGTTTGGTGTGAGAATTGTAACTTTAATCAGGTTGAGGGGACAGGCTTTTTCACAGTCTACACAACCCACGTCGCACCTGCTTGTGTCAACATCTATTTCACGTATAAGGTTTGGAAAACTTTCCTTTTCAATCACAGGCACTTTATGTTCGTCGTTTACGCGCACCTGTAGGGCGCCGAAGGGGCATATGGGTTCGCACATGCCACAGTAAGAGCACTTTTGGGCGTTGACATCTATTAGGGGCGGTTTGGCTTTTTCTCCGTCTTTTTTCTGAGTTTTTACGATTGTGATGGCTTCTCTGGGGCATGTAATCTGGCAGATTTCGCAGCCTTTGCACAGGTTTTTGTCTAGAGTGAGTGAGTAACGTCTGGCGTGGAGTAGGCGCTCAATAATCAGCTCGTTTTGGGTGTCGGTTTTGAGCTCCTTCATGGGCATGTTGCGTCTGCTCCTTCTTGTTTTTTAGGAGTGGGCTTGTATCGAATTGGGTTTTGAAGATATTAGCAGATGTAAACTGTCATATATAGTTTATACTTTTTATAAGAATGACCAAAGAGAATAACAGAATGCGTCTGAAAGGTGTGCGCAGAAAATGGAGGAAAAGAGGGTTTTAGTAACAGGTGGCGGAGGTTTCATCGGTTCTAGACTTGTTCGCGCGTTATTGGAGAAGAGATGTAGAGTCAGGGTTCTTGATGTTCATCAAGGGTATCTTGAGGGTGAGACCGACCCAAATTTAGAGCTGATAGGGTTAGGAAGTCATGAGTTACGTGGGGGCATGGCTGATAAGAGTCTCGTTGAGCAGGCTGTCAAAGGTGTGGATGTGATTTACCACTTAGCCATCAATTGGGATGCGGTTACTTGGTCGGGTATGCATCCTCTCGCGGAACTGTTCGATGCCAACATTAGAGGCGCCGTTAACCTTCTTGAAGCAGCCAAATCCAATGAGGTAAAGCATTTTCTGTTTGCAGGCAGTTGCGCTGTTTATGGAGATGTGGAATTAGTTTCGCCCCTGGATGAGGAAACAGTGTGCAAGCCCGAACTGTCTCCGCATCATCTTTCGGCATACGGTATAATGAAGCTCACCACCGAGAAACTCTGCCTTATGTATTATCACCATTATGGGTTACCAGTCACCGCTTTTCGAATAGAAGTTGTTTTCAGTGACGATGAATCACAGCTTTCTGCCTTAAGTAGAGAATACATTGAGAAGGTGTTTAAGAGCGAGGACATTGAAGTGGTGAACGGTGAAGGATGCGCTAGCATCCATGTTGACGAAGTGATGAATGCTTTTTTGCTGGCCACCTTAAACGAAAAGGCATACGGTCATGTTTTCAACCTTTCAAATCCCGCGACCTACATTACTCATCACGAACTGTATCAGTTCATAATTCAGTTGACTAATTCAAAGAGTAAAATCAAGGTAATCCCCAGTGGACTGCGTATAAGTTGCGTGCCAGAATCCATAGAGAAGATACAAAGAATTCTAGGTTGGAAGCCCAATAAAACCAAAGAGGACCTTAAAAAAGCGATAGCTCAAACCGTCAGTTCAATCTTAGCCAGTTATAAAAAATAACGGAATGACGGCTGCCATTCTATTTTGGTGCTTCTTCAATTATTGCAACTCCTGTACTGGTTCCAATGCGGTTGGCTCCCGCTTCTATTATGGCTAACGCTTGTTTTAGTGTGTGTATGCCTCCAGCCGCCTTGACGCCCATGTCTTTGCCCACAGCCCTACGCATGAGTTTCACGTCTTTGACCTTTGCCTCTCCGCCCAGCAAACCAGTGGAGGTCTTCACAAAGTCGGCTCCAGCCTCCTTTGCCAGTCTGCAAGCTATGGTTTTTTCTTCGTCTGTAAGCAAGCTTGTCTCAATGATGACTTTCACAATCAAGTTTGGGTTGGATTTTTTCACCTTCAAAACCGCTCGAATGTCTTTGTTAACCAGCTCATAATCCTTGGATTTCAACGCGCTCGTGTTCATTACCATGTCGATTTCCTCGGCGCCCAATTCAACAACTTTCTCGGCTTCAAAAGCCTTGACCTCGGATAAGCCAGCGCCTATCGGAAAACCAACTGTGGAGCAAACCTTCACCTCCGTGGCTTCCAGCATGTGCCTAGCCAATGAAACGAAGGTTGGGTTGACGACGACACAGCCGAAACCGTGTTTCTGAGCCTCCCAACAAAGCCTGATGACCTCGTCTTTGGTGGCGGTGGGCTTAATCAGCGTGTGGTCAATCATTTTTGCCAAGTCTCGTCTTGATAGTTTCATGGGTTGCCTCGCCTCAAAACTTTGTTATTTTTTAATTGCTTCATTCATTTAAGAATGCCGTCTCATAAAAAGACAAGAACAGTCATCATTTAAAATCCAATCTGGCAATGTGCATTCTCTTTTCATAACTGCTATAGTCTGAGAATCATAAACACTGTCTAAGTGAAAAGATTGAGCAAACTCACGAAGGATTTTATCAGCGCCCTTCTCGCAACCCTCGTCTTCTTCCTTATTTTCCTCTTGGTCTTGTACTTTTTATGAGCGAGTGGCGGACCCACGTAAATTCAAATCCCAGTTTAAATTCCCCATGTTTGATACTTTCAGTAAGTTAACGAGCAGTTAAAGTCCACGCTTAAATCTTTTTGTATCGCAGATACGTTTGAAGGGTTCAAACCTAAAACGGACTACCAACAAACCCAAGTCATTGAGTCGTGCACATTCTCGTTTCTTTTAAAAAGGGGGATTAGGGGAAGATGCCCCTTTCATATGCAACATCTATTGCTTTTGAAATGGCGAAAACAAACGCCGCGCTTCTCATGTCTAGGTTGTAGTTTTTAGCTGTTTCCACAATATTGTTATAAGCAGTTGCCATCTTCTTTTGAAGTTTTTCTTTCACTTGACTTAATTCCCAGCTTTCGCCTGCTTTGTTTTGGAGCCATTCGAAGTAGCTTACGGTGACCCCGCCAGCATTCGCAAGTATATCGGGCAACACATTGACTTTTTTATCGATCAAGATTTCGTGAGCGAGATTGGTGGTAGGTCCGTTTGCGAGCTCAAGAATCACTCTAGCCTCAATGTCTTTGGCAATTTTGCTTACAATCTGTGTTTCTTTTGCCGCTGGAACTAGAATATCACATGGGCTTGTGAGCAGTTGCTCTTGGGCTATATGCTGTAGCCCATCATATCCAAATACAGATTGTTCAGGGCTTCCATGTTTATATGCCAAGACCTCCTTTGGGTTAAGTCCATCTTGGCAGTAAATTCCTCCCTTTGAGTCACAGATTCCCACAATTCTGCATCCATAATCTTCATGCAGAATGTTTGCAATGTTAAATCCAACATTTCCATATCCTTGAACAACGACAGCCGCATCTTTCAGTGAGCTAAATCCTTCAATGTGCCTTTGTTTAAAAGTCTCCTCTAAAACATAGGCACCGCCCTGTGCTGTCGCTTCCTTCCTACCTTTGGAGCCGCCTAAGTTGAGGGGTTTTCCGGTAACCACTGCAGAAGCATATGGGGTTTGTGGGTTGAACATTTTATAAGTATCATAGATGATTCCCATCTCTCTTTCACTTGTGCCCACGTCTGGAGCAGGAACATCGGAATCTGGACCTATTATAGGCAAAATTTCGTAAGCATACCTTCTCGTTAATCTGTCAAGTTCTGCTCTTGACATTTTCTTAGGGTCGCAACGAACGCCTCCCTTTGATCCTCCATAGGGAAGACCCACAACTTGGCATTTCAACGTCATGTCAAAGGCGAGAGCAGTAATCAAATCTAAATCGACATCAGGAGCATATCGTATGCCTCCTTTAGTAGGTTCGAATAATCTGCTCTGTTGAACTCTGTATCCAGTAAACATTTCTATTGAGCCGTCGTCCATTTGCACTGGAAATCTAACGGTTAATTGCCTGAACGGCTGTTCTAAGAACTTGACAGTTCCTTTTTCAACGGGTCTTATCTCTGCATTAATAAACTGGATAGCCTTTTCAAACTCCAGCTTAGTTCTTTTCAGAAAGTCCAACTCTTCTCTAGTTTCACTTGTCTGGCTAGAAGTCATCAAAGTAGTTACCCTCGGCTAACTGTTTTTATACTTTTAAAGCTGAGCGGAACTTCTTCGGAAACTTCCTCGGCAAACCTTATTTCATATACGTCCTTTGAACCACACTGTTGACATTCTCTGGCTTTCATCCTACACGTCTCACAAGTTTCTGATTCCATGCCGATTCGAAGGCACAGATCTTCCTTTCCGTCCTTGCGCCCGATGACCAACCCAACAAGTTCTACCCATGTGGTTCCGCAGTGCGCGCAGGCGAATCTCTTTTTTATCAACTCTTCTGATGAATTTCGGTTTTCGATTTCTTGTAGTACCTCTTTTAGTTTCATTCTACCTCTCCAAACGTCTTAAGTAAAACTTGGCTTATTTATAGGTTTTGTTCGTTTTTCAGAACTAAAAATCGAACATTTTCAGATAAATTACGATTAAACACAAGCAGTGTCGAAAACAAGCTAGCTTTGGTTGCCCCTATTCGACATTTTAAGATTTTCATCCAAAAAGAATATAATTTAAAAGCTTTGAGAAAGTATTTTTCGATTAAGGGGACATAAACATGCCTTTCAATCCAAAAATCGATGAGATTGATGTAAAACTCATTAGAGCCCTTCAGAAAGATGCCCGCACAAATTTTGCAGATATCGCAAAAGATTGCGGCGTCTCCACTGATACAATAAGCAAGCGATTAAAGAGGATGAAGAGAACGGGCATTGCCAGAGGGACTACAATACTATTAGACCCTAAAAGCTTTGGCTATGATTGTGTCGCTAGTTTTGGAATCCTTGTCGATTATCCTCACGTAGGAGAAGTCGTTGATTTTGTTGAAAAGATACCAGAAGTAGTTTTTTGCACTCCATCTATGGGCAGACACAACATATTCGCCATTGCAGTTCTGAAAAATGTTGGCAGATTAAGCCAAGTGAAAGAGTCCATAAAGGGGCACCCTATGGTTAGTGAGGTTGCAGCAAGCATCTGGGTTGAAGAGATATTATTATGTCCAGAGAATTTCGAGTTCGAATACATTAAAAAGAAGTGACAAAGATGGATGAAACAGACCTGGCTATAATCAATAAGCTAATTGAAGATGCTCGCATGTCTTTCAGGAAAATTGCAAAGGAGCTTGGCATCTCACCTGACACTGTGATAAATAGATACACAGCACTTCAGGAAAAAGGTGTAATCCGAGGATCCACGGTCGTAATCAATCCAAAAAAAATCGGGTATCAGGCAATGTCCGTATTTATGATCGACATCTCACTCACTCACATCTTAGCAACCGAGGCAACTCCCGCCGATTCGTCGTTAATCCTAGATAAGCTGATCCAGATGCGCGACATAATCGTGGCTACAAAGACTGTTGGAGACCATGATTTATTGGCTATCGGTGTAGCAATAGACTTTGAACATTTAATTAAGGTGAGAAATGATATCGCAAAAATACCAGGTGTGAAGGATATTCAGGTATCCTTCTGGGCCGAAAAGACAGAACTTTGCCCTAGGTACTTCATAGTTTGAGCCAAAAGAAAGTCGATAATTTGAACCGATTTATTCTTGGCGGGCCCGCGGGGATTTGAACCCCAGATCTCCGGCTCCGCAGGCCAGCGTCCTAATCCTGACTAGACTACGGGCCCTTTAGCCAAATAACAACCGTTTGGTTTCCTACTTATGGTTTTTCTGTGTTATGAATGAATGGGTTTTATGGCTCTTTTGAATGCGTCGATTACGTTTTGTCTTCCCATAGCGATTATGTAGGGTCCCAGCCTTGGTCCGGTTGGGGTTCCCAGCAGGATAGTGTACAGGGTTTTGAAGAATTGACTCGGCTGGACGTCGTGTTTTCTGGCGATGTTAAAGATTGCGCTTTGAATTTGGTCTGCTTCTGTTTCGGTTTGCAGCGTCTGGGTGAGTTCTTCTATTGCCTTTCTTTCTTTTGTGCTAATTTTTATGGTTGTCTCCTTTATTTCCATGAAGTCTCGGTTCCAATTCAATGCGTATTCTATTCTCTCTTTGAGATCAGGCGGTGCCTCTTTCTGTTTCAGGTAGCCATATTCCTGCAGTTTTTGTGTGATGTAGTCTGTTTCGGAGCCTTTCGGCGCCACTTTTGCCAAGTAAGCGAGGAGGTTGTAGGGCACGTGTACGCTGGGTTTTTTGGGGGGTTTGAGCCACATGCAGTATTTGTACAAGCCTGTGAGTTTGCTGAGTTCTCTCTTGTCTGGTATCTCTTTCTTTCCGAAGTATATGTCTTCCAACTCGTCGAACTCGTTCATGTACGCTGGGACGTCTAAAACTGAGACGTGACGTGCTCCCACGAACCGTTTCAGCATGAGTAGGATCAGAGACTGGGGCGAACCGTAGCGGTACCAATCCTGCGGTGAAAGCACCACACCCGCTGACTTGGAAAGTCTTTTTCCGCCTTTTGCCAAGAACAACTCGTATTTAGCGTGATATGGAGGCGGCCAGTCCAGAATTTCTTGGCATATTCGGTCGTTGACTCTCACAGAGTCTGCGATGTCTTTTCCGTAGGCTTCGAACCTTATGTCGAGGGCTTTCCACCTTGCGGCGAACTCCACCTTCCAGACCAGTTTGCCTTCAGCCTTTGTGTAGTCGGCTTCGCCCTTGTGTCCGCATCCTTGGAACCATTGTCCTTTGATTTCCATTCCTTCGCAGGCGTATAGAATCTTGTTTTCTTTTGGTAGAAAGCCATATGCCTTAGTTGTGTAGATTCGTCCGCAGTTGCCGCAGATGGCGAAGTAGGGAAACGCTTCCTCAAATTTTTCTTGTCCAACCTCTTCCTTTATGATTTCGCCTATTCGTTTGGCGTTTGTGAGTATGGTTTTGATTTCTTGGTTGAGAAGTCCACGTTTGTACACGTCTGTGGCTGACATAAAGGTGTACTTGACTTCACATTTGTCGAAGGCTTCAAGCATCAGCGAGGTGGCGTGTTCTCCGAAGCTTTTGTGACATTTGTGCGGGTCTGGAATAGAAGTTACAGGATAACCCAGATACTTGTTCAGTGTTTTGGGCAGTCCAGCTGGAACCTTGCGCAAGCCGTCTTTGTCATCGGCGAACGCTATCAGCTCTGAACGATAATTTTGTGCTTGTAATGCAACGGTTACGGCGTAAGACCTTATTGCGTCGCTCAAGTTGCCTATGTGAGGGATGCCTGAGGCGCTGACGCCCATTTCGGTTCTAATCATGCCGAGGCTTCTGCCTAGCTTCTGCTCCCTTTCCACAATCTTAACTGCGGTTTTGTCGTACCATGTGCCGTGGCCTATTATCTTTTCTGGCATTGTGAATCCTTGCCACTACAATAGTTTCAAGAAGGGTGATAAAAACAGTTTCTTTAATTGCCCGTGTTTGGAAAGATAAGGGCGTAATGGTTCCGATTGTAGTGTTGAGGCGCCATCAAGTTTGACTCTGTATGATTCGGTTGCTAGACACGAAGCCATAGAGAAACTTGTTGTTCACAGCAGAAATGACGGTGTGCTGGAGCGTAAATACTGGCGCTTCCGAAAGGACCGCTGGTATGGAGGCATTGTAACCGCTGACGCCGTTGGTTGCGGGCTTCTATGCAAGTATTGTTGGGTCTCCGACGCCGTTATGTTTCAACCAGCCGAAACTGGTAGATTCTACGCTCCTGATGTGGTTGCCAAAATCTTGGTTGAAATGGCGAAGAAGAAAGGCATAGGGCAGTTGCGGGTTAGTGGCGGCGAACCCACAATTGGCAAACCGCATCTGCTTCAACTACTCGACCATTTAGAAGGAAGAGGACGCTTATTCATCTTGGAAACAAACGGCATCCAAATAGGAAACGACCAAAAATACGCTGAAAACCTAGCCCAACACAAATTCATTCACGTGCGAGTCTCTTTGAAAGGCTGCAACGAAAACGAATTTGCCACATTGACAGGCGCCCATCCTGAAGGCTATGCGCTTCAACTAAAGGCGCTTGAAAACCTTGTGCGGGCTAATGTGAAATGTCACCCAGCCGTAATGACTTCTTTCTCAACCCAAAAAAGCTTGAAGCAACTCATCGAACAACTGAAAAGAATCAGCCCAATGTTAGCTGAAGAACTTGAAATCGAAGAGTTGATTCTCTACTCAAGCGTCAAACGCAAAATCAACAAATATGGGTTGAAGTATTACAGCGCCTACACGCCTGAAGGAGTGCCACAAGAAAGAATCTAAACAAATCTCCGAAGATACGCATATTGCCGTGACAACAATGCACGCTCATAAGGCACAGCTCGCACGATGCCTTTTTGGCATGCTCAATGAAAAAAGCAAATAAATGGTCGGCAACATCACGTGTTCTAGGGGATTAGATGGATAAATTTGAGAAGATTGCAGAGGAGATTTTGATACAAAAAGGTTTCAAAAATGTTCAATATGCGGGAAAACCGTATGATTTTCGAGCAGAAAAAGATGGTTTTAGATTTACAATAGAGATAAAGGGAACTGAACAAAGTGGGGTTATGGGCAGACTTGTAGTTCCTTGGCACGAATTGAAACCTTTATACGAACGTTTTTTGATGAAGAAAAATGAGAAAGCACTTTTGATGTTCGTTAATATGTTTTATGAATATGCAATTTTCGAAATGTTAGACGCTTTTATTATGTGAACGCGCGCACCCCCAAGTTATTTAGTTGCACTTAAAAGTTCTCTTAACTCCGTTATTGTTTTTCTGTCTACTTCTAGGCTTAGGTTTTCAATGTTGTCTTCCCAACAAATCTCTTTAGCCGACCTACAAACAGGCTTTCCCTCATACGCCGTAACAAGAAAACAATACGCATTCTGTCTTTCACCATTACTTGCCACATAAAAATTCTTACAAATAAACCTCAACCCCTTCACTTAATACCCAACTCTTCATACAGTTCCCTCTTCAACGCCTCCTCCCTGCTCTCACCAATCCTAACATGCCCTCCAGGCAAACACACAACACCTGGATCAAGTTTTTCATCCAAACTGCGCCTTTCAACCAGAAACTTGTCTCCATTCAAAACAACTCCAACAACAATATCAACATTCTTTAAAAACAACCTTCCTCCACACCTTTCAAATAATAAATTTCATATTTGGAGCCTAATAGAGGGCTCTAGACCCCCCTCTACCCGTCTCTGTCTCTCCCTCACCCAGTATCACTTTCTAATAGAGGGGCTAGGTCACTTGTGCGCACACACAAACAAAATTTGTTTTCACTCAGCGAAAAC
>Ga0315314_1003248_pt1 | contig 12837 bp, 15 predicted proteins | sample TDP9_MG_FD_203631 | JGI IMG/M metagenome (GOLD analysis project Ga0315314, IMG submission 203631) | Freshwater sediment microbial communities from Lake Towuti, South Sulawesi, Indonesia - TDP9 | ecosystem: Environmental > Aquatic > Freshwater > Lake > Sediment | place: Indonesia: South Sulawesi...
AAAGCCTTGGTCTCGACGTAGTTGAAAGGAGGATAGTAATGCAGAAAGGGACAAAAGGCGGTACAGAGCAGGTACGAGAGGAAGAACGACCCAAAATAATGAGGCAACCGCTGCCGGCGATTCTGGACGAGATTGAGAATAGCATCAGGATGGCTGACGAAGCGGCTAAGGACGCCAGAAAAGCAGCCGAGGAAGCCCGTAGAGCTGGGGAGAAAGCGGCAAGCGAAGCTGCTAGGGTTGCTGCTGAAGCGATTGCAAAGGTTGACCAGGTAGCTAGAAACGCCATGCAGCTTGCCGAATTACTGAAGTTAGCCCTCGTAGAAGCAACCGCTGTCTTAGATAAAAGGCTCTCAGAGGGGGAAAAGAAAAAAGGAGGGTAAGAAATGGTTAAGAACAAAAACGACCCAAAAGGTGCTGGGCCTGAAGAACGCCCCAAGATACTGGTAAGACCATTGCCTGAGATTCTTGATGAGATGGAGGCTAACATCAGGGCAGCAGCTGAGGCAGCGAGGAGAGCCGAGGAAGCAGCTAGGCTAGCCAGAGAGGCTGCCGGTGCTGCTACCAAGGCGTCGGAGGAAGCAGCCAAGAGGGCTATAGAGGCGCGTGAAGCTGGAGAAAAAGCGGCTGAGGAGGCTACTAGAGCCGCGGCTGAAGCCGCTGCCAAAGCTGAGGAGAGAGCTAAGGCAGCCTTAAAAGCAGCTGAAGAGGCAGGTAGAAAGGCAGAGGAGGCAGCCAGAAAGGCTGCTGAAGCAGCCTTGAAAGCAGCTGAAGAGGCAGGTAGAAAGGCAGAGGAGGCAGCCAGAAGGGCTGCTGAAGCAGCGTCTGAAGCAGCTGAGGAGGCGGCCCGAAGAGCCGAAGAGGCAGCCAGAGGAGCCAGATATGCTGCTGAAGAAGCCATGGCAAAGGCTGAAGAGATAGCCTTGGCGGCTAGGGAAGCAGCTGCCGCAGCGGCTAAGGCGGCTGAGGAAGCTGCTGCTGAGGCTCAAAAGGCAGCTATAGCTGCTAAGGAGGCAGTTGAGCAAGCCATTAAAGTGGCGAGCGCTGCTGGGAAAGAAGCCGACGAGAGCACGAAAGCCGCCAAAGCAGCTAGTGCCGAATTGGCGAGAGAGCTGACGGCAGAGACAGCGTCGACGGCTGAGGAGGCTGGTAGAAGGGCTAAGAGGGCGGCTGCTGGTGCTTTCCGAGCGGCTGAGGAACTAAGCCGGAAAGCAGAGCTGGCTAGTATAGCTGGAGATGAAGCTATTGCCGCAGCGTCCAAGGTATCAGGCGTGCTGGCTGAGAGGGTTGAGGAGGCAGGTAAGGAAGCTAAAGGGGCAGCTGCTACCGGTTTTGAGGTAGCTGAGACGACACGCGGCAAAGCCGAGCAAGCTGATGTTGCCGGAGAAGAAGCTATTCAGGCAGCGTCTAAAGCCTTGCATAAGCTAGTAAGCCGGGCGGAAGAATTGGCTAAGGCAGCTGAGCGGGCGGCTGAAGCCGCTGGCAGGGCTGGTTTCAGGGCTGAAGAGGCAGCAAGGGAGGCTAAAGAGGCGGCTGAGGCAGGAAGGAGAGCTGCCGAGGAGGCAGCTGCTGAAGCAGCGAGGAAGGCTGAGGAAGCCATCAGCAAGGTTGGCCTGGTGCCGAAACTGGTGAGGCAAATTATCGCTTCTCGTGAGTTTATACTTTTTGCTGTAATGATTGCCCTAGGGTCCATCGGTGCCGCCGTAGCCATTAGTGTTGGCTTGGCTGGCATGATGCCGTAATATGCTAGCTATCTATACCTAGGCAAAATGTTAGGGGAGACTGGGCTATATGTAGCCCAGTCTCCCCAGCCAAAGTAAGCAATGTATGTATAACTACAAGGTCGTGCCATTCAAGTCTAAGGCGGATGCCTGAAGACAAGTATTGCGGATGGCAGGCCTTTTTTGATTATTTTATCTCTTTGCTTATTTGCCTAAGCACAAGTTGCCATCGGTCCCAGCCAAGGGTAGCCAATTTCATAACCAGCTGACGCTTCTCCTCGTTCGTCGTTAGTGCGTACAATAGTGTTCCATTGTGAATATATGTATCTACTAGGCCTGCCTCCGCCATGTCTTCAAGCGCTCTACAGACGTCAACCTTCCTGCAGTCTTGAACATGGTAAATCGCAAGTTTACTAAGCTTTGTGTTAGGGTGCCTGCCCAAGCACGCAAGGAGTTCCATTTTCAGCGGTTCATTTGCATACTTTTTTATAAATTGGTACAGTTTTTCCTCAATAGCTATTTCGCAGTTAGCCATGCTAGCTCCTCCCCCATCACTATTTAGGGACACTAGCGAACTTGGCTGTGCCCTGGCTTCATCGAGCGAAACCGTTGTCCAGAAAGGCTATGGCGCTGCCGCATGAAAGAGGGAACCTCAAGCTCCTCACTTTTTAAACCCTTAAGAAGTCGCATGATTTCCTTTTCCCGGCTAGCACCAGCGAGTGCCTCCTTAGTAGTAAAGCCAGTAGCGATGAGGGTCAGCCGAACCCCATTGCCCATGCGGGGGTCAAGGGCAACACCGAAGATAACATTTGCCTCTGGGTCAACGCTTTGCCGAATGGCCTCAGCAGCCTCATTAACTTCATAAAGGGTAAGGTCACTACCACCGGTAACGTTGAACAATGCCCCGGTTGCCCCATCAATGGAGATATCCAGCAGTGGGCTAGCCAGGGCTTCCTTGGCAGCCTCCACTGTCCGGTTGTTTCCGGAACCTCGGCCGATGGACATCCATGCCGGACCGGCATCCTTCATCACTGCCCGAACGTCAGCAAAGTCAAGGTTAATAAGCCCGGGGACGGTGATTACCTCGGCAATTGCCTGCACCCCGTGACACAGGACTTCATCAGCCAGCCTGAAAGCAGCATCAACACTGGTCTTTTGCTGGCAGAGGTCAAGCAAGCGGTCATTGGGGATGATGATCAGGGTATCCACTTTGTCAATCAGGCCGATAATCCCGTCTTCGGCAACCTGGCTGCGGTGGGTGCCCTCAAAAGTGAAGGGTTTGGTGACTACGGAAATGGTGAGCGCACCGCTTTGCTTGGCAATCTCAGCCACCAGTGCTATAGACCCGGTGCCGGTACCACCTCCCATACCGGCAGTGACAAATACCATATCAGCACCAGAAATAACCTGCGTAATCTCCTCGCGGCTCTCTTCAGCAGCCTTCCGACCTATTATATGGTCGCCACCGGCACCCAGACCCCGAGTACACCGCTCACCGAGTTGAATACGTACCGGTGCCTCTGTAATCGCCAGATGCTGGGCATCGGTATTCATGGCGATGAATTCAACACCATGAATTTCCTCCCGAACCATTCGGGTGACTGCGTTACAACCTGCCCCACCTAGGCCAACAACCTTAATCTTTGCTGGACTGGGAGCGTAACTTGTTTTTGACATTTTCCCTCCATTTCTATTTGCTCAATTTGGAGAAGGGCTGAAGAAACTTGGAAATAAAACTTTGGGCACGACCTTTGGCTTGCCAACTTTGTATGTCTTCGCCCTTTATCCTCCACAGGAGAAGGCCAACACCGGTGGCACAGGCTGGGTCAAGCAGGGTATCTGAGATACCGTAAAGGTTAATGGGGGTACCAATCCTTACCGGGAGTCGGGTTATTTGGCACCCCAGCTCAACAATGCCCGGTAGATTGGCGGTGCCTCCGGTAAGCACTAGCCCTGAGGGGATGAGCTTGGCATATTCGCTTTGTGGTAACTCCAGTATTATAAGACGGAGGAGCTCCTCAACGCGGATGCGAATAATCTCTGACAGGTCAAGGTAGGAGATACTATGCCCGTTTTCGGTCAGGGTTCTATCGCTCTCGCCCTCGTTAAGTGGCATCACATTCCCGTACTTCTTTTTCATCTCCTCGGCTAGGTCAAAGGAAAGCCCCAAGCCAACAGAAATATCTTGGCTGATTTGATCCCCAGCTACGGACAGGACAGAGGTATGATAGATGCTATCGTCCTTGAGGACGGCGATGCCAGTAGTGCCACCACCGATATCGGCGACTAGGACACCATTTTGTCTCTCTTCTTCGCTAAGGACGGCTTCAGCGCTGGCTAGTGGTGCCAGTACCATACCATCAATATTAATGCCGATGCTAACCAAGCACTTGGTCAGGTTCTGGACGGAGGTTATCCCTGCGGTAATGACATGTGTCTCAACATCTAGACGGAAGCCGTGCATGCCAATTGGGTTCCTAACCCCTGTTTGACCATCAATAGTATAAGTGCGGGGTATAACATGAAGCACTTTTCGGTCGCTGGGGACTCTGGTGCTGCTGGCAACCTCAAGAACACGTTTTAAGTCTTCAGTACGCACCAATTGGTCATTACGGGTAATGGCAATAACTCCTTGACTATTTACCGAGTTAATATGCCTGCCGGTAACACTAATGTAGGCGGATTCCAACCTATAGCCGGCGACCTGTTCGGCTCTTCGTACCGACTGGCGGATTGATTCCTTAACTTCGTGGAAGTTGACCACTAGCCCTTTTTGCACCCCTGAAGACGGGGCTATACCAACCCCGAGGATACGGAGCCCACCCCTGTCATCAGTATCAGCCATGGTGGTGCATACCTTGGTGGTACCAACATCAATAGCAGCAATCTTGGTCTTTTTCATTTTTTCTCCTTACTTACCCTACCAAAAGCTATCAGCTACCCTTTTGTTGGCGGTAATGGATGTTCCATTTGGTACACAGAAGATCAATGTAATTCCTTACTTCCGGGTTTGGTGCGTGATGAAGCCCTGCCAGAAAGCCATGCAGCAATTCACCGCCAGTCATTCCCGGAATAGGCTCTTGTGGACCGGGCAAGTTTATATAGACTATCTCGGTCATCAGTTTTTGGTACTCTATTGCTGCCCCCATAATGATTAACCTCCTTTCCTGACTATTTTGTTACTGCTGTTGGTTAATATTGCCACCTATCCTATTGCGTGCCAAAAGCAAAAGTCAATTTTTGTCCCCTTTTGTCCTTTCAGATTCCAGTTTATTTATTTTGATTCCATAACCACAGTCTGAACAAAAATAAATTGCCTCTTGAAATTTCCATTTAATTGCGGTATAGTAATCCACAAGTGTTGAGGTGATATAATGCTCAACAATAAGTCTCGAAAGCGCTTACCGCCCTATGTTTCCTACCGCACCTTCCGAAACTTTATTGCCGAATTGCAACATCGAATACCGGCTCGGATCGACCGGAGTTACTGGGGTGACAGATTATCTGGTAGCACGGGTACCCAGCTTATGGCAGCCCTACGTTTTCTGGGACTTACTGATGCCGGTGGTGTACCAACTGAGCGGCTGAGGCAGCTGGTTTTGGCTAAGGGTAGCCAGAGAACAGAGCTTATCCGGGAAATAGCCTTCGATGCGTTTGATTTTGTACTAAAGGGGTCATTTGAACTCCAGACTGCCACTTATGCCCAGCTGCAGGAGATTTTTCATGATACATTCCAGTTAACCAGCGATGTCAGCCGCAAGTGCATTAAGTTCTTCATTGCTCTAGCCAGTGATGCCGAAATACCCCTGTCTCCATTCATAACCAGGCGGATGAGAGTAGCACACCCCGGTACTGGGACGAAAACAGTTGCCAGGAGAACAAGTGCCAGGACAAATCGTGGTTTAAAAATTCCACAGTACGGCGAACAAATTCCAAATCGAACATCTTGGGACGGAATGCTGCTGGCAAAATTCCCCACTTTTGACCCTTCTTGGTCTGATGAAGTCAAGCTAAAGTGGTTCCAGGCCTTTGACGAATTGCTGAAAAGGGGTTTGAGTCAGGCAAGAAATGAGTGAAGCTCGCGTCAAAGGGTAAACATAACCATCCCACCGAAGAGTAGCAACCCCCTGTACCATGTTCAGCCTCAGAGTAATAGTCTGAAGAGGAAGTCCTAGTCGCCTAGGGATTTGACTTCTATGAGAAACAGGGGGTAGGATATGGCGAGGAAATTCCCACCGGTTGTGGGATACAGCCAATAAATCTCTAAAGGTATTGCCAGCATGGTGGAATAATATGAAGGGAGGTATCATATGACAAGGAAAAGCATGTGGGTTCTAGTAAGTGTATTGGTGATTGTAGGGTTACTGATAGGTAGCTTTGGCTGTGCTCCATCGGGAATACCACCGGCACCACCTACGCCGACACCACCTACACCGGCACTACCACCTGCGCCAGCACCACCTGCACCAACACCCACCCCAACGCCTGGTGCAACATTAGGTGAAATTCTGGGCCGGGCAGCAGGCATAGCCTCCATGAAATATGACTTGGTGATGACCGGGCCCGGGGTTCCAACGATGACTCAGAAGATATGGGTGAAGAAGAACAAGATGAGAACAGAAATGACCCAGCAAGGGCAAACTCAGGTTATTCTAATAGACATTGATGCGCGGACTATGTATATGTATATGCCAGAGCAAAACCTAGCTATGAAAATAGATTTCAGCCCGACTACAAAATCCGCTGTGGAAGAGGCTAAGTCTATCCAAAACTATAATCCAACGGTTGTTGGTACCGAAACCATAGACGGAAAAGTTTGCCTGGTCGTTGAATATACTGTCGAGGGAGCAACAACAAAAGCGTGGATATGGGAAGAGTATGGATTCCCTATTCGAATGGAGGTAATGACAACCGCAGGTAAGGCTACAGTCGAGTACAAAAACATAGAATTTGTTGATATCCCTGACAGCATGTTCGAGTTGCCGCCAGATGTTGAAATAATACAGCAGCCTGGCTCGTAGCCCGGTGGTTAGAAGCTAGCCATTGAAAAGCAACTGTCTCAGTCTTTAGCCATCAGCGAAGCTACCCCAGGAAGAGCTTTGCCCTCAAGAATTCTGAGGGAGGCACCACCACCAACAGAAACATGGGTTAACTTATGCAACAAGCCCATCTCTTCCACTGCCTCAGTGGTAGACCCGCCACTAACAATTGTGGTTGTGGTAGCGTCTAAGCTGGCTAGGGTTGTAGCTATTGCCCTGGTCCCATTCTGAAATTTGGGAAACTCAAATACACCCACTACACCATTCCAAATAACCGTTTTTGATTTGCGCAACTTCGGTAGAAACACCTCAATTGTTCTCGGCCCTATGTCCATAACATACCAAGCTGGAGGCACATCGACTATTGAAACGGTTTTGGATTTGCCTTGAGGCTCAAACCTATCAGCAACTACTACATCAACAGGAAGGAGAAGGTGAACGCCCCTTCGCTCTGCTTCACCTATTAGCTTCTGTGCCAACCCAATCGTTTCCTCCTTTACGGTCGATTGGCTCATGTTATATTTTAAGGACTTCAAGAACGTCGAGCCCATCCCCCCACCAATGAGTAAAGAATCAACTTTGTCGAGGATATTCTCTATAATCCCTATCTTATCGCTCACCTTCTTACCGCCGATAATAGCAGTAAATGGGCGGCGGGGATTATCTAGTGCCTGAGTTATAGTATCTAGCTCCTTTTCCAGTAGGAAGCCAGCTACTGAAGGAAGATATTTGGTGATACCTACGATGGAGGCATGAGAGCGATGACACATACTGAAGGCGTCGTTAACAAAGATATCTGCCAACTTTGCCAAAGCCTGAGCAAACGACGGCTCATTCCTTTCCTCCTCGGGGTGAAAACGCAGATTCTCCAGCAGCAAAACCTGGCCTTCGGCTAAAGTCTGGGTAGCCTCCTCCACTTTTGGTCCAATACAATCTTCAGCCATCTTCACCCGTAAGTTAAGGAGCTGAGAAAGACGCTCGGCTACTGGTGCTAAGCTTAGGCTTTGTTCCTTACCTTCCGGGTGCCCCAGATGCGAACATAGAATAAGTCTTGCTCTTCTGTCTAGCAAATAGCTGAGAGTAGGCAGAACAGCCCGAATACGAGTGTCACTACTAATAGCACCGCTTTTAGGGTCAATAGGCACATTAAAATCAACCCTAACCAAAGCACGCTTACCCCTGGTATCAACATCTGTGACTGTTTTTTGATTCATTTAGGCCCTCTATAAAGCTTTTTGTTATTCTTGATATGACTATAAATGACAATCGGTTTTTTATCAAGAGCTACCCTCGACTCCCGGTCCTATTTTCCATAGATTAAGCAAGGCGACGTTTTGCTACCTCAGTTATCTCTTGAAATAATGAAGTACCAACTTCACTGTCAATGGTTTCATTCTGCACTGTCTAACTTGATGCCTTCATTCTTGATGATATTGACAACCATAGAAAAAGGAGTACAATCAAAGTACGTAAACTAACCTTAAGATAGACATAATTGTAGTGCTGGTTTGGGAGTTGGGGAGATGAAAAGGGCACCGGAACCGCTGAAAAACGTGGCGGTAGCTGGTGCCCTTTTTGATTTTATGCGGCAGATTCTTCATGGCTAGTTAATAAAGGAGGTGTCATATGGCAATATATATCATTCTTAGTCGCGTTTCCCCTGAGGCTCTCAAAGACCCCAAGGACTTCAAGCAATTAGCCGCTACAGTGTCGGCGAAGATTAAGAGTGAATGTCCCGCTGTCATCTGGAAGGATAGTTACGCGACTTTGGGGCGGTTCGATGTAGTCGACATCGTGGAGTCAGATGACCCCAAGCAGGTCGAGAGAGCAGCCATGATTATACGTGCCTACGGACACTCGACAACTGAGACACTGGTGGCGACTCCTTGGGAAGAATTCTTGGCAAGCATCTAGTGAATCAGGATTGGTACTAAGCAAAGGATGTACGTATGCTAAGTGAAACCACGCCTGAAGACGCGGAGCAAGATGTATGTGAGTCGTGTGGGTGTGTAACTGAGCCAGGGACAGCGCAAACACTTCACATTGTCCCTATTGAGGTTACCCAGAAAGCTGGTATGCCACATTCAGCGACAGTTGTGTTATGTAGCAACTGTTATACGGAAATAGGCACCTGGTACGCTAAGAGGGTCTCCACTTTAGTTTATAAGCCAGAAACCAAGAGATTTGAGCACAAATCGTCAGTTGAAATGGTTAGGGAGTACGAGAATATATGCAAGGCCTTCTTTGATTACAGGAAACGACAAAGAGAGAGTGCGAAACTCTAGCTGTAAGAGAACATGACATTTGAATGCACAGGGTGGATAGGGGGTAGTGGAACCGCTGAAAAACATGGCGGCTGGCAGCGCGCTTCCTATTTGAATAATGTCATGAAAAGAGTTTGGCTGGTGATACAGCGTTACTGCGATAAGGTATAGCCCAGCGAGACAAATCGCGGGGGAAAGCTCAAAGTAAGGAGGTGACAAATGGCTAAGAGAGATAGACATCGGGAGCTGGTCAGACGAGAAGCAGGCAAAACAGGGAAGACAGAAGTGCCTCTGCCCTCTGGTTCAAGGCTGGATGTATTGACTCGAAGAGGTACAGGAAAACAGATTGAGTTAGATAACGACCCTGAAAAACTACGCTTGGCGGTCTCTCGCTTGAAAGAAGCGAAGGATAAAGGAATAGCTAGGGAGGTTATTCTGAAAGTTGCTCAACGGAATATGACCGATGCGCTCAAAGTGATGGAAGAACTGAAAGTTGAAGGAACTGTTTCAAATTTGAAGGGTTCAAAAGCCTTGCTTATTCGGAAATGACAGGCAGGATGCAAATAAACAGACATCAGCCTAGCCAGGTAGGTTTGGGAACATGATAAGAGGAAAACATGGTAGGAGGTGTTGAATAATGGCAGTCAAAGCTTATGTGCTAATTGAAGTAGACATGGGAAAGGCATGTGAGGTAGTCGAGGCTGTCCAAAAGTTGGAGGGGGTTAAGTCAGCAGATTCAGTCACTGGTCCCTATGATGTGGTCGCAGCGATCGAGGTCGCTGACCTGGAGAGTGTGGGCACGGTAATGAAACAAATTCATTCGGTTACAGGGATTTGCAAGACCACAACTTGCATTGGGATGAAATACTCCTGAGGGTCTTACGACTACGCTAACCTGCGTCCAGAGGTCACATTCTGGCTTTGTAGATATAAATCTATCTTTTGTCAAAGACGGGTTCTTTTGATGACGGCTGTTCTTTAGTGACCACCGACAGCGGATTTGGTGGGATCGACACCTACCTTTATCAGCCACAGGTCATCATTCCCATAAGACCGTGTCCATCCTGTTAAGATATAGCCACTATCTGAGGTCTGCTGAACACAATAGCTGACATCATAGCCTGAGCCGCCAAAGGTCTTATCCCACTGCTTATTCCCTACAAAATCCGTTTTGATTAACCATACATCACCCCGTCCATCTTGGTAAGACCGTGTTTCTCCGGCGATTATAAAGCCGCCATCGGAGGTCTGCTTAACGCTATAGCCCTCATCATAGCCTGAGCCGCCAAAGGTCTTGTCCCACTGCTTATTCCCCACAGAATCCGTTTTGATTAACCATACATCACCAGCGCCAGCCCCGAAAGAGGTCGTCCTTCCTACTATGATGTAGCCGCTATCAGAGGTCTGCTGGACACAACTGCCAACATCCCACTTCGGGCCGCCAAAGGCACTGTCCCATTTTTTGTTCCCTTCACAATCGGTCTTGATCAACCATACGTCATAATTGCCAGCCCCAAAGGAGGACGTTCTCCCTGCTACAATGTAGCCGCCATCGGAGGTCTGCTGAACATAACGGCCGATATCATTGCCCATGTCGCCAAAGGTCTTGTCCCATTGCTTATTCCCCGCGGAATCCGTCTTGATTAGCCATACGTCATTACGCCCAACACCCTGCCAGCTCCTCCACCCTGTTATAATATAGCCGTCGTCAGAGGTCTGCTGAACACAATAGGCTCCATCCCAGTCCGGGTTACCGAAGATCCTATCCCACTGCTTAGTCCCTGTGGAATCCGTTTTGATTAACCATACGTCATCAATTCCCTGAATGCGGGTATACCCAGCCACAATATACCCGCCATCAGAGGTCTGCTGGACACAATAGGCTCCGTCCCAGTCCGGGCCACCAAAGGTTCTGTCCCATTGTTTTTCCCCCGCAGAATCTGTCTTGATCAACCATACATCATTACCGCCAGCACCATAACCGCGTGTATACCCAGCCACAATATACCCGCCATCAGAGGTCTGTTGGACAAAAAAGCCCACGTCCCATTCATAGTCGCCAAAGGTTCTATCCCATTGCTCCTGCTTAATAACCGAACAGCAAGGCATAAGAAGAGCCAAGGTTATGATTACCGATGAGAGCGACCCAACGAGAAATCCCATCCTGCTGTACTTACTCGCTTTCATCATGTTTCCCATCATGAGGGAGTGTTAGCTCCAAGGGCATAATGGGCAGGGATGTATCAGCCTTTCTCGAATCCACCATTTCCATTTGACAAGCCACAGGCAAGGAGCGCGGTATCCTCATAAGCCTGCCAATGGGTCATGCTAGAAATAACTATCAGTGGCATACCTGGTGTTATTCCTATAATGCTAGTTAGGTGTGCGCCCTAATATAGTGGGTGGGGCACCTAGTCTAATAAGTAACCTAGGCTAGTTTAGGTATGCCCCTCGCCTTTTCTTTCAACTCGTCGATGAGACCCCTTGTCTCTGCTTTAGTTACCCTCTGGGTTTCCAATGTTTTTGTTGCCTCTTCGTATAGTTTTTCTACCCGAGGTATCCTAACCAACTCTGAGGCAACGACAGTTAGGGAAACTTCTCGTCCTCTCCTAGGGTAGTCCCCGATTCTAACTTCTGCCTGAGGAGCATGGTTGAGAAGGGTCTGATAGATCTCTTGAAGAGCTGACTGGGTAATGTATTCCTTCGGGGCACAAAGCATAGCTAGTAACCTCCGAGCATCCATCAGGTTGACATCGGTAGACAGGTTATTCAGTGCTTCACTCAAAGCCGTGGACACTGAGGTTGCTCTGCGTACCCCCTCCTCTAAGGAATATTTTCTAAAACGGAAAGTGGGGAGGGGCACTTCACCCCTACCGATAACAGATATACCAGATAGGGAAGCAATGATGTCCCCAGCATCAGCCACTTTAGCACCTACGTACTTGGTGGCTTTCTCCTCACCAGCACAGAATAGGTCATAGAAGTTGCCGACCATTCGCTGGTTTATATGCTGGTATGAGCCTGCCATGCTGACCGTTGCCCCTCGGCTGAACTTCTCATTATCAAGGATAAAGGTAACGTCAGCGTAGCTATCCACCGTACTCAAGCAGGTGGCAGCATTAGTTAGAGCATAAGATACTGCTCCACTCTCCTCATAGGCGAAGGGTAAAACAACTATAGCAATAACACGACGGCTTACTCTTTCCTTAAGAATCTTTGTCACCGGTCCGATACCACCGGAGCCTGTGCCCCCTCCAGCGCTGGCTATAACCACCACCGCATCTGTCTCATAAAAACGTCGGGACTCAGCAATTTCCCCGGCAAGTACCGCGCGGTCATCGGTAAATATTCTGGCGGCTTCAATATTGATTTTGCCAACCCCATGCCCAAAGGTCCTGCCAGCTCCCACCAGTATCCTATTCCTCCCTGGGATATGCTTGAACCCTCTGAGGTCACTCGAGTCAGTGTTAACCGCCAGAGTATCGGTTACTATCTCTATTCTCCTGCCAAGGAGAGATTTTGCATATTGACTTACATTGTAGAACTCATCGGCAATATTACTGCCGCATTGCCCAATTCCGATAACAGCTACCTTCATTTTTTATGCCTCCTTTTACTTTATTTTGCGGATATGATAACAATAAACTTCTTGGATACTGTTTTCCCAGGGCTTCAGTTCTTGATTTGGCTCCAGTGCTGTCTCCGCTGACCACACCGGCCTGTACCCTAAAGTATCATCTTCTCCACTGCCATTCAGAGTCACCTCCCTCTCTCTACATTATTACCTCAGTCCTTGCCACTGCAAACCGTGAGATG
>Ga0315314_1003249_pt1 | contig 12836 bp, 8 predicted proteins | sample TDP9_MG_FD_203631 | JGI IMG/M metagenome (GOLD analysis project Ga0315314, IMG submission 203631) | Freshwater sediment microbial communities from Lake Towuti, South Sulawesi, Indonesia - TDP9 | ecosystem: Environmental > Aquatic > Freshwater > Lake > Sediment | place: Indonesia: South Sulawesi...
CTCGTCTTGCTCGGGTTAGTTCTGATTTCTGGATTTTTCTCCGTGGTTTCGGTTCGTGTTCGAGCGGCCCCAACTGTGCAGGAAGCTTTTTGGCTAGTCGACGACCAAAAGGTTTCAACTGCCACGCTTGGCGAAAAAGTTGAAGCCAAAATAGTTGTTAAAGCCACCGAAGAATACGTGGGCTCAATAGTGGTCAAAATAAGAAAAGACATTCGTTGGTGGCCTGACAGCGACTACCAAGTGTCAACAATTCCAGTCAACCTGAAAGGCGGAGAAGAAAAAGAAATAAACCTATCCTTCACGCCAGACGAAGCCAGTGGGGGCAGTCTCCGAGGCTACTTAATTGAAATCGAGTTTCAAGCAACCAGAACCACATGGGTGATGGAAAACTCGTATCCACCCAGACTCAGAGTTACAGAATAGTCACTATTACTCGCAAATCAAAGGTTTTCTTCAAGCATATCGATGAATTCCTCAGCCTGCTTCATGCCCTTCTCCCAAAATGTCTCGTCAGTGATGTCAAAGCCCAATTCGGCACTAAGCTCAAGGGGAGACTTGCTCGAACCTGCAGCTAATAGTCTCTTCAGTTTAGGAACAAAGCTCTTACCCTGTTCCTTATAAAGACGGTACAAGGCGAACACGAACAGTTGGGCAAACACGTAGGGATAATTGTAGAAGCGATAGTTTGCAAGGTAATAGTGTGGCTTCATGGTCCATTCCCACTTCATCACGCCCAGCCAATCAACCGTATCACCGTAGATTCTGTCCCGCGCTGCGACCCACAGTTTGGCTACAGTTTCTCCGTCTAAGAACTCGGCGTGTTCTATGGCATCATACATGCTTTGTTCAAAGAAAACCCGTGCCGAGACCTGGAAAGCCGCCATACCGAACTCGTCCAGTATGATAGCGAGAATTGCCTGTTTTTCCTCTTTCGTCTTAACCTTGGAAAGCAATTGCTCAGTTAGGAGTAGCTCGCCGAAAATACTTCCAGTTTCCGCAATGCAACTGCTAATCTCGTAGTTGCTAGGCTTCTGCGCCCTCGAACCAAGATACGCGTGAACCGCATGCCCAAGCTCGTGAGCTTGAGTGTAGACATCTCTTATATTTTTGTTGAAGCTCTGTAAAATGTAAGCGCTCTTTCCCGCCAGCCACGAATAACAAAAAGCTCCTGACGTTTTGCCTTTCCTTACTTCACCGTCAATGTGCCGCTTTTCAAACATTTCATCAACCCAGCCTCCCGTTTCCTGATCAAATCCAATGTATGCATCAACAACCTCCTTCCTAGCTTCTCCCCAGCCATAATCCATTGCAGGCGCGCTCGGCAGAGGAGCAATCAAATCGTAGTTAGCTAACCTATTCAAGCCCATCAGCTTGGTCTTTAGCCTAAGATACCTCCGATATAGACCCACATTCCTCTCGATAGTATTCATGAGACTGTTGATGGCTTTTGGGTCAACATCATTAGCGATCAAGCTCTGGGTCATCTGGGTTGGATACTTCCTAAGCTTACACATTTGCACATGATCTTCACAAACCGCACGGATAGCGCTTGCCCAAACAATCTCGTCTTTTCCAAGACCATCATAGACTATCTCATTGGCTCGTTTCCGCAGGTCACGATTTGGGCTTTGATACAGGCCGATTATTTCGCCGTAGGGCATAGTCTTTACCTTGCCTTCAATTTCAATGTCAAACGTTTTGGTAGAGAGCCAATCACTCTGAAGCATCTCCCATGCGCTGATTCCGTTCTTGTCTTTGGCAATTATCAGGCGCTCCTCAGTCTCTGAGAGCATGTGAGGCGCTTTTCTCAATATTCTTTCAAGATAGTGTTTGTACTCTGCCAGCACTGGATCTGTGACCAACGATGGTTTTTCAGCAAGGAGCTTGCCCAACTCGATATCTATGAACGCCAACGCTTGGCCAGCTCTCACAGACGCTCTGCGTGCAGCATCATTAAGCTTTTTAGCGACAGCATCCGTCGAATCGGCTGAGTACATCAGACGGCAGTGCATGTCCACCCCTTCAAACTTGAGGGTGTAGGCATCTTTCAGTTCCAAAAGCTCTAGGACAGCCTTCGCATCAAGCCTTCCAATCTTTCCGTGATACTTATCTCGAATTTTCTCTGCTTCTGCCCCCATAGAATCCAGTTTCTTCTCAATTGCACCAGGACTGGTGCTCTCAACCAGTTGTGAGAGATCCCATATCATCTCGTCTTTAGTCATGGTTAATCAGTCCAACGAGCCTCAATTTCATCAGCGTCTTATTAAATTATGCGTCACATTGCTTGCTGGCCTATTCGCCACTGCTTACTTAAACGAATCAAACTTGTGACCGCGTCCAGTTGCACGCGTAGATTGTAACAAAAACTTTTTACGTTTCGCTTGCGTTCACCATGTAGCCTATTTAAGCAAAGGCGAATCCAACAATGCATAAGCATAGTCAAAGAGAATTCATTCAAGCTTCAATTGATAGTATGGTTACGGGGCGGTAGGTTAACCTTGGGACGATACAAGCAAATTGAAGAAATTGTTAAGCTCATGAACGACCCCGTGCATATTCGAAACACCAGCATAATTGCTCACGTTGACCATGGAAAAACAACCTTGTCGGACAGTCTCCTCGCAGCGGCAGGCATAATCAGTGAGCAAACAGCTGGACAAAAACTCTTCCTCGACTCCTGGGAGTTGGAACAGAAAAGGCAGATGACCGTGTTCGCGTCGAACATCAGCCTAGCTCACAACTACGAAGGAGAAGACTACCTAATCAACCTCATCGACACGCCAGGCCACATAGACTTCAGCGGCGCAGTTACCCGAAGCCTACGAGCCGTAGACGGAGCCCTCGTGGTCGTCGACGCCGTGGAAGGACCCATGACCCAAACCGAAACCGTTCTAATGCAGGCACTGCGCGAGAGAGTCAAACCCCTCCTGTACATCAACAAGGTTGACAGACTCATCAAAGAAATAAGGCTCACACCCGAAGCCATACAAAACAAATTTGCAAAAATCATCGCAAGAGTAAACGGCCTAATCGAAAAATACGCGCCGCCAGAACACAAAAAAGACTGGCAAGTCAAAGTCGAAGACGACCGAGTCGCCTTTGGCTCAGCCCTCCACAAGTGGGGACTCAACCTCACCCACATGAAAGCAAAGGGCATTACCTTCAAGGATATCATCGACGCATACACAGGCGAATTCGAAGACATGGCAAAAAAAGTAGACGCCCTCAGCAAAAAAGCCCCAGTGCAAGAGCCGATTCTCGACATGTTCTGCAAGCACTTACCCAACCCACTCGAAGCACAACCGTTTAGGCAGAGTCAGATTTGGCCAGGCGACCCAAACAGCGAAATCGGCAAATCTATGGCAGAGGTTGACCCGAAAGGACCCTTGCTTATGTGCATAAGCACCATCGAAGTAGACCCACGCACAGGTGTAGTAGCCATAGGTCGCGTATTCAGCGGAACCGTGGAAAAAGGCAAACAAATAGACCTCATCACAAGCCGCCAGAGTGGCATAATACAGCAGGTTTACATGAGCATGGCTACTGACCGCGTTATCGTCGACAAAGTTCCCGCAGGTAACATAGCCGCAATCGGCGGAATCTCGGGGATGCACGTGGGCGAAACCATAGCCGAAGCAGGGACACAAACACAACCCTTTGAAGGGCTCAAATACGTCTCCGACCCTGTTGTGACAGTCGCCGTCGAACCAGAGGACATTAAGGATTTACCGCTCTTTGATAAGGTTATACACAAGTTAACCCTTGAAGACCCGAATCTTCGCTTTACAATCAACAAAGAAAGCGGAGAATACCTCCTAAGCGGGATGGGTGAGCTTCACCTCGAAGTCACCGCCTACAGGATGCAGGAGGCGAAGTTGAAGGTTAAAACTGGCAAGCCTATTGTTATTTACCGTGAGACTATCAGTCACGACTACGAAGGACGACCCGTGATGGGCAAAAGTCCAAACAAACACAGCAAACTTTGGGTAACATTACAAAAGTTGTCTGACGAAGTGATTGAAGCCATAAAAATGGGCAAGATTTCCGAGATGCAAGGCCGCGATGAAAGAGCAAAAACCCTCCGAACCCAATTTGGATGGGATACAGATGACGCACGGAATGCAATCGCCATCGAAGAAAACAACATACTTGTCAACAGAATAAAAGGAAGACAATACGTGGAAGAAGTCCTCGACCACGTTAAATCAGGCTTCCGAGAAGCCGTGCACACCAGCGTCTTAGCAAAGGAGCCAGCCTACGGTTTAAAAGTAGACCTAGAAGACATTACCGTCCACGAAGACCCAGTGCACAGGGGACCAGCCCAGATTCTTCCAATGACTTGGCGTCCCATATGGGCTTGCTTACTGCTCAGCGAACCCAAACTGCTCGAGCCCATTTTAAGCTTCGAATGCAAAGTTCCCGAGAGCTTTGTAAGCTCAGTGCTTTCAATAGTGCAGAAACGTCGGGGTCGGGTTCTCGACATGACCACTGAAGAAGACATGATGATTGTTAAAGCGGAGATGCCTGTAGCCGAATCCTTCGGCATTGCTGAAGAACTGCGCTCATCTACTCAGGGCAGAGCCTTCTGGGCAACCCAGTTTAGCCGCTGGTCACCAGTGCCAGAGTCAATGCAGTTAGATGTCATACGGCAGATTCGTGAAAGAAGAGGCTTAGACCCGAATCCACCGAGAGCTGAAGACTTCCTTGAAAGAGAATAACGACAATCCAGACAACATGTCGCATGTACTAAACAAGTTTTTGATTAACGTGATAGGGCTCTGTGGCAAGAAACCAGATGGCCGCCGCCAACATCCACTAACTTAGGTGATTCCTTCGGGCAGTCCTTCGCATAAGGGCATCTTGGTTGAAATCTGCAGCCTGCAGGAGGATTAATTGGACTTGGAACTTCACCTGGCAGGATAATTCTCAGCCTTCTTGTTTTTGGGTCTGGAATTGGCACAGCTTGAATCAGAGCGTCGGTGTATGGATGCAGAGGCTGTTTGAAAAGTTCGTCGGTGCTTGCAAGTTCAACTATCTCGCCAAGATACATAACTGCAACCCTGTGACTGATTTGTCTAACCGAACTCAAATCGTGAGAGATGTACAGATAGGTGAGCCCCATTTCTTTTTGAAGGTCAACCAATAGATTGAGAATCTGAGCCCTGATGGAAACATCTAACGAGGAAACAGGCTCATCAGCGGTCAGGAACTCGGGCTCTACCGCCAACGCTCTGGCTATGCATATTCTCTGTCTCTGTCCTCCACTGAACTCGTGAGGATACCTCTCTGCATGATATTCCTCTAATCCCACAAGTTTTAGAAGTTGGTAAACCCTCTCCTTCCATTCATTTTTGGGTATGTGCTTATGGATGAGGAATGGCTCAGAGATAATGTCGAAAACTGTCATGCGTGGGTCAAGTGACCCGTAAGGGTTTTGAAAGATTAACTGCATCTTCCTTCTGAACCGAAGTTTCTCCTCGGAGTTGGCTGACTTGAATTTCTCGGAAATGTTTTCATCTTCAAAAAACACTTCGCCGGATGTAGGCTCTATCAAATTCAATATAAGTCTGGCAGCTGTGGTTTTTCCACATCCGCTTTCACCAACCAAACCGAGGGTTTCTCCCTTTTTAATATCAAAACTAATATTATCCACCGCGTGGACAACACCGATTGTGCTCTTAAACAGAACGCCTCGAGAGTACACTGGAAAGTACTTGACCAGATTTCTAACTTGGATAAGATCGGCACTCATCCTGAGGCTTTTTTCTCCCTTAAGCTTATATCACGCCACTCATGGCAGGCGACGAAATGGTCTGGTCCTATTTCCTCTAAGGCTGGAACCATTTTTCCACAGAGTTCTTTGGCATATTCGCAGCGGGGATGGAAACGACAGCCTGAGGGCGGTTCGATAAGGTTTGGAATGTTTCCGGGTATAACTCGCAGAGTTTTTTTCATATCTAGTCTCGGAACCGCCGCAAGCAGAGCTGCAGTGTAAGGGTGTCTGGGCCACTCAAAAAGGTCACCAGTTCTTGCAATCTCGCAAACACGTCCCGCGTATAACACCACAACTCTAGTTGTAATATTGGCTATAATGCCCATGTCATGAGTTATCATTAAAAGGGACATTCCAAGTTTCTTCTTCAAATCGTTCAAGAGTTCAAGCACTTGCGCTTGAACTGTAACGTCTAGATTTGTGGTAGGCTCGTCGGCAAATAAGAGTGTGGGTTCAAGAGCTAGGGCTCTGGCAATTGCCACTCGCTGCTTCATGCCGCCACTAAACTGGTGGGGGTACTCGCGCATCCTAGTTCCTGCGTCGGGAAGGCCTACGAGCATCAAAAGTTCGATTACCTTGTCTTCAGCTTGTTCTTTAGATAGATTTTGATGGGCAGTTATTACGTCTTTTAGTTGGCTCTCAATGGTATACACTGGGTTTAAGGAAGATGAAGGATCTTGGAAGATGATGGCGATTTGGCTTCCTCGTATTTTTCGCATTTCTTCTTCTGTTTTTTTGAGGAGGTCATCGCCGTTGAATTCTATTTTTCCTTCTGTTATTTTGCCTGGTCTGGGTACGATTCTGAGAACCGAGAGGGCTGTCACGGTTTTGCCTGATCCAGACTCGCCTACGAGTCCTAGAGATTCGCCTTTTCTAACATGGAAGGAGATGCCGTCTACTGCTTGGACTACTCCAGCCTCGGTAAAGAAATATGTTTTTAACCCTTCAATCTTCAGTACAGATTCGGACATTTGGAAATACTACCCCTTCACTCTCGCAACCTTGGATTCAAGGCGTCAGATAGTCCATCACCTAATAGGTTGAAGGCGAATACGCTGAACAGTATAGCCAGACCTGGAAACAATTCTGCCCACCAGACCACTCTGGCGTCTGCAAAGTTTTCTTGGAGAATCTGTCCCCACGTTATGGTGTTGACATCCCCGAAACCGAGGAAGCTAACCGCCGCCTCTATCAGAATTGCGTAAGCGATCGTTAGAGTTGAAACGACTATTATGGAAGATAGAATGTTTGGCAGGATGTGTCTAAATATGATTCTTTTGTTGTCCGCTCCCAACGCCCTTTCAGCTTCTACGAATTCAAATTCTCTGATCCTTAGAAATTCACCACGGATCATTCTTGCGTTGGATCCCCAGTTGAAAACGGCTATGACAAACACAACAATGGTGAGACCAGCCGGTATGTTAATGTTAATAAGCGGAATCTTCCAGAACGGTTCCCCTACTGTTAATGTAAATATTCTCACGAACACTAGGATGAGTAGCAGAGACGGAAAAACCAGAAATACTTCAGCAATCCTCATCAAGACGTTGTCAATCCATCCTCCGAAGAACCCAGCTAAGGCTCCAACGAGAATTGACAGCACCATGGTGATTAGGGTCACCAAAATCCCAACGTACAGGGTGTATTTTGCGGCGTGAATCATGTCGCTTAAGACGTCTGTGCCTATCGGAGTGGTGCCAAAAAGTTTTGTCAAGCTGAATGGCTGTTTGAAAAGATTTTCCAAGCTGGGTGGCTGACGATATTCGCCTGTATAAAAGAAGGTGAAAGCAGCAGGATCGGGTCTAGCGGGCAAGATCCAATTCATCTGCGTGAACATCCATTCAAACACGGGCGACAAGAATAAGATTATTACCATGATTAGACCGAGCACACCTGGTTTATTTCTCTTGAACCTTCGCCATGCTACAGCCCATTGACTGGCGGATCTTCGTGAAACCTTTTCTTTTTTGTTTGAAGCCATTTTTCTCGGTCTACCTAAGCCTGATTCTTGGATCCATGTAAACATAACTTATGTCTATTATCAAATTGGCAACCAATGTCATGACCGTTATTATCATTGTGATTCCCATCACGACTGGAAAGTCCAATCGAGTAGCGGCATCAACGAATCGGCGTCCGAGACCAGGCCAATTGAATGTGTATTCAGTCATTGGCGCGCCCGCTATTATGGCGCCAAATGAAAGTCCAAGGTATGTTATCACAGGGCTGATGGCGTTTCTCAAAGCGTATTTGTATATTACGATGCGTTCACTCAGTCCGCTCGCCCTAGCTGCTAGGATATAGTCAGATCTCAAGACTTCGAGCATGTTTGCTCGAATTAACCGCACGTTTTGAGCTAAACTAACATAGACAAGAACAGTGACTGGCAAAATTAGATGTGCTATTTCGTCCAAAATTGGGTTGTCCCACCAGAGATACGGCCTTCCGTATGCTCCTTCTGAAGGTAACCATCCAAGATTAAATGAAAATATTATTATTAGGATAAGCCCAAGCCAGAAGGTGGGCATAGAGACTCCAAACAGGGAAAATGATGTAACCGCCACGTCTTGTTTTGAATATTGTTTCTTCGCCGAGTTTATTCCTACAGGTATCGATATCGCAAAAGCCAACAGAATCGAAATTAATTGAAGCTTAACGGTTTCCCAGAACCAGCTTCCTATTAGAAAATTTACAGGTCTTCCGCCATACAAAGACTTTCCGAAGTTGCCTTGCAGAAGGTTTGAAAGCCAGTTTAAATATTGTATGGGTACTGGTTTGTCAAGACCGTAGTAGGCTCTGAGAGCGTCTAATGTTTCTTGAGTTACGGTTGGTCTGCCGACTTTTATGATGTTGATGGGGTCTCCCGCAGCGTACATCATGAAGAAACTGATTATGGATATGCCAATGAACAAAGGTATCATGTACAATAATCTTCTGATAATGTATCTGATCATCGAACTACTAAGCAACCGCATCAATGAAGCTCGTGTTATGTATTCCTCTTTCCACCACCCAGCAACAGTCTTGCCTACGAAGCCCTCTGCGAATGCCGCAATGATGAAGGTAACTATGGTTGTCGCAATTCCTGGGGAAACTATGGTTGGGACAGTTACTATGATGCCGTTTACTACAAACAATATGGCGAACAACAAGATACCGTGAAAAAGTAAATCCCAGAATCTATATTTCACTTTAAACCATAGGTACTCAGTTATTAAAGTGTTCAGAAAGCCTACCATGAGGAAGAGTAGCACGAGCCCAACAGCGAGTCCTATATATGCCCCCACGTTGACCAAAATGGCTGAAATGAAAAACCATGCTATTGCTAAAACAACAAATAAAGTGGAAAACGCCAATCCATGTATGAAGTATTTCAGCAAGTTCTTCCAGTTCAGGTCTTCGACGACTTTTTTGATAGCCAATTCCATCAAAAAAGTTTTGATATGGTTGAAGTTTATATCTCTTATGTATAGAAAATACTTCTACCCGTAGAAAATGAAAACTCGGGCTCGTATTATACCTTAAAACATATAAGCAAAAATCTGAAGATATAGGTTCGGCAAAAAATCAAAGGTGAAAATTATGACCCATATAAAGAGAACATTGCTGCTGTTGTCGTTGGTTACAACATTGATAATCTCGATGATGCCACTAAACGTTGTAAGCGCTCAAGCACCAATCTTCAAGGTTACGATCATTGCGCCTGGAAACGCAAACATGGTGAGACGCCAATGGGGACAAATATTTGCCAACTCGTTGCAACAGCTGGGAATCGACGCTAGAGTAGTGTTTCTTTCGTGGGGATCTGTATTTGATCGTGTGTTCACACCGCCTCCAGAAATTGTTGGCAAGACATATGACCAAGGCGGATACGACATTGAATTGATCGGTTGGACGCCTGGATTGATCCCTGAGCCTAGGCAGCTTTATTACGGAGGCGACCCAAAATTCTTTGCGCCTGATGGGCAGAATTATATCTTGTGGAACAATGCTGAAAGCAATCAGCTCTTAGATACGTTCATCACCTCTACCAACAAAACCATTCAGGAACAGACCTTGCAGGCATGGCAGACAGTGTACTTCAACGAAGTTCCAGCCTCTCAGATAGAGTACTCTAAAACTCATGCGCTCATCACGCCTGAACTCGGGGGCTATGACTGGATATACTTCAACGTGCAGCCCTCTCCACAATGGCTCACAGGCAAAACATCTGTTGTCTACGCCTCCACTGGCGAAATCACATCTCTAATTCCGCCTCTCTCCAACTCTTGGTATGACTCCATAATAATCGTGCCAATATTCGACTCACTAGCCATGGTGAACAACGCGAAGGAGACGATAAAAAGTCTACTGACTGATTGGAACTCAAGCGCTGACGGCTTCCAATGGACCTACACCCTAAGATCAGGCGTCAAATGGCATGACCTATACGACTTCAATGCCGAAGATGTGTTATTCAGCCTTTGGGCACTGATGAACGCTGACACAGGCTCTCAATTCGTTGGATATTATCAAAGCGTGTATGGAAACAAAGTCGCCTTCAAATGGCTAAATGGTACAACAACATGGCTAAATAGCACAGCCGTGGGCGCCGATAGATTAGGCCAAATAAATGCGACAAGCACCTATAGAGTTGATCTCACCCTTCCAGTGTTGGTAAATGGCAAGCCCTACGGATACGTCGACCCATACCTCATACTTGGCAGCATGGTGATACCAAAGCACATCTTTGAAAAGATACCGCCTGCTCAATGGACAGAAAGCGCGTTCAACACCGGTGTAGGATCAACAACCGTGCCTGGAGTTGGGACATATTATGGACCCGTGGGGACAGGACCATACAAATGGGATAGCTTTGACGCCACAGCACAACTCGTCCACCTCAAGAAATTCGATCAATACTGGAACAAAACAGCTTTAGAAACTGCTGGGCTGTTCGGCGTAACGGACTACTACATCAAATTTATCGCTGACAAGACCGCGGCTATCGCATCATTGAAAAATGACCAAGTTGACATGTTGGACCCCAACTATCAGATGCAGACAGAAGTAATCACGCCTGGAGCAATCGACCCAGCATGGGGTAAGGCGTTTCTCATGGATGGTGCTGGCAGACAGGAAATCGGCTACAACATGCGACATCCAATCTTTGGAACTGGCACAGACACTCCGTTGGGTAAGTCAACTCCATCAAGAGCCGCTGAGGCAGCTAGGTACGTGAGACAAGCCTTCGACTACGCTGTTCCAAGGCAATTGATCATCGATAATCTACTGTCTGGCTTCGGAGACCCAGGCGTAACACCCATGTTACCAACCCAACCCTACTACAATGCTTCGATAACTGCGAGACCATATGATTTAGCTACTGCTAGAGACCTCCTCGAATTGGCAGGTTACACGGTTCCGGGTCCACCGCCTCCACCGACGCTTCCGTCGTTCATACTTGGAATGTCATTTGTCATCTCCGGTTACTTCAAAGATGCTGATGGAAATCTACTGCCGCTCCGAGAACTCCAGTTGAAGGACACAACAGACAACGCAACCTATTTAACAAGCTCTACAATGATAGGGACAACAACAACAGACCTCAACGGCTGGTACAGCTTCACAGTAACACCCATGACCAACGAAACTCACTATTACTACCTGTTCGACCGTCAAGCGTTGGCTGGAAAGGAATGGACTTTCGTTAGAAGTGTGACTGTGTCTACACTAACAGACGCGTTCACGCCCTTCAACACCAAGATAGACAACTTAGGAGGCAACGTCACAGATCTGAGCGACCAGATCGGAGGTCTGCAAGGTCAAGTGACAACTCTGACCGCAGTCGCTGCAGTAGCATTAGTAGCCGCAATAGCATTAGGTGTTCTCAACTTCTACATGATAAGAAAGAAGCCAACGTAGGCTTCTACACCCCTTTTTTATTTCTACTCAAATTTAGTCCTAAACCAAAAGAGCCAAGCCTACAGACTCCAAAAACAAAAAAATCCCAGCTAAAATGTACAGGTTGGCCTTCGCCTCGCCTTTCTTCAGTTTTTCTTTAGACCACTTCTCCTCTGAATGAAAGACATGCTCTCTTATCTTGCTGGGAAAAATGGATGAAGCCATGGCTATGGTTCCGCCGATCAAAAAGACGAGGCCTGATTCAAGAAGCAGCAAAAAAGGAAAGAAATCCCTCCTTACAGGAGCAACTACATTAATATTATAAAGCAACGACCAAGTCAACAACAAGATAAGGTCAACGGCTAAAATAAAAAAGTTAACCTTTAAAGCCCAAAATACCGCTTTTCGCCAACCCTCAGGCATATCAATCAATATCAACTCCAGATGAAAGGACTCTTTTATTTCTTTCTTCTTCCACCAAACAGAATGTGAATACTACCTGACTATCAAAACAGAACAATGAGCATGATGACTGACATCATCGCTGACGCTGCCGAGGAAGAACCGTTTTGTGCGACTCAAACCCCTGCTCCCCACAACGATGAGGCTATAATTCTCCTTATTCGCAATCTCGATGATTTTTTCAGCTGGACTCCCAAACTCCAACCTTCTAGTTACCTTGGCTCCTTTGACCTCGTCAACGGCTTTAGACAGTATTCGCTCTCCAACATCCTGCGCCACTTTAGGCTTCAAACCGAAAAGCCCACGCTCCATGACATTCACCACCGTAATCTCAGCACCTAATTTTTGGGCTAATTGAAGAGCGCGTTGAAGGGCTTTTTTAGCGTTTTCAGAACCGTCAACCGCGGCTAGAATCTTAGAAATCTTAGTCTTCTCCTTAACAATAAAAACGGAGCATTCCGCATGTCTAGATATTTTCTCAGCGTTGCTGCCTAACGAGAAAACCTCGGCTTCTGTCTCACCCCGGTTGCCCATAACAATCAAATCATATTTTTCGTCTGCGGCTAAACTTATTATGCTCTCCGCAGGGTCGCCATGAGCAAGTTTAGCATCAATCTCAACCCCCTCTTCACTGAACAACGCCTGAGCACTTCTCAAAACTTCTTCACCTTTCTGAACAAACCACTCTGAGATTTCTTTGACAACCGGTTGAGGGATT
>Ga0315314_1003250_pt1 | contig 12836 bp, 12 predicted proteins | sample TDP9_MG_FD_203631 | JGI IMG/M metagenome (GOLD analysis project Ga0315314, IMG submission 203631) | Freshwater sediment microbial communities from Lake Towuti, South Sulawesi, Indonesia - TDP9 | ecosystem: Environmental > Aquatic > Freshwater > Lake > Sediment | place: Indonesia: South Sulawesi...
TCTCCCCCGGAGGTCGCAGCGTTCCCGAGGAACCGAAGAATTTGCGCTGCGGCTTCGAGGAGCTCGCGCGTGCCGTCCTGGTAGCGCACTTCGATCTCGCGTTGATGGAGGAGTTCCTCGCCCATGCCGAGCTCAGCGACCAGGGGAAGGACTCCGGCCCAGCAACGGGGCGAGGACAGATCAGAGCTCCCTGAACATCCGTCGCAATCCACGATGAGGCGGCTCCCATCGGGCCCGGCGACGAGCTCCCCGGGACACGACCTAACCGTGCCCGGACGCGCAAACCTGCGCCCCTGCGCCTCCCTCGCCATTGCACAGAGGACGCTTCGCGGACGGGATAAGGAGGCCTCCCGAATGCAGGCTGCAGGTAGCCGCGGGCAGGAGGAACAGTCCCGTGCATCCTCGGGCGCGGAAGGCTGGCACGTGCGATTCACCAAGGATGGAGTCGGGGGCATGACCGAACAGCTGGTCGCTTTCCTGATCATCATGATGGCCCTTGTCGCGGTCCTCCCGGCGCTCCTCTCTGCCGAGATCGACCGTCGGGAGGCTCGGCAGTTCTCCCTGTTGCAGGAAGAGGCATACTATCTTGCGCAGCGCGTCGCTAGCGCCCCTCAACTCCGAGCGGGCCTCGAGGATGGACTCGGAGTCGAACGACTGAGTGAGGCTTCCTTGCTGGAGGTCATCGGCACGTACGCTCCTTCCCATCCTGGAGCCGCGCGCATCCTCAGCCTCGCTCAGAACGGCAGTGTGGTCGCTGCCGCGAGCTGGGGGGCGCCCTACACGCAGGGACCGACGGCTGGCGGTTCGTTTCCAGCCCTGCTAATCGCAGCCTCCGGAGAGGGGACGGCTGGGCTTGTCGGTGTCGCCCTCTGGGGGTTCTGAGATGGCCGTTCGCACCCGGAGCCTCAGGCGACGTGGTGGGAGCCTAGCCATCCTCGACGCCCTTCTCTTCCTGCTCGTACTGACCACCACCCTCGTTCTCATCGAGGGTGTGAGAGATCAGGCCGCATCAATTCCGAGTGCAGATCTCGAACGTGTCCAGGCGGTGGCGAGAATCCTCCCGCAGCTCTCCCTCCCAGCTGAGCTCACTGCGACGATTGGCCTCGTGCCTCCGATGGCGCTCGGCGGTGCCGTGGGGATCTCATATCTCGGATGGCAGGCCGACGGCGTGCCGGAACTCCTGACGTCTTGGGTGGCGGAGCAAGTCCGCGCTCTGTTGGGAACTGGCTGGGGGTTCGCGTACCTCTTCCACCCTTCCGAGGAGGCTGTGGCCGTCTCTCCGTTCCTCCTCGCTGAGGGCGGCGAGGCTTCGGGAGCACAGGACCGCTATGCCGCTGATGAGATGCTCGATCTCGGTGTCGGCAGCCTTCGGCTGACCGCGTGGCGAGAACGAGGGCTGTAGAATGGGATCGCGCAGGATGCTGGGCGCGGGGTGTGGAGTGCAGGGGCGCGGATTTGAACCGCGGAACCCCTTCGGGACAAGGTCCTAGGCCTTGCGCCGTTGGCCGAGCTTGGCTACCCCTGCAGAGGGCACGGCGAAGCCCGCACAGGCATTCGGCCCGTCTCACTTAGCTGTTATGCGACCCTCACTCCCCGGTCCTCGTTGAGGCCGAGGCAGCGTCCGAGGACGTCGAGGGCGACTTCCCTTGTGCGCGGATAGGCCGCAGGGAGGAGCTGGACGTCGATCGCATCGCCGTGGTGTCTGAGCGCGCAGAGGCCCTTGAAGGCCTCCTGCTTGTCCAGCCGGAAGTGGAAGACCCCTTCCTCGTCTGTCCTCTCTGAGAGCTCCGCGCGTAGGCGGGCGCGGTCCGCCGTCGGAAGCAGGGCGAGCAAGCGCTCGCCGAGTGTGCCATCCTGGCTCCTCCCCTCAAAGGCGAGCAGACGCTGGCCGTGATGGCCTTCGAGGCGAGTCATCCTGAAGGGCAGGTTCGGGAAGAGCGTCCGGAGCGCCGCCTCGACGCGCTCGGGCACTTCGGTCGCGTGGCAGAAGACGCGGACGCGGAGGCTTCGGATCGGGCTCCGCACGGCAGGGACAAGCGTCGTAGCAGCCCATCAAGGCGCACGTCGGCATCTGAGAGAGTGCAGGGACCTTGACTATACGCTTAAGGTGCGACCCCCGAATCGATTGAATCAAGGCGCCCCCGATGATCGAGGTTCGGTTCCACGGTCGGGGCGGACAGGGGGCGGTCGTCGCCTCCGAACTCCTGGCAGCCGCGGCGTTCCATGAGGGTTTCCATGTCGCCGCGTTCCCCTTCTTCGGCGTCGAGCGGCGTGGCGCGCCCGTGACGGCCTTCACGAGGTTCGACGCCTCGCCCATCCGGATCAAGTCGGGCGTCTACGAACCCGACTATGTCGTCGTCCTCGACCCCACGCTGCTGCGCGGCCTCCCGATCCTGAGCGGGCTCAAACCGGGCGGCAAAGTGCTCGTCAACAGCCCGAAGAAGCCCGAGGTCCTCGGCCTTGAGACCGATCGTCCAGTCTTCACCGTCGACGCCACCCGCATCGCCGGAAAGCATCGGATCGGCAGCCGCTCGATGCCGATCGTGAACACCTCGGTGCTGGGGGCCTTCCCCCGGGTCTGTCCGGACATCCGCCTTGAGGCCGTGCTCGCCAGCATCGAGGAGCACTCTCCCGCTCACCCCGAATGGAATGTGGCCGCCGCGAAGGAGGCCTACGAGTCCGTACTCACACAGGAGGGATAGGCGTTGCCTGTTGGCTACGAGGAGATGCCCGAGGCCCCTGGGACCACCGCCTCAACCGAGGAGGTCCAGACCGGCCTGTGGCGCACACTGCGCCCCGTGATCGACTATGCGAAATGCACGAAGTGCCTGCTCTGCTGGAAGTTCTGCCCCGACGGCGTCATCGCCGTCCTGGAGGACAGCCGGCCCGAGATCGACCTCTACCACTGCAAGGGGTGCGGCATCTGCGCGAACGAATGTCCGCCCAAGTGCATCGCGATGGTGCGGGAGGAGGAGCCATGAAGCAGGTCATGACCGGCAACACGGCCGCAGCCTGGGGCGTGCGGCTCGCTCGCGTCGACGTCATCGCCACCTACCCGATCACGCCTCAGACGACAATCATGGAGAAGCTCGCCGAATGGGTAGAGAAGGGGGAGTTCCCCGCCCAGTACATCCAGACTGAGAGCGAGCACAGCTCGCTGGCGGCCTGCATCGCCGCCGCGTCAGTCGGGGCGCGCACCTACACGGCCACCTCCTCACACGGCCTGGCGCTCATGCACGAGCTGCTGCTGTGGGCCTCGGGGGCGAGGCTCCCCGTCGTCCTCACCGATGTCAACCGGGCCTTGGCGCCTCCCTGGAACATCTGGACCGACCACATCGATACCGTGGCTGAGCGCGACACTGGCTGCCTGCAGCTGTACTGCGAGAGCAACCAGGAGGTGCTCGACATGATGCTCTTCGCCTACCGGGTCGCCGAGGACCGACAGGTCCTGCTGCCGATGATGGTCATCGAGGACGCCTTCGTCCTCTCCCACACTTCAGAAATCGTCGATGTCCCCTCCCAAGAGATCGTGGACCAGTACCTCCCGAAGTTCGAGCCGGAGTTCCGGCTCGACCCTTCCGAGCCGTTCGGCCTGGGCTCAGTCGCGATGCCGGACCAGTTCATGGAGTTCCGCTATCGCGCTTCCCTCGCCATGGACCGCGCACCCGAAGTCATCCGGAAGGCTCTCGGAGAGTTCGAGCGCGCCTTCGGCCGCAGCTACGGAGGGCTCATCGAGGAATACCGGTGCGAAGACGCGGAGGTGGCGCTCGTCGTCGCCGGAAGTGCCGCGAGCACCGCGAAGGCGGTCGCCGACGAGCTCCGGCGCGAAGGCCACCGGGTGGGCGTGGCGCGCCTGCGAGTCTTCCGGCCCTTCCCGGTCGAGGAGATCCGGGCCCTCGGCAAGCGGATCTCAACTCTGGGCGTGCTTGAGCGCGCCTACGCGTTCGGCCCCAATGGCGCCTTCACCACCGAGATCAAGGGCGCGCTGCTCGGCCTGCTCGCTCCACCTCGCGTGAAGAACTACATCGCCGGCCTGGGAGGGCGCGACATCAGGCCCGAAGAGATCCGCCGCATGTTCCTTGACCTGGAGCGCGTCAGCCAGGCGGGGCTCGACCGAGAGGTGGAATGGGTGGGGGTCCAAGGCCTGCGCTGGGCGGAGGGGATCCCATGACGCGCAAGACGATCCCTGAGCCCGAGTATGTCCTGCCAGGGCACAGCGCCTGTCCTGGCTGCGGAGGCACGCTCGCGATCCGCTACATGCTCAAGGCCCTGGGGCCCGAGGTCATCATCGCGGTCCCGGCCTGCTGCTGGGCGATCGTGCCCGGCTACTGGCCGCAATGCGCGCTGCGTGTCCCGGTCCACTACAACGCCTTCGAAGCGACCGGCGCGGCCATCGCGGGCCTCCGTGCGGGTCTGGATGCCCTGGGTCGCAAGGGCGTCACCGTCGTCGGCTTCGCTGGGGACGGTGGGACGGTCGACATCGGCCTCCAGGCGCTCTCCCACTCCGCGGTCCGGAACGTCGATGCGATCTACGTGATGTACGACAACGAGGCCTACATGAACACGGGCGTCCAGCACAGTGGGGAGACGCCCATCGGCGCCTGGACGACGACAACGCCAGTGCCCGGCGCCACCCTGAGGGCGCGGGAGCCCAAGAAGGACATCATCGCGATCCTTGCCGCCCATCAGATCCCCTATGCGGCCACGGTCTCCGTCGGCTTCCCCGAGGACTTCGTCAAGAAGGTCCAGAAGGCCCAGCGGGTCAAGGGGCTGAAGTTCATCCACGCCCTGACGCCCTGCCCTGCCGGCTGGAGGTTCGACTCCTCCAAGACGATCCAGGTGGCCAAGCTCGCAGTGGACTGCGGGCTCTTCCCGCTCTACGAGGTGGAGAACGGCCGCTGGATCATCTCGAGGAAGACGATCCACCACACCCTCGACGCCTACCTGAAGGTCCAGGGGCGCTACGGGAGGACTCCCCCGGAGATCGTACAGCTCATCCAGCAGCAGATCGATGCTCACTGGCAGCGTCTGCTCGCCTTGGAGGCCTTCACGGCTGCGGGCGCTCCCGGCTCCGCCCCCGCCCCTACGCCACCTCCATCAGGCGCCGCCGTCGATAGCCGACTTGCACAGGACGCCGCCCCTTGAGTGCCGCATCAAGCTCGAGGTCTCCCGTGTCCACGCGGAGGACCTGCAGGCCCGCCAGCTTGGAGGGGCCGACGATGATACGAAGATGCTCCAAGCCCACCCGGCGGAGCACCTGAGGCGTGATCGGCTGCGTCCCTCGGCCGAGGACGAATCCCTGGCCTCCGATCGCGCTGACGAGGATCTCCACGCGGGGCGCGGATGCGAGCGCTGCCAGGATCTCGGCTTCTCCGACATCGCGTGCGACGGCGGTTCTCCCCTTGACCAGATCGACGCCCAGGGGCGTCTTGATTACGCCCCAGGCCCGGGCGATCGCGCCAATGGTGGAGCCAGGCCCCAGGATGTAGAGCGTCTCTGGGTCCTGGATATCGCAGAAGTACTGGGCGAGCTCTTCGCGCTCCTCCTGTGCATCGCCGCCGACGTACTCCCGCTTGGCACCCGGAAGGGGGCGCGAAGGGCGGGGGACGCGGACGATGCCTCGGAGCACCACGGGGCCTTCCTGGGGAGGGTCGCGGTCGAGGAGCTCGGTCTCTTCCCAAGCGGGCCCTTCGAGCCAAGCGTCGAGGAGTTCGCCGAGGTCGCCTGGCCGTTCGAGGAAGACGCCGGAATGCATCTTCACGCCGCAGGGGATGCCGATGATCGGGATCTCCGCTGGCTCTCCGAGCCCCTGCACGACGTCCCACGCCGTGCCGTCCCCACCGGCGATGACGATGAGATCGGCTCCGGACGCCCGAAAAGCCCGCGCGGCCCGCACTGTGTCCTCGGCAGTGCTCCAAGGCCCAGAAGGCCGGTAGCGGACTGTGAAGTCTCGGAACCCCTGCTCACGCAGGAGGCGCTCGCCCATGGGATCCCCTACGGCCTCCCAGGGAAGCCCGCGCACCCGATCGCTGCAGGAGCGCAGCGCCGCTGATGCGCGGTCGGCGGCGCTCTCGAAGGCGCCACGGCGCCTAGCCTCTTCGACGATGCCGGCCCCGTCGGTCCCCTTCAGCCCAACCCTGCCGCCGAGCCCTGCGATCGGGTTGAGGAGGAACGCGAGCTGCACACCCGCCAAGCTGCCCCGGGCCTAGAAGTAGCTTCCGAAGTCGGGCTTGAACGCGGGACGCGTGGCCGGAGAAGAGGAACGGGAAGAGGGTTGGCGGGCCGCCCAAACCGAGCCGAACTGTGGCGTGCCCTGCTTCCGCTCAGCCGTACATGTCGGGGAGGAACGACGGGCCCTGCACCCGGCCAAAGTCTCCCAGGCTCACTGCTTGGAGCGTGGGAGCAAGTTCAGGTGCCGTCGGGGAGGCCGCGGGCTCGCTCTCCTCTGCAAAGGCGGCCTCCTCGCCCGCAAGGCTCGCAGCATAGCTCGCGACATCCTCCATGAGGCCGGCGGCATAGCTGGAGGATTGCTCGCAGACGGACTCCACGATCCGCAGGACGCTCTGGTCGATGATGTCGAGCGCGTCGTGCGCCGCGGCGCTCGACGCGACACTGAGGAGCTTGTCGTTGTCGAGCACGACGGTGACCGCAGCGAGCTCTCGGAGGCGTCTGATCGCCTCTCGGGCGGCCTCTCGCCGGCCCTGCTCCGCGCTGAACGGCAGGATCGGGATGGCGAAGGAGACCGCGTTGAGGTCGTTCGCGATGCTCGCGACCACGGAGGCCGCTGCGCTGCCTGTAGCGCCACCCATACCCGCGACGATGAAGATCAGGTCGTAGCCCTCCAGGGTCCTCCTGAGGGCCTCGCGGGCCTTCTCGGCGCTGCGTTCGGCGACATCGCCGCGCCCCTCTCGCTCCTCGGGATCGAGGTCGCGGCCGAAGAGGACCTTCTTGTGAGCGTCGCTGCGGGCCAGATGCGCGGGGTCGGTATTGACCGCCACCGTCTGGACGCGCGGGGATGCCCAGTAGATCTTGTGGGCGATATTCGTACCCGCTCCGCCGCAGCCGACGACGGCCACGGACGGCTCCGTGAGGTGCGCGCCAAGCGCGCGCATGACGTCCTCCGTCCTGCACCCTTCTGCTCCCATCGGTGAGGGCCTCCGTTTGGCCGAGGAAGGGAGCGCCCAACCCCGTTGGGCCCCACCCTTCCCCGTGGCGTGCATCAACCGCAGGCGCGACTAGTCTTTGGGCACGACCCGCAGCGTGTGGCGGCGCTGGGCGTGTGCGTCCCGCTTGAGGTCTTCGACATGGCCGGTGTGCAGGAGCTCCCGCCGGGTGCAGTCCACGACCGCGTCCTCGGTGGAGAGGTAGACGCCCTCGTCCACCAGGGAGCGGATCGTGTCGAGCACGAGCGGCGGGAGCTGCACGAGGACCTCGTTGGACCTCTTCGAGGGAGGCCGTTGGCCTCGCAGCTCGATGTAGGCCCGGATCGCGGCCCTGGCCAGTTGGGACCGGTTGGAGAACTCGTTGCTCCCGGCGAGGAACTCGTCGATGAGCTCGAGATCCTCAGGATCGAGGCGGAGTGAGATCCGCTCGCTCTCCTGCGGGTCACCCAAAGTGCATCCCATCCCGTCTGTGTCGACGCGGAAGAGTTAGATTGTCGCGCGCCGTATATAAGGGTTAGGACAATGTCATACTTTCAAGGACAGCGTCATACCGCCGTATTCGGTCGGCTGGCCGCGAAGACAGAACCACTGGCTGCGTCGGCGCAGGAGAAGCACGCGCAGACCGGCGCAGCATTCGCCGCGCGCAGCGCTGCCAAAGAGTTAATGCGCCTCAGCTCCTACGCTGCAGACCAGGTCGTCCAGGATGGATGCGCTCAAACGGCTTGAGGAGAAGTGGCAGGCGCGCTGGCAAGCAGCGCGCACCTTCGAAGCCGAGCCGGACGAGCGCCGGCCGAAGTACTTCGTCAACGCCGCCTATCCCTACATGAACGGCCTGCTGCACATCGGCCATGCGATCACCTACATCCACGCGGAGATCATGGCGCGCTACCAGCGGATGCGGGGCCGCAACGTCCTGTTCCCCTTCGGGTTCCACTGTACCGGCATGCCGATCGTCGCGGCTGCGAATCGGATCCGCGACGGGGAGCCTCGGCAACGCGCGATCCTCGAAGGGATGGGGATCCCGCCTGGGGAGATCGCGCGGTTCGCCGACCCGGCCCACTGGGCCGCCTACTTCCCGGCGGAGGCCGAGCAGGACCTGCAGCGCATGGGCATGGCGATCGATTGGCGGCGCTCGTTCATCACGACCTCGCTCAACCCGCTGTACGACCGATTCATCCGCTGGCAGTTCTCAAAGCTGCGTGAGGGCGGCTATGTCAAGCTCGGCCGGCACCCAGTCGTCTGGTGTCCGAAGGACCGCACGCCCGTCCTCGACCACGATCGGATCAAGGGCGAGGGGGAGACGCCGACCGCGTTCACGCTCCTGAAGTTCCGCTACGGCGATCGATTCCTCGTCGCCGGGACCCTCCGGCCTGAGACCGTCTTTGGCCAGACCAACCTCTGGGTCGATCCGACCGTCCGCTACGTCGAAGCCGACGTGGGCGGAGAGCGTTGGATCCTCAACCGGCAAGGCGCTGAGAAGCTGCGGCTCCAGTGCGAGGACGTGAAGGTTGGAGACGAAGTTGCGGGATCCAGCCTCATCGGCAAGCACGCCCTTGCTCCGCAGATCCATGTGGAGCTCCCGATCCTCCCGTCGACCTTCATCGACCAGGAGCGCGGCACCGGCATCGTGACCTCGGTCCCTTCAGACGCACCGGACGATTGGATGGCGCTCGTCGACCTCAAGCGGGACTCGGCCACATGTCAGGCCTACGGACTCGACGCGGCGTCCATCGGCTCCATTGCGCCCATCCCGATCATCCGGACCGAGGGATGGGGGCCGCTTCCGGCGGTCGAGATCTGCGAGAAGATGGGCATCACCTCACAGGACGATCGCGACAAGCTCGAGAAAGCCAAGGAGGAGATCTATCGGGCCGGCTTCTACGCAGGCATCATGAATGAGCGATGCGGCCCCTACGCTGGAATGCGTGTCGAGCAGGCGAAGGAGGCGATCCGGCAAGCCCTGATCGCCGCGGGGGAGGCGACCGTCTTCTACGAGCTCACTGGCGAAGTCGTCTGCCGCTGCCTCACCCCCGCTGTGGTCAAGGTCGTTTCCAATCAGTGGTTCCTCGCCTACAGCGATCCTGCCTGGAAGGCGAAGGCGCACGAAGCCCTGGCAGGTATGCGCCTGTACCCCGAGCAGATCCGAAAGCAGTTCGACTACGTCCTCGACTGGCTCGCCGACTGGGCCTGTTCCCGAGAGTTCGGGCTTGGCACGCGGCTCCCATGGGACGAGCATGCCGTCATCGAGTCCCTCTCGGACTCGACGGTCTACATGGCCTACTACACGCTCCTCCCGGGGCTCATCAGAGCACGCGCCGAGGCCGCGAGGCTCACCGATGCGTTCTTCGACTATGTGCTCCTGGGCCAGGGGTCCGCTGAGAAGGCAGCGGCAGAGACTGGCCTGTCACCCACGGCGGTGGAGGAGCTCCGGCGCGAGCACCGCTACTGGTACCCGTTCGATCTGCGGATCTCCGCGAAGGACCTCATCCAGAACCATCTCTCCTTCTGCATCTTCAACCACATCGCGCTCTTCGATCCGGCCTCCTGGCCCGTCGCCTTCGGCGTGAACGGCTGGCTCACGATCCAGGGAGACAAGATGAGCAAGTCGCGCGGGACCTTCCTCACGATGCGCGAGGCCACCGAGCGGTGGGGCGCGGATGCGCTCCGGTTCGGCCTCGCCTGGGGCGGCGAAGGGCTGGACGATCCCACCTTCGATGTCGACTTCGTCGAGAGCGTCCCGAGCCGTCTGCTGGCATGGCTCGACCTGGCGACTCGTCCCTGGCCACAGACGCGCACTGAGCTGGGCGAGATTGACCGATGGCTGCGCAGCGTCGCCCATCGCGCGGCGGGCCTTGCGGGCTCGGCGATGGAGGCCCTGCAACACCGCAGCGCGCTCAAGCATGGCTACTTCGACCTCCAGCGGGCGCTCAGCTGGTACCTGCGGCGCACCGGAGGCGTCCCCCACGCACCGACACTCAGGGAGGTCGTCTCGCTCCAGACGCGGATGCTCGCGCCGATCGCCCCTCATCTCTGTGAGGAAGTCTGGGAGCGGCTGGGAGAGCAGGGGTTCGTCGCCGACGCCCCCTATCCAAGGGTCGATGAGACCGCCCTCGACCCCGAGGCTGAGCGGGCTGAAGCTCTGCTCGTCCGGACGCTTGAGGACATTCAGGAGATCCGCCGCGTCACCGGCAAGTCGCCGGCGAAGGTCCTCCTCCTGCTCGCTCCAGCTTGGAAACGCGAGCTCTTCCATCGCGTCTGGGACGCCTTCCGAGCCGGCCAGCGCGACCCAGGGCCGCTCATCAAGGGCGCCATGGCCTCCCCGGAGCTCCGGGCGAAGGGCGCAGCCGTTCAGAAGTTCCTCCGCAGCACGCTTGAGGAGCTCCGACGGGCGCCCTCGGCGGAGGCGGCAGCGCCGCTGAATGAGCGGACGATCTTTGAAGAGGCGCGCGAGTTCCTCTCCCGCGAACTCGGCGTTCCCGTCGAGGTGCTCGACGCGGACAGCGCTCCTGAGGCCGTCCCCGCCTCCAAGCGGGAGGCTGCAGTGCCGCTGCGGCCTGCCATCTATCTCCTCTAGTGGACTCAGCGAAGGCGTGCGGCTGCTCAGGCGCTCTGCGCCAAGGATATAAGAGGGGACGGGCTGCATTCGGGCCGGATGGCCCGTTCGAGGCGCTGGTGGGGGGCCGCGGGAGCGGCGGGAACGGGGGCGATCGCCTGCGTGCTGCTCTTCGCGGGGCTTGCTGCGCCCGTCTCGGCTGAGCTCGAGAGCGGCGTGAGCGTCTCCACGTCGCTGTGGGCCGCAGGCGTCACAAGAGGGGAGGCTTCCGGCAAGGCCGAGTGGCGCGTGACGGGCGCGACAGCCTCCGCGCTCCGCGGGCAGATCCTCGATCGATTCGACACGGGCGATGGGCTGATCGGCAGCTCCGAGGCAGTGGCGTATCTCGATCAGGTGTCGCTCTATGTCAAGACCGTCGAGCGTCTCTGGGGCATGCAGGTCACAGTTGCAGAACTCCCCGGGGGTGCCGGAGGCATCCTGGAGGATACCTCAGGCCTCATCAACACAGGGAGGACGAGCACGCTTCCGATCCTCGTCACGTTCAAGCTCCACGGCAGATACGAGGCGGCCTCCACGGCGATTCATCCCGCCCCTGAGATGGATGCCGCTCTGGTTCAGGCGCTGTATTATCCGCTGGGCGCCAACTACACGGGTCCTGTCGAGCTGAGGCATTTCCAGTTCTTCCTGGGCCTGTTCAGCGCGCACGGCCCCGTGCTGCCTTCTGGAAGCCTGTTCGTCATCCGGACTCCCGCGGGCGAAGTGGTGCGCTACCGGCAGAGCTACACTTCGACGTCTGGAGTGGCAGGGATCGAAGGCGTCCCTCAGGACCAGCTCTCCCTGAGCGGCGGGGGGTCGGCAGCCGGATGGGCCGAGAGCCCTCAGCTGCTCATCATCGGCGTCCTCGTGTTTGCCTATCTCACCAAGGCCACTACCGACCGGCGTTTCCGGCAATATCGACTCTTTCACCCGCGCTCGCTCCGCAAGCAGGCCAAGCCGATCGGCTGGCTCCATTGGACCACGCGGGGTCTGGAGTGGGGCCTGCTCGTGCTCTACTTCCTCCCCTCGCTAGTCGACAGCCTGGGCGGGGGAGGCACGCTGTTCTTGGGAGGGCCCGCGACCTGGGCCATCGCGGTGGGCGCTCTCGTGGTGGCTTATCTCCTCTCCACGACAGCCTACGCGCGCGCACGGGCGGTGATCCCGAAGGAGGCGCTGCGGCCCTTCGGGGTTCCGGAGGCCGGGGTGACGGCCGAGCCTGCGGGGGAGCTCATTTGCGGGGTCTGCATGAAGGTCATCGGACACGGCCTGGAGCTCTTGAGCTGCGAGTGCGGCCAGACGTTCCACGAGACCTGTGCAACCTCGGTCATCGACTGCCCGTACTGCGGCCGCCATCTCATCGAGCGGCGCGGTCGCCCGGTCACCTGCGTCCACTGCAGCCAGCCGTTCCAAGACGATGGGCTGCTCGACCCGCTCCTGCTGCGCTGTCTGCACTGCGGCCGTCTCCAGCGGGAGCTTCAGGTCGGCATGAGCTACCTGATCTTCGATGTGGCCCCCCGCCGAGCCCTCCTGCTGTTCAAGGGGCTGTTGGACTCAGGCCATCCAGGCCTGGTCCTCTCCTCCACCTTCCCTGGGAAGATCCGGACGGACTACGGCCTTGAGGATGCGCAGCTGCGCCGGTTCTCGGAGAGCCCGACCGATGTGGACGATCTCGCCCTGACCGAACTCGCTGGCAAGCCGCTTGAAGCGATCACGGGGTTCGTGGCAGTCTCCAAGGAGGCGGCCGTCTTCATCGACGGCATCGACCTGCTCTTGAAGGCGAATGGCTTTGAGCCGGTCCTCAGGTTCCTCCGGAAGGCCTCCGACCTCTGCGCGCTCCACGGCGCGACCTTTGTCGTCGTCGCCCAGGCGGGGTTCTTCGAGCCAGCAGAGCGCGAGGGGCTGGAAGACGCCTTTGACCACGTCCAGACACTGCTGTAGGCGCTTCGAGCTCTCCCCAGCGGCCCGCCAGGCTGTGCGGGAGGTGCAGGGTGTCGAGGATCCGCGCCACCACGGTATCGACGACGTCCCCTGCGGTCTTCTGGCCCAGGTAGAGCCCGGGGCACGCGGGGAGGATCGTGACGCCG
>Ga0315314_1003251_pt1 | contig 12831 bp, 8 predicted proteins | sample TDP9_MG_FD_203631 | JGI IMG/M metagenome (GOLD analysis project Ga0315314, IMG submission 203631) | Freshwater sediment microbial communities from Lake Towuti, South Sulawesi, Indonesia - TDP9 | ecosystem: Environmental > Aquatic > Freshwater > Lake > Sediment | place: Indonesia: South Sulawesi...
CTCTCATTGTGTTCAAATATGTCTTTCAATGTTACGTCGAATATTTAGGCTTCTAATCCCGGGTTCCACATAGGGGGGAGTTAACCCAATTAATCACACACCTAAAACAGGGGGGTATACCCCTCTTATACAAGACCCCTACCCCCCCTCTTCTAAGGTAGGTGAATAATAAGGTTAACTGGAAATTTTATTCTGTGCCTTATTGATTTCTTAACAGATTGGAAAAGAATTAGAAGAGGGTGTCCTCTCTACTAAAATGAAGTGAACGAATTGAGTTTTGGAGTCTGGATTCTGATCTATCCTCCTCTGCTTAGGCGATACTTAACTTGCCCAAGGTGTGGGAGGCATATCTCCTCGGTTTCTAACTACTGTAATTTTTGCGGCACTTTGTTGCGTCCCGAATTTGTGTTAAAAATCTGCCCCAATTGCAAAAGCAGAATCCCTGTCATAGCCCGTTTCTGTACTGAATGCGGACAAAAACAATGATCAATCTTCGCCAAATTCTCTAAGAAATTCTAAGACAGAGACCATAATCTTGATTTTAGGAAGGGTTATTATTCCTCTTTCGGCACTCGGTATTGAAATTCTCTCTTGATGTGGGTAAATGTCAACCACTTGGTTATTCAAATCATAAATTATTAAACATGGTCTTTTCAATCCGAAGTCATAGTCTTTAGGAAGCCCTGGTGTGACTCGTACTGGATATGCAACGAAATAGTCTTTGCGTCGTCTTCTCCATGGCTGCAATATCACATCATTATAGAACTTTTCTCTTTGCTCCAACGAACTTTTAGTAGCATCAATGTAACGAACAAAGCATTGTTTCTCTATCTCCTTAAGCAACTTAAGAGCCTGCGTTATTTCTCCGTTCATGTTCGGGTTATACCACAACTCAAAAACTCTACCGTTCCTTTTAGCACGCGAAGCACACCGATGAATAAGCCTTGCTTCGGCTTCTTTAATCGATTTCTCTACATTGTCTCTTAAACGCACCATATTTCTTATTTTATTATCCCTAACGTTTTAAGTCTTAATGTCGGACGTTAAGGATTAATGACACATCAGAAACAAGGGTATACACCCTCTTCTAAGGTAGGTAAATAATAAGGTTAACTGGAGAAATGATTACGACAGTCATGACTAAGTACCGATCGAAATTAGTTAATATTTCTCTGACAAATAATAAATAAGGATCAAGAGGTGATGGTGATGAGCGTATCGGAGCATCAAAGACGAATAGAAGAGGTTATACGGAAAATTGAAGGTCGAAGGAGCAGTTATGGCCCTGTTTTAGTTCAGAGTGCAATAATGAAGCATGAAGGCGTATGGAAAAATATTGTTACTAAGTTTCTTCCATTGCACGTTTCTGAAACTCATATACATAAAAAGAAAATGGACTACGGAAACTTTGCAATAATTGAAGATGTTATCTCATTAGACGACCTTATACAATCAATTAAGAATCTACCTGAGAATGCCAGTTCAACTATTAAACTGGCGGAGTATCAAGTTCAAGTTCATGAGGGAACTTTGCGTGACGGATATAAATATGACAGTGGCACCAATTTCCTCAACGTTGGATGGTTTTTCGAAAGATACAATTACGATAGCCGCCATCGAAGTTATCCTTCTGATCCTTTAGTATCACCGGATTTGCCGCTTTTTCCTGATGGCCGTACAGCCATAGAAACTCTTCTTGGCATAGACCTTGAGCGTTACTCCGACCTCTACGGTATTGTCATTTGCTTGCCCAACTATGGTGCGAAGATAGCAGAAGTGCACATTGGGTCAAAAGAAATAGGATTAAAGGTGCAAACAAGAGACGAAAGTATTATAGATTTGGTTGCGAAGGTTTTTTGCCAACGTGGTAAGGAAATAAAACAAGATGCTATGGAATTTGTAGAAGAAACTCGAAGTGTTTTAGTTGGTTTCAAGCCTGATTCTTTTCATATTGCTCTTATCTCCAAGGCTAGCGGTGAGATACTTGATACAAGACGTTATTATTCGGGATGGGAATTGCCTAAAGGTGTCGTTATTGACATTCCCGAGTATGAGATAAGAGAGCTTATTAGGCGTGGAGAGACAGAAACCGTAGAATTTAAGGAAGACATTGGCAAACCAGAAGAATTTGCTGAAACGGCGGTTGCGTTCGCTAATGGCAAAGGAGGAATCATTCTGCTTGGTGTGGACGACCATGCTAATATCGTTGGTTTGGCCGAAAGGGATTACGAGGACACTATAACGAAAATCCTTAGGAGCCATTGTGAGCCTCCAGTAGAATATAGGACAGATAAACGGCAACTGGATGAAAAGAGCATTATAGTCTTACGTGTTGAGGAAGGAAAAGATAAGCCTTACACTGTGAGAGATAAAGGACCTTATGTGCGGGCGAACGCCACTGATAGAGTCGCTACAAGATATGAGTTGGACGAGTTTTACCGGGCGAAACAATCTGGATACCGACCTTATTATTGACTTCTGTTGAGGTAAAAATATAATCACTTGCTATAGGGCACTCGTAGCAGCGTGGTTTGGCTTTACAGTATTTTTTTCCCAGCTTGTCGATTAACGCATGACATTCCTTGTAAACTTCTAAATCTTTGAGGAGGGTGGCTTCAAAGAGGGCCTTCAATTTCTCATACTCTACCTCTTTAATCTCTGTGTAGTTTACCGAAACCGCATGTGCCCTTTAAGAGAGTCAGGGCATTGAGATGTACTATGAGAAATTGAGGGAAACGAGTATAGTATATAGTACGTGCTTCTCTCTGTTTTCTGTAGTACATCTAAGGGGCCAAAGGCACGTTAATGCCCTGCTTGCCGATTAGTCTTAAGAAGCTTTAGAATCTAACCCAGCGCACACGCCGCCTAATCGGTCAAAAAGCCGCGGAGAAAGTGGGCAAAGGCTGGGCATTAACAAGTTTCATGCGAAGAGCATGGGGTTCTACGAAAGAGGAGTTATTTGAAAAAAAAAGATGAGAGTGCATAAAGCTCGCATTTTTTATGAGCTAGTAGAAAACTCGTTGAGTCTCGGGTAGGTCAATATGTCTCTTAGCTTTTTTAGATATTCTTCATACGTTGCTGGACTGTTTAGTATTATGTTGAGTCGCCAGATTTGATTGGTTTGCTCTACAGTACAGAGAGTGTGTTTTTCACCGGCTTTGATTGCATTAAGGAGTTTCCGCTCTCGATCCTTTTCAAGAACATAGTTGTGGCCTTCAAGAATTTCGCGTATTGTTCCTATAGTGAAGCGAGTATCCCTGAATCTAAAGGCTCTTTCCCAAAGCTTGGTGAAAATTAACTTCTCAAGCAGAACTATTGGCGAATCGGGTTGAACTTCGATTTGTTGTAGAGGAAGGTGCATCAATGGTATGCCTCCCTTTATCAGAGAATTAAGCTGAGGATCGCCATGATCTCCAGCTACCCATGTTATTTGAACGCCTCTTTCGCATGCCCATACTAGAATATCTTTTTCAAGAATCAATTTACCCAAAAGGTCATCCTTCAATTTACGATCCGATTCCAGTTTGTCTTTGAAGTAAAGCAAAACTACCTTTTGTGAAAAGCTTGAAAGCCCAGTTTGCATTGCTATAAGGGACCTGGGAATATTTACATAGCTTTTTGCCTGTGTCAAATCGTCTTCGGATGGCGTCCCCGATTTGCATTCAATGATTAGCACAATTTTCTCGTTCCAAACTATGAGGTCCGGTGTCCATGAGTCACCGTCTCCAGCGATTAATGGAGTGGCAAGGAGATTTACAAAACCGTACGAGTTAAGGGTGCTTCCTTTCTCAAAAAGTGAAATAGCCCAGTTTTTAAGATCCATATGATCCATGAGCGTTCTATGAGAAAGAGTGATCATTTTACGCCTCCGCTATCTGAGCAGCAAGAATTGAGTCAACGTCCAATTTCTCAAGAATGGTACGATAGATGCGGTCTACGGTTCTTGGTGTTGTCGTAGGCTGTGGATGAATGAAAATCGTGTCCTTTGCTAAGGGTATCTCGACAAGAGCATCCCCTGCTCCATCTGCGCCTGTTGTACGAACTAGGCATAGTGATTCGGATTGTTTTTCAATTGCTCCGAAGAAATTGCTCTGGCGGAAATTTCGAGTAAAGAGGCCTATTATTTTGTTGTAATCACTTCTATCAATTTCTTTTCTTAATTTGATTAGAATTGGTTTTGACTGTTGAATGATTTTCTTCGAGATTATTTTAGTTCCGGACTTAGGATCTTCAACAGTTTCAATTTGGCTTACTGGAATGCTGTAAAGAACTTCCTCGCTCTTTTTTGAGAGAAAATTTAGCACTCTTTTTCTCACTTCAAGAAAAATGTCTTTATCGCCTCTTTGAACTTGAGAGAGTCTGCCATCAATGTTTATGCGAATTCTGCAAGTTCTCTCTTCTGAAGAGTGATATGTTATTTTTATATCAGCGCTAGTGAGCATAAGCGGTCCTACAGGCCTTTTTTCCACGAGAGTTACAAAGTCTTCTGGAACGTTCGAAGATTTGTAACTTAAGTCTGCGAAATTGCGCCGAATCTTTTCATGTGGATTACCTACTTCGATGGAGAAATAGTCTCGTTGCGCCTTGAAGGTCATAAGTTCTTGATAAGGATCGTAAGATTCCATAAGATTCTTAATGAAACTAGGCGGAAACAGCGTGTAGCCAAGTTTTGGCACAAACCTGATCAAAGAATCTATAGTTCGACCAAAGCGAGGTCTCTCTAATGTGTATATCTCCCAAAGCGTGTCGTTGAAGTGCGCCCGAACGTGAAATATGGATTCCTCATAAACGCCTGGAGTTTGGGTAGGTCTTTCCAAATCAGTGAATTTGAGAATCCATTCATCGTCTATTGGCCCTTTGAGGTCAACACGAAGAGTTTTCACAGCTGCTTCAAACTGAGGCAGCCATTCTTTTCTCAGCTCATTTGGGGAACCAAGTTCAGACCAGACAAAGATTTCCTTAATAACGCCCCTTCGTTCAAAACTGGATAACAATTGCAAGCCTCCAATAATAGTTTATGAATAAAACCATATTACTTAAAAAGTTTCTTAGAGAAGCGTTGATTGTCCATTGAAAAGGTTTATTCGTGTGTTTGTTTCTTATGCTAAGTGGTTGGGTTGTTGGGTTTATGTTGAATGAGGCTGATGCTGGTGAAGCTTATTGATAACGGCGTGGGCGATAGGATAACCAGAAACCTATTTAGGCGTCCATTTGCAATATTTTTTTTGGCCGGAGCTTTATGGGTTTATTGGATAGGATGACTCTTAGCGTCAAGATTATGTGCGGGTGATTCTATTGGTGAGGCGTAGGGTTAGGCGGAAGTTACCGCGTCTGAATGTTGTTAACAATAGGGTTCAGGATTATAGGTTTGTAGGCGAGAGGCGTAAAAACATTCCTGATGCGGGTTTGGCTTCTTTTTATAGGGAAAGGCGTGAGCGGAAAAGGTATGAGTATGATCCACATTTGGATCCACAGCTTGTGTGGGCTGGGAAGGCTGAGCATGCAAGTTTTGAGGTGGATACTGTTGCTTTGCATATTCATGAGAGGATTAGTACTAAGGCGATTTTAAAGGCGGTTGAGAAGAAAGAGCTTTACAGGCAGTTGAGGTTGTTTGCTGAGCCTGATTTGCCCTTGGATAAGCGGATTGAGTTTTACCAGCATGACATGGATTGGTCCAATAGGTTGATTCTAGGGGATTCATTACTTGTCATGAACTCGCTAATAGAACGCGAACTGATGGCAGGAAAGGTTCAGATGATTTATGTGGATCCCCCATACGGAATCGCATACAGTTCAAACTTTCAGCCAACAATATCGAGTCGAGACGTGAAGGAGGGGAAGGACGAATCCCTTACTCGTGAACCTGAACAGATTGTGGCATATCGCGACACATGGCAGCTGGGCATTCATTCCTACTTGACCTATTTGAAAGATAGGTTGCTGCTTGCACGAGAATTGCTAAACGAAAGTGGAAGTTGTTTTGTGCAGATAGGAGAAGAGAACGCGCATCATGTACGTGAGATACTAGATGAAATATTTGGGAGTAAGAACTTCGTGGCTTTTATCCCCTTTCGCAAGAAAACGATGCCCTTAGGAGCAAAATATCTTGAAAATGTCAGTGACTACACTTTGGTATGCAAAAGACAAGGAGCAGATGAAATACAGACAGTTATTCGTGGAGAAAGGCGTTGAAGGCGACCCACATTGGAACTATGTGGAACTCGCCGACGGCACGCGCAGAAAGATGACGAAACGCGAAATGCTCAATCACAAATTATTGCCGGAAGGGTCAACGGTTTATCAATTAAAAGCGTTGTGGGGAGTTGGATTCAATCCGAATACAGTTTTTCCAGTGGAGGTTCAAGGGTGGAAATATCTGCCACCAAGAGGGAAGAGCTGGCCAACCGTTAAGGAAGGAATGGAACGTTTGGTAGCTGCAGGTCGTATCGAGCCTTATGCAGGAGGTGCGACAATTCGGTACGTATTAAAGTTAAGCGATTACCCAGTTACACCATTAACTACACTATGGGCCGATACATCTGCACCGACGGGCATGATTTTCGTCGTGCAGACCAACGTCAACGTGGTGGCTAGATGTATGCTAATGACGACAGACTCTGGTGATCTTGTCTTTGATCCAACATGTGGCTCTGGCACAACCGCCTTTGTAGCTGAACAGTGGGGTCGACGATGGATGACTTGCGACACAAGTCGAGTTGCACTTGCACTTGCACGTCAACGTCTTCTTACCGCCGTCTTTCCGTTTTACAGACTTACCCATCCAGATGCAGGTGTAAAGTCTGGTTTTGAGTACGACTCTGTTCCACATATCACGCTTAAATCAATAGCACGAAACCAACCAGCTGAAACCGAAATACTCTATGATAGACCCAAAATTGATCCTGAAAAGATTCGCGTTTCTGGGCCTTTCACGGTAGAAGCGATACCTGTTCCAACTACAGAAGAAACATCCATATCTGCAACTCAGCGAGCCGAAACATCTGAACGAGGTTTGTCAGTAAACGTGGCTGAAGACTACGTGAAAACCATGATTGACCTCGTACGCAAAGACGGCGTGACCTTTCCGAGGGGCAAACACATGACACTTGAAAACGTTAGACCCATAGAATCTGCAGGTTTCCTCCATGCAGAAGCCCAGACCAAACAAAACGGAGATTATGCTAGGGTTGCCATATCTTTTGGACCTAGACACGGTCCTGTCACCGCCAAACAAGTAGAAGAAGCTGTGAGATCAGCATACATGATGGGTTTCAATGTACTCATCTTGGCAGGGTTCGTGTTTGACCCAGAAGCTCAAGCGACAATACAGAAGTCTCCACATCCAAACCTCCAAATTCATATGGCAAACATCCGGCCAGACGTCGAAATGAGCGATCTACTAAAATCGCCAAAAGGAAGCCAACTCTTCACCGTATTCGGGCAACCAGACATCAGAATAACGCAAAAAGGTGAGGGATATACTGTTGAACTCCTAGGGGTAGACATATACGATCCTATAAAAGGCGAAGTCCATCCATCACGAGGAGAAGACGTAGCAGGTTGGTTCTTGGACCAAAACTACGACGGCTATACATTCTGTATAACTCAAGCATTTTTCCCAAAAGAAGCCACAAACCGAAACCGATGGGACAAACTCGAAAATGCATTACATGGTATAATCGATAGAAAACGAATAGAAAAACTCAGAGGAACAACTTCATTGCCATTCAAAGCAGGAGACCAAAAAAGAGTAGCAGTCAAAGTCATCGACCAAAGAGGCAACGAAGTCATCGTGGTCAAAAAACTGGAAGAAACAACTCAAGGATGAAAACACAATGAGCCAAGAACGCCCAAACCTAATTGTTGATAACCCCATAGTTAACGACCCCTTCCAAGAACCCACACAATACTGGCTCTATACAGAAGGACAACCAGAACTTGTTCATGGTCGCAGACCATCGGGTTATTACCTCGCAGCTAGAACCACCACAAAAATCAAGCCACTTGCAGAAGAAGAGTTCGCAGAAATAGAAAATGTAAACCAAATCCGAGAACGAGTAAGACAATGGCGACAACAAGGCTATCCAGGCACAACAAGGATAACACAGGAACTAATCAAGCACTGGAACAGCCCCGAAAGAGAAGGAAAGAAGAGACTCTTCTTCTGTGAAAAAGAAGCAGCCGAAACCATAATCTGGCTAACAGAAGCCCCACCAGCAGCAAAACAAGGAATAACCATTCCAACCGATGAACCCAACGACCCAATAAGCATAGAAAAAGGCTACAAAGGCCTCAAAAGATACTGCTGCAAAATGGCCACAGGCAGCGGCAAAACAGTAGTCATGGCAATGCTCATCGCTTGGTCAGTGCTCAACAAACTCCAACACAAACAAGACAAACGCTTCACGGACGCCATTCTCGTAGTTTGTCCAAACCTAACCATTAGAGAAAGACTGCAAGTCCTGCAGCCATCCAACCCAAAAAACTACTACGAAGAATTCGACCTAGTGCCACGCTCGCTACTCACAATGCTTACAAAAGCCAGAATTATCATCACAAACTGGCAAGCCTTCAATCCACAAGACGATACAAGAACCAAAGGCGTAGTCCAAAGAGGCGAGGAAAGCGACTCAGCCTTCTGCAGACGAGTCTTACCAGATCTAAGGGGCAAGAAGAACATCCTAGTCATAAACGATGAAGCCCATCACGCTTACCGACCAAAACAAAAAGAACAAGAAGGAAAAGGCCAGTTTCTATTCACCGCAAAAGGTACAATAGAAGAGGAAGAACTCGAAGAAGAATATGAAGAAGCCACAGTCTGGATAAACGCCTTAGATCGCATCAACGCAGCGATGGGCATAAACTTCTGCATCGACATGAGCGCAACACCCTTCTACATCAAAGGCAGTGGCTACCAAGAAGGCCTACCACACCCATGGATAGTATCCGACTTCGGCTTAGTCGACGCAATAGAATGTGGCATAGTCAAGATTCCACGAGTACCAGTCGACAGCAACAGCGGACGATACATACCAGAATACTTCGAACTATGGAAATGGATAAACGAAAAACTCCCCTATGCAGATAGGCAAACCCTAAGACGTAGAGCCAAACCTGAAGCGGTTCTCCGAGAAGGAGAAGGCGCCCTCGCAATGCTCGCATCCGAATGGCAAAAAACCTTCAACCACTTCAAAAACAACAGCGTGAAAATACCCCCAGCAATGATAGTTGTCTGCGACAACACCAACTTATCTGAACTACTTGCAGACCACATTGCCAAAGGCAACATACTCCCCGAACTGGGAAACACAGACGACAAAGAAAACACCCTGCGAATAGACACCAAACTCCTCGAAGAAGCAGAAGCCCAAATAGAAGCCAGCAAAACAAAGAAAGACAAAGCTGAGACCCTGCGCAAAAAAGTCGGAACAGTGGGTAAAGAAGGCGAACCTGGCGAACAAATTCGATGCGTAGTATCTGTAGGCATGCTCAACGAGGGATGGGACGCCCAAAACGTCACACAAATCTTGGGCCTACGAGCCTTCACATCTCAACTACTCTGCGAACAAGTCGTTGGCAGAGGTTTAAGACGCACCAACTATGACGACTTCACGCATCCAGAATATGTGGATGTTTACGGAATACCTTTCGAAGTAATTCCAGTAGCAAAGAAAACTCAAACACTAATAGAGCAGCAAAAATTGTCCACATTGGTTCGAGCATTTCCAGAAAGGAAACATCTCGAAATTAAATTCCCAAGAGTTGAAGGCTACATTCTAGATGTAAAACAAAAAATCAAAGCAGACATAAACTCAATGCCCAGGCTCATTATTGATCCTACAAAGGAACCAACGGAAGTGGTAGCCAAAGACTTCGTCGGATACAGAATAGGCAGACCAGATAGGCTTGGTCCAGGAAAGGAAGTTATACAAGACCGAAACCCGTTTCATTCGTTTCATCGCCTGCAAACAACCGTTTACCATATTGCAGCAGAAGTAACGGACAAGCTTGGACCCGAGAAAAGGCCCTTCATCTTTCCACAAGTGCTTGAGATAACATGGCAATACATCGAAAAACGAGTAAAAGTGAAACACGAAGCCAAACTGGAAGATTTAGCGCTCCGAAAATACATGGACTGGATAATATCAAGACTTTGCGATGCAATTCGTCCAGACACAGAAGCAGGAGAGACGCCAATACTCCCTCGAATCGAACGATATAGACCAGTCGGTTCATCGAGTGAAGTAATGTTCCGTACAGTGCGCGAGTGCTACGGCACATCAAGAAGCCACGTCAGCCACGTCGTAACCGACAGCAGATGGGAACATTCAGTAGCTTACCAGCTGGAAAAACATCCAAATGTCATAGCATACGTCAAGAATGACCATCTAGATTTCGAGATTCCCTACGAGTTTGAGGGCGTCACCCATGGATACCGCCCAGACTACATAATTCGATACCAACTCGAAGAAAACAAAGAACTCAACATCATCCTAGAAGTCAAAGGCTACGAAAGTGAACAAGACAGAGCCAAACAAACAGCGGCCAAAAGGTGGATCGACGCCGTAAATCATCACGGCGGATTCGGAACATGGAAACTCATAGTCTGCAAAGATCCACATAGAATAAACAGCATGCTTGAATCTCTTGCTTTATGAATGCATCAAATGGAAACTTATGATAAACCGTGATCACATAATTTAATAGGGTTTTACGAAAATCAGAAATATTAGTGTGAATTTTATTTTCTAATGGGTGTAAGCCTTGAAGGACGTGACCGAGGCGACATTCAATGAGATTATGACACCATCCCGTGTTCAGTTTGTTATCCCAATCTGGCAACGAACATATAGTTGGGAATGGCAACAGTGGAATGACCTCTGGGAAGACTTGCTGGATCTCTATGAAAAGTTACACAAAGGCGAATCTGCTCAACATTTTATGGGCGCTATAGTTCTTAAGACTCTCGAACAGAAAGTAGGTGGAATAACGAGATGGGTAATCATAGATGGACAGCAACGACTTACAACATTGCTGCTTGTCTGTGCCTTGATTAGAGACAAGGCAAAAGTCGAAGGTATTGGCGATCTTGTTAAGGAAATTGAAGGCCATCTCCTCTTTAACGAATACGCCAAAAAAATAGAAGACAAACCCAAATTGCGCCCTACTGAAGCCGACCGCAAGTTCTTCGATCTAATCCTAAATGGTGAGCCTCTGTCTGTTCCAGATTCATATAGCAGTCAGTTGCATGCTGCTTATATGTACTTTGAGAATGCCTTCAAAAATGACAAAGACAAATTCGAAATGGAGGAATTACTGGATTGTATAAGGGCATTGAAAATGGTTACGATTAGACTTGAAGAAGAAGATAATCCAAATCGCATATTCGAGACGCTAAACTTCAGAGGCAAGGAACTCGCTCAATCCGACCTCGTTAGAAACTATTTCATGATGTCAATTAAGGATGCTGCGAAAGCTGACCAGATTTACACCGATATCTGGTTTCCAATGCAGCAGGCTCTTGGACAGAATACGTTAGAGCGGATAGAAAACCTCGAGACATTTCTTCGGCACTATATAGTAATGATCAACCATAGGATCGTCAGGGAGAATAAAGTTTACTCCGAAATGCGTGAGCGTTTAAAAAATTCTGATGAAGAACAAGCAATTTCAGAGTTGAAGGACATAAGTGCATATTCAAGATTTTACGAGAGATTGCTGTATCCAGACCGAGAAGACAATCTTGAAATAAGGAAAGGAATCAATCGATTGAATAAATTGAAAGTTGGTGTTCATTATCCATTCTTGCTTAAGATGTATGATGGCTTCAATTCTGGAAAGATCAGCAAGGAGGATTTCTGCACCGTCTTAAAAACGATTGAATCATACGTTGTCCGGCGCTTCTTCCAGAGGTTGCCAACGCATTCACTAAATAGGCTTTTCGCTGAACTGTGCAAGTTGCCTGAGACTGATATCGCCGTTGCCCTCCAAAATGAACTTGCGGACAAGGAGTCTTGGACGGCTCAGTATTGGCCAAGAGATGATAAATTCAAAGAACAGTTTCGGAGTGTACCGATCTATAAAATATCTTTAGAAAAATGCCGTTTCGTTCTAGAAACTCTTGAAGAAGCGTTTAAACATCCTGAAGAAGTCAAATTGGACAACTTATGGATAGAGCATATAATGCCCGAAACACTTGATGAAAAGTGGCAGACTTACTTAGGAGCAAATTGGAAAGACACGCACAATAATTATCTTCATACGATAAGTAACTTAACTCTCATTGCGCCGAGTCCGAATCAGTCAATTCAAAACATGCTCTTCTCGGAAAAGAAAAAGGAATGGTATGTACATTCCAACATTAGCCTAACAAAAGAAATAAAGGAGAGGTGGAACGATTGGAGAGAAAACGAAATCCTGGAAAGAGCCAAAGTTCTAGCAGAAAGGGCTGCCAAAATATGGCCAAGACCCGAATAAACTAATAACATATTTTCAGATTTTCATTCCTGCTGTTGCGCCTGTTGTTATGGCGAACCATATGATGGTTGCCGTTATGTTTCCTTGGCCGACAATGTAAGCTAGGCACATACGATTTATACTGTCTTTTTGATTTTGTCAAAATGAATGGCGATTTCCCTGCCTTTATCTGTTAACGAGTAATACGCCTGTATCGGTTTAGTTGTCACAACCCTCCTCTGTATCAAGCCCTCTTCTTCCAATTCTTTGAGGTTAAGAGAAAGCGTTCCCCTACTTGCTATCAACTTTGTTAAGTCCGTGGATCAAGTGGGTATAAGTCTGGAAAATTTGATTAACTCTATTTTGGAGTGGGGT
>Ga0315314_1003252_pt1 | contig 12829 bp, 12 predicted proteins | sample TDP9_MG_FD_203631 | JGI IMG/M metagenome (GOLD analysis project Ga0315314, IMG submission 203631) | Freshwater sediment microbial communities from Lake Towuti, South Sulawesi, Indonesia - TDP9 | ecosystem: Environmental > Aquatic > Freshwater > Lake > Sediment | place: Indonesia: South Sulawesi...
CGATACGAAACATTGTTCGTGAAAAATCGACAGGGGGTAACCTGTATATTCAGAATGAGCCCTAAGCAGAGGTTTGAGGCGGCTGTGAAGCTGGAAGCGGTAGATAGGGTCTCAACGGCCTGTCCACTTCAGACAGGCACAACCGCGCTGATGGATTTATGCGGTGCCTACTGGCCTGAGGCTCACAGAGAACCGGAGAAAATGGCTAAGCTGGCCTTGGCTGCCCACGAGTTTGGAGGGATCGAAAGCGTCAGGGTGCCCTTCCACAACGACTTTGAGGCCGAGGCGATGGGCTGTGTTCTCGGAGGATGGGGAAGGGATAGGCAACCCCACGTTGAGGAGTTTGCCGTTAAGACCCTTGAGGACATCGATAGGCTGAGGGTTCCCGATCCCCGGAAGGATGGGGAGATGCCTGTTGTGCTCAAGGCTGTAAACATCTTGTCTGAGAGGGTTGGGGACAAGCTGCCTGTTTTCGCTGCCATAGCGGCGCCCTTCGAGATGGCGGTCAGGATAAGGGGCATGAGGGACGTTATGAGGGATATCATGGTGCACTCTGGGGAGCTGAAAAAGCTGTTAAAAATAGCTGCAAAAACAGCTATAGAGTATGGATCTGCTCTAATCGATTCGGGAGCAAGCGCGATCACCATGGTTGACGGCTCATCGAGCGCCTCGGTGATAGGTCCGAAATTTTACGCCGATTTCTCACAACCGTTCGAGCGGGAGGTCATCCAAAGACTTGACACATTCACCGTGCTGCACATCTGCGCCAACACTAAGCCTATCCTTAACCTGATGGCCGACACTGGTGCCAGTGGCCTAAGCATCGATCACGTGGTTGACGTAGCAGAAGCCAAGGAGATTGTGGGAAAAAGGGCTTCGATCGTGGGTAACGTAAACACGGACACGCTCTGGAGAGGCTCTCCCGAAAGAATCAGGGTGGAAGCCAAAAGGTGTGTGGAAAAGGGTGTAGACATCTTAACGGCTGGATGCGGCTGGCCGCCACTAACCCCCTTGGAAAACATGAAAGCCCTAGCTGTGGTCTAGAATGTGTTGCCAGTATTATTCCTTATTTTTGATGTGTTTTTAGCAGTTCTTTCACGCGGGGAAACCGCTCCAATTCCTGATGCGGAAGATAAATAGCCTTAACGAACTCGCTCTGAAAAAAGGGATCCGCCGCCAGTTCAACGTAGTTCACGCTCCTAGAGATCGTCTCGGCGATTCGTTTAGCTTTTCCCGATATCAGCGCCATTCTGGCTCCGGAGCCCGCTGCGTTTCCGACGAATTTAACCCTCTCTGAAGGTATGTCGGGGTACATTCCGATTATTCTCGCGTTTTCTGGATCTATGTAGTTGCCGAAAGCGCCAGCGATGAAAGCCCGTTCAATGTCATCGACCGATATGCCGAGTTTTTTCATCAGAATGGATGCTCCCGTATACATGGCTGCCTTAGCAAGTTGTAGTTCCCTAACGTCTCTCTGCGTTATAGTTATGTCTCTGTTGGTGGCGGTCTCTTCCTTGCGAGCCAGCACGAACTCCATAGCTCCGTCTTTTCCCCTCCTGATGTTGGGGTTGGACAAATCCCTATTGAAAGTCCCATGAAGGTCTATGACTCCCACCTTCAGCATCTCAGCTATTATGTCAACCAAGGCTGAGCCGCAGATGCCTATCGGTTTTGAACGGTTAACGGTTTGACACTCAGCCTCAAGGTTCTTCGGGTCGATTTTAACTCTCTCTATGGCGCCCGTAGCTGCGCGCATGCCGTGTTCTATGTGCGCCCCCTCGAAGGCAGGGCCAGATGCGCATGAGCAAGCCACCAGTTTTTCCTCGTTCCCGATGACGATCTCGGTGTTTGTTCCGACATCGATCAGAAAGCTCAGAGCCTTCGACTTGTATATCTCTGTAGCCAAAATGTCGGCGACGCAATCAGACCCGACGAAGCCCGCTATAACGGGTAGAAAGTAGGCATTGGCGTTCGGGTTTGCGTTTAAGCCAAGCGTTGAGGTCTTCACTCTGAGCGCCCCTCGGACAACAGGGGTGTAAGGAGCAAGAGCAACGAACTTCGGGTCGATCTTTAATAGGAGGTGATGCATCGCGGTGTTTCCCACAAAGGTCATCTCATAGATGTTTTCCAATCTAACACCGGCTTCCTCAGTGAGGCTTCCTAAGGCCTCGTTCACTCCCTGAACCACGCTCCTTTGAAGCTCCTCCAAAGCCGACGGACCTTTCATAGAATAAGCGATTCTCGACATCACGTCTTCTCCGTAGGGTATCTGTGGGTTCATGAAACCCATGGAGCACAAGGTGCGTCCAGAGTTTAGGTCGACGAGGTACACAGCAATTTTGGTGGTGCCTATGTCTACGGCAACACCGTAATTATAGTCTGTAACCCCGCCTTCTGTGTCGATGATCTCCTCGTCATCCCACAAAATTGCGGTAACGGTCCACTCTGACTCTCTGAGAACCCTTGGCAACTTCCCCAAAACTGCGTAATCTATTTTGACGCTGCGTAAGCCATACAGATCCTTTAACGATCTCAACAGTCTATCTACGTCTGAAATCTGATCACCTAGAGACGGCGCCGGCAACTTGACAACCAGCTTTTTGGTTAGCGGTTCCAGATCGATCAGCGTCTCGACGCCCTCTATTTGGAGGCGTTGCTTCCCTGTTCTGCTTTCCTCGGGTACCGTTGCCACCACGCTGTCCTTAACAACGGCGCGACAAGCCAGCCTATAGCCTTTTTCGACCTCCTCCCTTGTTAACCTCTCTAGCTCAGCGTCGCTTAGGTCACTTAACGCGCCCTCGCCTCCCTCAACCATTATTTTACACTTTCCACAGATGCCTTTGCCCCCGCAGAGAGACTTTATGCCGATGCCGAGGGCCCTCGCTGCATCGAATATCGTTGTTTCGGCATCCACCCTGAACCTTTTTCCTTCCGGCTGAAAGACTACTCGAATTTTCTTAACCATGTCTTTACCAGTTTACCGCTTCATAGCGCACAGTGAAGTGAGGCGTAAATATAATTAATATTTTACTAATAAAATAATGTCAAGTGTTGACTTAAAGCCTCTCAACGAGGGTATTGCTTCGTTAGCGCTGGGGGTTAGAAAAACTTTGAGCGTAGATAACGCATCAGGAGGCGAAGTCCTTCGCGAAGTTAAGAGGACCCTTCGTGGAATTAGTGGGATCACCGGAATATGGCAACCCCTCCCTGAAGATCTTCGAAGAATTTTGAAACTTGAAAAAGAAGGCGAGGAGAAGGCTTTAATGGGTATGGCTAAAGGCTTTAATGAAGGCTTGAGGGAGGTGCTAAAAAGGCAGGTGGTCTTAGCCGTGGCGTTTCATCCAGAACTTCGGAGACCCTCGGGGCCGACAGTTATTTTGAAATCTGGCGGCGAAGTCGTTGGGGAAGACGTTTCGAATTCAGAGAGACTCAAGGAGTTAAAAGAACGCTCAGAAGTCTTATTCATCAGCGAAAATTTTGTGATCTACAAGGATAAACTGAAAAGATCTACACTGAAGGACATGGTTGTTCTATTTCCGCCGCTATCCTTTCCTAAGTTGGGCGGGGTGAACGGGGTTAAAGACGTTGTCTCGGCTTGGCCTACGGTGCCGGTCGACCTTTACATAAAGGGGAGAGCCGGATGGAATACTAGCGATCCGAAATCGGGAACGATGCTGATTGGCTTTAACCTGCGGATGAAAAATGGTTGCGAATGATCATTCATCCCAGGCCGATAAGAGCCTAAGGCGTTACTTCAGCATTAGACTTGTAGAAACCTGCTTGACTCACGCCTTAAAACGTATCAAGGTGTTCTAAGAAGCGTTAGGAGCAGCATTAAGCCTACAAACGTGGCGATCCAAACAAAACTCATCATTTTCCTTCTTTTCGATTCCTTCTCAAACTCCTTCTCGCACTCGCTTCCACAGAATCGTTTATCTGCGTCGGTTGAAACACCACAAACGATGCAGTGTCTGTGTTTTACTAGCGCCGGAGTGATTTCTTTCTTACGTTTAGACATTCAGCCTCACTGCTCATGCCTTTACATCGTCATCGCTTAAATGATTTTTCTCTCAAGGTAACGGAGGCTTGGGGAGGGTGAGAGCTAAAATGTCCGACTGGAAACCCGCCTCAAGAAGAGTTACTGAGAATATTTTTTGGGGGTTAGAATAGCGCTCTTCACTGCTCGTTCAAGAACCATGAAAGAGGTGATCTACGCCCACGATCGACGACTGCCGAAAAGGGATAAGCTAAGCGACGAATTCGAACCAGAGAGGTATATTATATGGGTGCCTTGATCCCAGATGCTTAGAAAACAATAAAATACGACATGTGAGCTGAATAGTTGTGGAAGTGCCTATCATGGCTCTCGAGTTGGGCGCCGCCTTGATTTTGGGGTTGACAGCCGGCCTATGCCCCATCTGTTGGCTTTTCTCCATGCCCATACTCCCACATATAGTCTCACGATGCAAGGGCTTAAAATCCTCCATATTGTCCTCATTGGAATTCTCTTCTGCTATCGCACTAGTTTTCACGCCACTCGGCGCTTTAGCCCCTTACGCCATGAATTTTTTAACTGGTCGAGAGAGGGGGTGGGCTTATCTGGGGGCTGGGCTAGTCTCGATGTTCGTCGGCCTTTGGGCCTTAAGAATACTCAAAGTCCCATATAGATCAGTCTGCAAAAAGTTCAATCTTAAGTTGTTAGGCTCCAGCACCTTCGCTTACGGTTTTTCTTATGGTTTAGCGACGGTTGGTAGGGGAGCGCCTCTACTTATCTCCATGTTGTCGATAGTCGCGGCAAGCGGCAACGCCATAGTAGGAGCCGCTGCCTTATGCATTTACGCCTTCTGCAACGGCCTACCGCTCGTCATGCTTGCAACCATTGCAGGATTGTCTAAGACCCAAGAGTTTATTTTCAAGCATTCAAGGAAGCTTGATGCGGTGAGTGGTATGCTTTTATGCGCAATAGGAGCCTATTACCTATGGCTATTCATATCTTGGGCTTAACATCATGCCAGTTCGAAAGCAGAAGAGCCTATTAAACACTTTTAAATAAGGTTTAGAGTAATACCGCATAAGGGTGGCTATCGATTGGAAGACTACAAAAAGCTTGACTACGTTTTTAATCCAAAATCCGTTGCAGTAGTCGGTGCATCAAACACCCAAGGAAAGATGGGCTACGTCTACATGAACAACGTTGTCACGGGTGGTTGGGGAGGAAAGGTCTACCCCATAAACCCTGGCGAAACCGAGGTGCAGGGCTACAAGGCATACCCTAGTGTGAAAGATGTCCCAGACGAAGTCGACCTGGCAATCGTGGTTGTTCCACCCAAAGTCGTGCCTTCTGTCATGCGAGACTGCGCCGAAAAAGGCGTCAAAGCCGTCGTAATCATAACGGCGGGCTTCAAGGAAACTGGACCAGAGGGTGCAAAACTCGAGCAGGAGGTTGTTGAAATCGCCAAGAAGGCAGGCATTCGAGTTGTCGGACCAAACTGCTTTGGAATATACAACTGCAACATAGGACTCAACGCTTCGTTAGGCCTAGGGACCCCTCCCAGAGGGGGGGATATATCCTTCGCGACCCAGAGCGGCGCCTACGGGATGGCCATCTTCAGCAGCGCCGTCGACCGAGGCATGAGGTTCGCTAAGGTGATAGCATACGGGAACAAGTGCGACGTCGACGATGTGGACGCTCTCCGATACTTTGGAGAGGACCCTGAAACTAAGGTCATAGCTCTGTTCGTTGAATCCATCAACCGTGGAAGGGCTTTCTTCGATGCGGCAAGGGAGGTAACCAAGAAAAAGCCAGTAGTTTCCACCAAGACGGGGAGGACCATGGCTGCCACCAGAGCCGCAGTTTCACACACGGGGGCCCTAGCCGGCTCTTACCAAGTCTACAAAACTGCTTTTGATCAAGCGGGAATAGTTTTCGCTCGAACGGGCCTCGACCTAATCGACTTTCTGAAGGCGTTCGATTGGCAGCCTCTTCCAAAGGGCAACCGCGTTGGGATCACCACCAACTCTGGCGGCACGGGGGTTGAATTAACAGACCTCTGCCAGGAAAACGGGCTTGACGTTCCGGAGCTTTCCGCCGAAGTCCAAGCGAGGATAAAGCCCCTTTTGCTTCCGTTCGCCAGCGCGAGAAACCCCGTGGACTTCACCCCTGATTGGCCGAGATTCAGAGAGCTGTACTACAAGTGCAACGTTGAGCTCTTCGAGTGTCCGCAGATAGACATCGTCATGCCGATCATCCTGGGTCGGGCCGCCGCTATGCTCGAAGCTGTGGAAGCGGTGAGGGATGCAGCAGTAGAGTGCCAACAGAACCGAGGGGTCAGGAAGCCCATCCTAGCATGCTGGGTCTCCCTTAAGGAGGCGGAAAAGAACCAGAAGATCCTAGAAGAGGCCCACATCCCTTGCTACGAGTGGCCGGAAAGGACGGCCAGAGTTGCTAGCGCCATGTGGCGGTACGTTAGCTACCTGAAAAAGCAGGGCATAGAACCCTCGTGAGCCATTAAGCCGGCTTATCGGTCATTTACTGGTCGCGTGGGGAACGAAAACGGCTTTCATGCACTCGCCTCTACGCACAGTCTCGACAGCCTTCGCAGCCTCCCCGATGGGGAATCTATGGGTGACGATCCTCTCGAAGGCTATCCTCCTATAGTACGCTTCCATGATCCTACGGCTTATCATGAAGCCGTAGGGGCCTCCTCCCAAAGAACCGTAGAGGTTTATGTCTTTTCGGCATAGGGTGTAGGGGTTCACCGGAACGGTTCCGCGGTCGGTGAAGTGGCCGACCTCCACGTATACGCCGCCCCGTCTAACCATTTCAAGACCCTCTGCGAAAGCCGCAGGCGTACCCGCAGCCTCAAACACGACATCGGCTCCCTCGGCGGTTAGGTCCTTAACCTTCGCTATCCTCTCTTTCGGATCCTTCATCTCATCGATGTTTATGGTGTAATCTGCCCCGAACTCCCTGCACATGTCCAGCCTCATCTTCGGAGCGCCTACCACCACTACCTTATAGGCTCCACAGAGCTCAGCCAAGATGGTTATCATCAGGCCTATGGGTCCGGAGCCCTGAACGACAACGGACTTACCGGGTCCCATCCCCCGGAGGACATCAGGTCCAGTCGGTTCAAGCGCCCTCTCAACCGCCTTCACACCTACCGCCATTGGTTCCACCAGTACACCCACTTCAAGGGGCATCTCCTCCGGAAGCTTATAGAGCCTAGTGCTTTCCCCGTGCATGTATCTGTATGCAGCCCATCCCCTGCCCCACCCGTAGAGGAGAGGATGGGTCACGTTGGGGACAGGCACCGAGGTCAAGGTGACCCTATCTCCAACCTTCAGCGGGAGCCCCGTCGCGTCGAGCCCATGCGCCTCCTCACCCATCTCGACGATTGTTCCAACGGTTTCGTGTCCTAGGATCTGTGGATAGATGTGCTCTTCTTCCGGGTAGGGCTCTCGGGAGTATACCATATGTACATCTGTCCCACAGATGCCGACCATCTCCACCTTGAGGAGCATATCTCTAGGTTTAACCTCGGGCATATCATATTCGCGGACCTCAATCTTTCCTGGTGAAACGAGCACAGCAGCCCTAGTTTTGTGGGGGGATTTCATCTTCACCGCCATGAAGTAGGCTTAACCTTTAAGCATAAAGCATTTTGGCTGCTAAATAATTTTTGGGTTGAGACGGCTTCTTAGGATGGTCAGCCGCGCAAGAAAATAAGAATCGCTTTAATCTTTCCTACCTAACCAGCAACAAACCCAGAATCTTATATGTCTTCTACGTCCTGTTGGCGAAAGAAAAGGAGATCTGAGGAGTTAGAACTTGAACCTTCTTTTGTCGCACTCCTCTTTTCCGCCCCTGAACTCGAGCGTTCGGATCCTGTACGGGTCGATCTCCACCCTGATCAGCCGAACCTGCTCGGGCGTCGGCGGCTCGGTGACAGAGACCTTGTCAGGTATTATCGGCTTGAATTCCGTGTTTTCCAGGATATCATCAACGGTCACGTCTGGGTGCACCGACTCCAACTTCATGAGCTTCGTCTCGTCGTCATAGCCGAAGACCCCAAGGTTCGTGATGAGCTTGTAGGGTCCAGTGCCCGGGGCGCATCCTGCGCGCTCCCTCGCCCCCGAACCGTCCAAATAGCCTGGGCTGGTGATGAAGTCGACCTTGTCGACCAGAGTGTAAATCCTCTTTCCAGTCTTTGGATGCACGAACACCTCGTGGCGTGTAGTCCATGCAACGATCTTCGGTGTGAGGGAGGCTAAATTGCACGCTCCGGCGCCTCCGGGGAACTTCGTTTTTGGGCGTCTCCAATCGCCGATGAGCGAGTTGTTGATGTTGCCGTACTTGTCGAACTGTCCTCCGCTGAAGAACATGACGTTTACTTCGCCCCTCGCAAAATGGTCAAAGATTCTGTCTATCGTTTCGATTCGGCATGCGCCCCACTGCAGCCAAATGTCGTTTGTCGACTCTGGAAGGAAGGGCGGTGTTGGATCAACGCCGCCTCCGACGCCCCCGAGGTAAACCATGTGTGGAGCGTGGCTCATTTTAGCGGTGTACAGGGCGGTCATCGGCAGCGGTGAAGCAACGCCGTGAAAAACCAGGTCTCCGTCGGATATGGTGCGAGCAATGGCGACGACCATGAGCTCGTCGATCGTGTAGTCAGTTATCTTCATCCACCTAAACCTCCCACTCTGCCGCGAGTTGCTCCTTATACACTCTAGCGTCGAAAAGCCTCTGCTTCCAATTTTTTAGCTTCTCGAGCTTTTTCTCGCCGCCTATCCTCTCCAGGTACTCTTCTCTGGAAACGTCGTAGACGTACTTGTTGAGCCATTCCTCCATCCATGTACCCCTTTCACCCTTCGCAGCTGCATCAAGGTCCCTCCGCGCGTATTCTATGTACTCGTCGAGAAAATCCTTATCATACGTATAGTAGAGGTAGCAGCAGGTTGGGTGTGCGCCGAACGGGACGTGCACAACGGCTGTGGTCTCATAGTATGGGATCGTGGCGCCCTGTCTTTCCCTAAACCATTCTTCACTAACCAGCTCCTCCGCCGTTATGATCAGCTTTTTGGCGGCTCTTGCCATCAGGATGTCGGCAACGAGGGGAGCTCCCGTTGCGGCGTTGCCGCGTCTATCCGCCTTATGAACGTGCAGGATTGCGACGTCGGGTTCTATCGGAGGTATAGCCACAAGCTTTCTTCCGGTCACCGGACAGGCGAACTCCTTGTATTCTGGGTGGTATTTGAGGACATCGGTGCCGAAGAAGCACGTGGATGGATAGAAGGGCAGCCCGTAGGCTGCGGCTCTCAGTCCCTGTATCACAGCGTAGCATCCGTCCTCTTTCTCTTCGACCAGCCCTTGCTCCACAACCCTCCGGAAGTTCGGGCAGCCGCCTCGGTACACGAACTCGTAGGCGACGTATGTGTGCTGCTCCTTTCCAACTATACCTCCGCCGCAGGCTACGTCGACGTCAAAGCCGTGGGCTGTTCCGATGAGGTGCAGGTTCCTTTTCCTCTGTCTGATGAGCTCGTAGATCGCTGCTATGGGTTCCCTGAGGATTAGCCCTCCTCCGATCGCGACCTTGTCTCCGTCGCTGACAAGTTTCATAGCCTCAGACAGCGTCATCAGCTTATCTTCTTGAGTATAGATTCCCAACTTTTCCACCTTGCCGTAGAATAATGTTTCGATTTTATCACCGTAGCAAATCTTTTAAGCCTTTCGTCTTTAAAGGACAAGACGTAGAAATGAAACCGTTGATGGACGAGATGGATAATGGATGAGAAGCTCAAAGCTCAAGAGGTTTTAAGGAAGGTCGGAGACGAAGGACGCAAAATCTTGACGGAGTACGAATCTAAAGAGATTTTACGCGCATACAACATTCCCACAACAACGGAGAAGCTGGCGACCAGCGCCGAAGAAGCCGCCAGCATGGCCTCAGAGATAGGGTTCCCCGTAGTCCTCAAGGTTTACTCGCCCGACATAACGCACAAAACAGATGTGGGCGGGGTTAAACTAAACCTTAAGAATGCCAGCGAAGTTGAGAGAGCGTTCGGCGAAGTTATGGAGAACGTTAAGAAAAGCAGACCCGAAGCCGAGGTCAGGGGTTTGCTCATCCAGAACATGGCGCCCGCCGGGAGAGAGGTCATCGTGGGCGCGACGAAGGACCCCCAATTCGGGCCAATCGTTATGTTCGGGCTTGGGGGCGTCTTCGTTGAGGTGCTGAAAGATATCTCGTTTAGGCTACCACCCGTAAGCAGAAGCGAAGCCATGGACATGATGGGGGAGATCAAGGGATATCCCGTTCTCAAGGGAGTGCGCGGAGCCCAGCCTTCAGACATAGACTCTTTGGCTGATGTGATAGAGAAAACCTCGAGGATGGTCTTAGACATCCCAGAGATAACGGAGCTGGACATGAACCCCATCTTCGTGTACGAAAAGGGACTAGTTGTGGTCGATGCCAGAATCCTGCTCTAACCCCCTGAAGAAGCTGTGCACATCCCACATTAGACTGAGTTCATCGGCTAGTTCCAGATTTAACCCCGGGCGTTTGGCTTGTTTGCGTATCCAGAGTTGCAATAAATGATGTTATAAAATCGTGGTGTAGGAGGGGCTTAACTCATGGTGGCTCAGAGCAAGATAATGGCCGTCGTAAAGTCGAAGACAGGTGCTCAAATAAGGTTAACGGAGAAGCAGTGGAAGCATATTATCACGGCTAGGCCTCAACTCGAAGACTTTCAAGAAGAGATTCTAAATGTCATTGAGTATCCTGATGAAGTCTATGCCCCTCCGCCTAGAGTTAAGCCTCAATTGCACGCCGTCAAGAGGTTTAAGCGGCTAACAGATATTGGATTAAGCGAAAACCTGGTGGTTGTTTATAGAGAGTTGACCCCAGAAGAAGGGTTTATAATCACCGCGTTTTCTATAAGTAGTAGGAGGAAAAGGAGGCTGTATCGCCCTTGGCGAAGACTGTGGCCCTGGCTATAGACGCTGTCGGGGTGGTTACTAAAATAGCTGAACAATACAACTTAGATATGCCTTCAAAAATAGTGATGTTCCACTACGACGAAGAGGCAGACACGCTCTATGTGCACTTTGAATACCCGTCCGAGGCTGTGGACAGCGAGGTTGTAGACAAACACGGCGAGATTATACTGGGCTTGGACCAGGAAGGCCACATAGTCAACATGACGGTAATAAACACATTAACGCACGAAGCCCAGTAAACGCCAAACCGAACACTCGTTTCGAAAAGTAATTCTGCGCATCCCAGACTCAGCGGCTGGTCCCGGCTTTAACCTCGAGCGTTCGGAAGCTACCATTCAAACCTTAAATCCATGAAGTGTATTGCAAACCTTATAGCGAAGGGATCGGCGGTGTCTGGACCAGCGATCTCGATCGTGGTCACATGCTATAACAAACGGGAAACGATAGCCGACTGCGTAGAATCCGTCCTCGAACAAAACTTTAGAGACTACGAGCTAATAATCGTTGACGACGGCTCCACAGACGGCTCAGACTTGATCATAAACCAGCTCTGCAAAGATCCCAGAGTAAAAATAATCAGGATGAGCCACAGAGGAATCTCGGCTGCAAAAAACCACGGGATGAAAAACGCCACAGGCGAAATCACACTATTCTTAGACGGAGACTGCATACTCAACCAAAACTCATTGGTCGAACTCTTAAGCTCGATCAACAACGCTGGAGCAGACTGCGTGGGCGGAGAAGTTAGGGCCATAAACGACCGCAGCATAATAGCGAAAACCATTGAATTAATGCAAAACGAGGTGGAAAGAAAATGGCCCTTCGGAGCCAACGTAGCTTACAGAAGAGAGGTCCTAGAAAAAGTGGGCAGGTTCGATGAACGGATGGAAAGGGGGGAAGACGCCGAACTTTTCCTGAGAGTGAGAAAACTCTCTTTTAAATGCACCATAAATTCTGGGGTGAGCGCGAAAACTCTGAATCCCGATTCGCCCTTGAAACTTTTTGAGCAACGCTTCAGATGGGGGATGGGCTTTGCCCAATTAACGGAAAGGCACAGGGAAACACTCACTAAAAGGATAAAATTCTGCTTTATCCTAACCCCTCTTGTCATGTTTTCACCGTTCCTCACCCTAGTCGACGGAAGACTCATCATAATATTTTTGATATTACTGACGCTGGATCACGCGAGGTATTTTCCACAAGCGATGGAGATGGCTAGAAAAACGGGGAAAAAACGCTGCTGTGCGCTCATTCCCTCACTGCGCGTTATAAACAGTGTGGCATATTTCCTCGGATGGACTTATTGGAAAATACTTGAATTGACGGGGAAACGGTCAAAGTTAGAAGCCTTTTCGCCTGAGAGTTTCTAGCCGCTCGCTCCAGTAACCAATCCACCTCGGAGAGCCCAGAGTTTTACTCATCGCCAAACATTTTTCGGTGTAAGAAATTTTCTCAGAAGCCGTTAAGCCCTCGACTTCTTCATGCAGCTCTTGAAAGATGCCCTGCGGATCGTATAGAGGAACGCCTTCCGTTGCTATTATGTAGCAGAAGGAGCCGAGAAACGGGTTGTTAGCCATGATATGCCTAAAGTTCTCAACTGTATTGGAGTATATTTTCACGTTGCCCACACGATAAAGCATCATCCTCAGTTCAGATATGAACTGGGTATACTGCAGAAGGGAGGCATCGTTGCCAAAGAAAACAAAGAAATCGTAATCGCTGTCAAACGAATAGTCTCCACGAGCCCTCGACCCGTACAAAACTACGCTCAGAACCTTGAGCCCATACTTTTCCGCCAGATCTAAAACGACCCGCTTAGTCTCGTCAAGGACG
>Ga0315314_1003253_pt1 | contig 12812 bp, 26 predicted proteins | sample TDP9_MG_FD_203631 | JGI IMG/M metagenome (GOLD analysis project Ga0315314, IMG submission 203631) | Freshwater sediment microbial communities from Lake Towuti, South Sulawesi, Indonesia - TDP9 | ecosystem: Environmental > Aquatic > Freshwater > Lake > Sediment | place: Indonesia: South Sulawesi...
TCGCACTCCAGAAGAGCGTGTGTTATACTATTATGGCAGCGAGTATAAAGCGAACTCCAGAATGAGGGAATCTATGATCACCATGCGCGCCTCACAGAAAGGCTGGATCGTCATCCCAGCTCACCTTAGGGAGAAGTACAGGATATAGATGGGAGATGAAATGGGCACAGTTGACCAGGGGCGAGTTCTTTCCATCGTACCCCTCTCCGAGGACCCCATCAAGGCAGCATGTGGTATGCTGAAGGGAGGACGCTCCTGGCCCGCCTCAACCAGGAAGACCCCACCCCCCGCACGCCAGAGATCTCCAATGAGGTTCGCGCGCATGCGATTAATGCGCGGTAAGATCTCATCGCCGGGCTTACGGGCCTGTGACACGCTGAGAAGCCCCTAGGCGCGATTAATCGTCGAGGGGCTTCGCCTATTTGAAGGAAGGATGTGAAAGAAGGCGAAGGCACGAAGATCGGTCTGACTTTCTCCCCGTGAACCAGCTATCGGCACTATAGAAAGCATTCCGCGACGAGCTGGAGCCACGCGAGACAGGTCTATGGAGAACCTTCACTTCAAATGGCCGGCGGTGACTTGTCTGGGCGTTGGGGTGGTTCCCAGTAGTGAGAGTTTACATTTGACAGCACGACTGATTGGTAGTACAATATGGTAGGAAAAAGGAGGCAAGATGTCTCAAACAGCGAAGGTCAGCATCTCTCTTCCGGAGCGACTGCTCAGGGAGCTAGACCGGATGGTAGAGCGCCGCGCCACCACCCGTAGTGGGCTGATCGCCCAGGTGATAGAAACGTTCCTGCGGCGAGAACAAGAACGAGAGATGGCTGTAGGGTATAACGCCATGGCCGACCTGAACATCGCCTTGGCTGAGGAGGATATGGAGGCTGTGAATGAAGTCTGGCCCTCGTACGATTGAACCGGTGGTCAGGCGGGGAGAGATTTACTGGGCTGATCTAGGGGCGGGTCGAGGCAGCGAGCAGCGTGGCCTCCGGCCCGTCTTAGTTATTCAAAACAACGTGGGGAACCGATTCAGTCCTACCACAATCGTGGCTGCCCTGACGACACGGGTGGAAAAGCGCCAGCTGCCCACTCACGTGGAGTTGCGGGAGGGGGAAGCAGGGTTGGACAAGGCGGGTCTAGTTCTTTGCGAGCAGCTGCGGACGCTTGCCAAGGAGCGGCTTGCTCGCAGAGCTGGGCAGCTCTCGACCTCAAGGATGGAGGAGGTGAACCGAGCCTTGAAGATAAGTCTCGATCTGGCTTCATAAGTGAGGAGAACCGGGCAAGGCGTCCGGTACGTGGACTTCGCGATCACAAGCCCCTCGATATCACCTCCGATCGAGAGGCTTCGTCTATTATAGGAAGGGGTGGAAAGGGGGCGAGAGTACAGAGATAGAAGACCTACTGTGGTAGATACCCGGCACCCACCGAGGCCCGTGTCACGAGGGTTGGAGAGGAGAACCGGGCCTTCCCACCCGAAAAGCGGGGGTTCTTGCCCTCCGCTACGCTTTCCCAAGCTCTGGAGAGTGGCTACCCTCCAACATCCCTGGCGTCACGCAGGTTCACGCAGGCTTCTGCGGGCCAGCCAGACTCTCCCGATTGTCTTACACCACTGGACCCCCGGCTGGACGGACTCCAGATCTCGCCCCTAGAGTCCCCATGCAGGGGCAGATAGCGAGGAGGTCTTACCCCCGAGGATTTATCGCCGGGATCTCCTGCTTGCCAAATTGCGAGGGAAAATGTAGCAAAAGTGACCTGTTTTGTTAGGCACGACCGTCATGCCTGGCAGTGGCGCCTCTTCGTATGGATAAGTCTGGGAGCCTTGGCGTCGCCTATTGTGCTGAGATGAACAAGATGCTCTTGACCAGTGCGTGGCAAGAGAAAAGCCGCCTGGGACCTGCTTTGCGCTGAGATGGACTTCGGCAAGCAGCAATGGCTCCGGCGAAGTTCTTCTACAACCGGGCTACTCGCACTCCAAAAAAGCGTGTGTTATACTATTATGGCAGCGAGTATAAAGCGAACTCCAGAATGAGGGAATCTATGATCACCATGCACGCCTCACAGAAAGGCTGGATCGTCATCCCAGCTCACCTAAGGGAGAAGTACAGGATATAGGTGGGAGATGAAATGGGCACAGTCGACCAGGGGAGTTCTTTCCATCGTACCCCTCTCCGAGGACCCCATCAAGACGGCATGTGGTATGCTGAAGGGAGGACGCTCCCTAACCGAGGCTCTTTTGAAGGAGCGGGCCAAGGAGCAGGCTAGGCAGGGTTAGAGCGGTGTCCTACGTACAGGACGGTAGGAGGTTGAAGATTGGCGACAACAGCTCAAGACCTGGCCGAAAGTGAGGATGGTTGTCGGTAACTCGATCGGCTGCCGCTATATCGTTAGGTCTTAGACTCGGAAATGAGCACCTCTGAAGCAGTCATTAACCGAGGAGGGAGGTATTATCGCTGTGGAAAGAAGTAGAGATTGGATGGATCAAGCGGAGGGTGATGTAAGACATGCCCAAAGCGATATGGAGCGGGGCTTCTACGAGTGGGCGTGCTTCTCTTCCCAGCAGGCCGCAGAAAAGGCCGTTAGGGCAGTCTTTCAGAAGATGGGAGCCGAGGCATGGGGACATTCAGTTTTTGATTTGCTGAATGAACTGTCGAAAGAGTATGCGGTTCCAGAGGAGCTCGTGAATGAGGCTTTAGAGCTGGATAAAGCCTACATCCCCACGAGATATCCCAATGCCCATCCTTCGGGCTCTCCGAGAACCCGATACACGAAGGGGGAGGCAAGGAGGCTTATCGAGTATGCAGAGAAGATCCTTAGGTTCTGTACGGATCTTTTATCCAGAATTTGACAGGGAGGAGATCCTCCGAATTCTCTCCGAGAGGCTCGGGGCGCTTGATGCAAAGCTTCCGCTGATCCGGGTTGTACTTTTCGGTTCCTATGCTAGAGGAAACTACACAGTAGCAAGCGATGTAGACCTTCTTATCGTTTACAGGGGAAAGCCACGGCCTGATGCATATGCAATGACCAAGAGGATCCTGGGCATCCCCCGCCTGGAACCCCATCTCTATTCACAGGCAGAATACGAGAAGATGAAGGGAACCATAAGCAGGATGTCAGAGGCCGGGATTGTGTTGTTTTCCTGGGGCCAAGAGGCGTAGGGATTCAAACCTGGTCCAGGGTAGCGATTCCTCTTGTCAGCTCGAAAGGCCGGCGGGAGAGTTCACTGGCCTACCTGGCTCAACCGCCAGACACCCGCGGGACGCGCCCCCAGGCGTTCTCGAAAGTAGAATGGCACAGGAGGCAGTGCGATGACGATACGTACATTCACCGCAGTTCTCCACAAGGAGGACGACCTGTATGTGGCAGAATGCCCCGAAGTTGGAATAGTGAGCCAGGGGCACACAATCGAAGAGGCTCTCGCCAACCTGAAAGAGGGGACAGAACTCTACCTGGAGGAGTTCCCAGTTCCAGAGGCGCCTCGACCATTGCTGACCACTTTTGAGGTGACGTATGGCTGAATTAGGCCAAGTTTCGGGGGAAGAAGCCATTCATGCCTTGGAGCGATTGGACCCGTAACACATCGCGAGGCTGGTCTCGAGCTAGCCAAACCAATTCAGAGGATATCAAAGGAGGGGAAGGTCAAAGATCAATAATCAACCAACGAATGAATTGCTTGCATTCGCAGCAGATGACACTTGGATTAGCGAAGATCTGGAAACTCTCCTGGAGCAAAATCCCGATTCGTGGATCGCCGTCAAGAAGAGAGATTCCCCCCAGGGATTGTCGTGGACGCGCGAGTTCGCTTCGGAAACCAGCCATCAAGGGGACAAGGGTCCCCGTGGATCTCGCATTGCCCAAGCTGGCGCGAGGCACGACGGCAGAGGAGATAGCGAACGAGTACGCCCTAACGGGGAGATATACGTGCTTGTTTGGCCTACGCAGCAGAGACAGTTGGCGCCGAACAGGTCCGGGCTATGCCCTCAATGGCCAAGATCCTGGCGGGCGAGAGCAGTCGCGTCTGGAACTATTAGGAATGGAGGAATGCTGTGCGATACGATGAGATCCTGCGGCTCTTAGGAGAGCATCGAGCAGAATTGGAAAGGTTTGGGGTCAAGTCCCTTAGCCTTTTTGGATCCGTGGTGCGGCACCAGGCGCGGGAGACCAGCGATGTGGACATCCTAGTAGAGTTCAGCGAGTCGGTTGGCCTCTTCGAGTTCATCCGCCTCAAACTATACATTGAGAAATTGTTGGGCAGGCCAGTGGATCTAGTCACCCCTGACGCGCTGAAACCCCAGCTCCGGGAGCGGATCCTGAAGGAGACCGTTCGTGTCCAGTAGGGATTGGAAACTACGAGGGGAGGACATCCTCGAAGCCATCGCTAGGATCAAGCGGTATGTCGAAGGGATGACTATTGACGACTTCTCGGGCGACGAGAAGACAATAGACGCAGTAATCCGGAACATTTCAGTCATCGGTGAAGCTGCCCGACACATCGCACCGGAGGTGCGGGAGCGCTATCCTCAAGTCCCTTGGGCGGAGATGGCTGGCATGCGGAACATAGTCGTCCAAGAGTGTTTTGGCGTGAGTGTGCCAATCCTGTAGGAGACCGTCAAGCGAAATCCGCCCCCGGTTGTGGCCTTGCTGAGGGAAATCCTGGCCCATGAGGGGTGGCAAAAGAAATCGTCGTCGCTCTCAGCAAGGGCTGGGAGACACCTGGGGATAAGAGGTCTCCATGAAGGTCGTCGTTCACACCGGAGATCTCTAGTTCGCATGCAGAAGGGCGCAAAGGAGGAACCTGCAAAAAAGCACACATGAAACGGGAGGACGAGTAGAGCAATGAGCAGACTAGCCTTCATCAAAAAGGTGGGGTTCTATCGGACCCCGCCTTCTGCGTTTCGACGAACTGCCAGCTGCGCCAGTGCCTAGCAGCCCAGGAGGCCCCTATCTGCTCCTTGCTGGGGCTGACGGAAGCGATCGCCCTCTCTTGCTGTAACTGGGACGTGTCTGTTGCCTCCCTGGCGGCTTGACTCCGAGGTGCGTAGCGGTATAATGGATACTAGCACAAGTGAGAACGGAGGATTGATGGCAACTTTGGGTGTACAATGCTTCTGTGAGAAGAGAGATCCGGTTCTACTGGAGCAGGTTCGACACATCCGGAGCGTGGAAGGACAGGATTGGGAAGATACTCAGTGAGGAAGGGGGGACAAACGACTCTTGGTCAGTGGGCCTAGGCGCATAGTTCTGAGCAGCCTATGAAGGGAACAAGATGAAAGAATCCACCAAATCGCTACTTATCGAGCTCCGTTCGCGCCTCGCGGCGATATATGGGCCACACCTTCGAAAGATCGTTTTGTTCGGCTCGGTCGCTCGGGGCGATGAGCGCGCAGACTCGGACATAGACATCCTGGTGGTCCTCGATGACTTCGAGGACCTGTGGGTCGAGATGGAGCGGACGGGCGAGGTAATGGCTGACTTAGCTCTCAAATACGACCGAGTGCCGGTTGTTATTCCCATCCGTGAAGACGAGCTGGAGAAGGGAAAGACACCCTTCCTTCTTAATGTGCGGAAGGAGGGAATAACCGTGTCATGACCACCGAAGCTCAGGCACTTCTCGACAGAGTCGAGGACAGTCTCCGAGTGGCCGAATTGATCCTAGCGAGCGGAGAGCCGGGCTTTGCTGCTTCGGAGCCTACTACGCCATGTTCTACTGCGCTGAGGCCCTTCTCTTGTCTCTCGGTCTCTCCTACTCCAGCCACTCAGCGACTTTGGCGGCCTTTGGAGAACACTTTGCAAAGATGGGTAGGATGGATCGCAAGTTCCATCGGTATCTGATCGAGGCCTACCGAACTCGCCAGGTTGGTGACTACGAACCAACAAAGAAGGTGTCGGAAGCGGAAGGACGGCGCGTAATCAAACGTGGGCAGGAACTCCTGGCGGAGAGTCGGCAGTACCTTTCGAGGATCCCCGAGTAGGCTATGGAAAATATGGTCAAGGATGCCATCCGAGGCTACCTTTCTGAATCACGTACCGATAGCTTGGTCTCGGGCACTTTCGCTTGCATCTGAACCCTATCCGCATCCTCGGCCCCATTCGAGAAAGGAGACAAGATTGAACGGACAGACTTCGAGACTAGGACCCACCGACAGGGCATACGTGCAATGAGCAGACGGGCCTCTATCGAAAAGGCGGGGTTCTATCCGACCCTGCCCTCTGCGTTTCCATGAACTCCCAGCCGCATCAGCGCCTAGTGGGCCAGCAGGCCCCTACGGGTCCTTGCTGGAGCCCGCGGAAGCATCCCTCTCTCTTGATGTGGTCAGCAAGTGCCTGTTGCCTGTCGGCGGGCCTTGACTTTGAGCTGGTTGGTAGTATAATTGGTAGTACCGAAAGTGGCAAAGGAGGATGGATGGCAACTGTGGAAAAGATGTCCGTCTCGCTGCCGAAGGACTTGGTGGAGGAGATTAAGAACAACATCCCGGAGGGTGAAGTCAGCCGCTTCGTGGGAGAGGCCGTTCGCTTCTACCTGGCGATGCGCCGACAAAAGGAGGCCATCGAGTCAGGCTTCGGTGCTTGGCCGACGGAGGAGCACCCGGAATTGGCTACGGGTGAGGAGACCCGAAGGTACGTGAGAGAGCTCCGTGAAAGGGACCGGCTCGTAGATAGCACCGTGCGAGGGAAACGGCACCGTGGTCGCTGAACTGAGACCGAGGGTGCTTGTCGACACCGATGTTCTGATCGACCACCTGAGAGGCCAGAGGTATGCCCGTGAGCTCCTTAACGAGTGGAGCGGGCGAGGTCTGGTCGGAGTGAGCACGATTACCCATGTCGAGATATATCGCGGGGTGCGGGGACCGCAGGAGGAGAGAAAGACGCGAGCCTTTCTCGCTGCCCTGCTTCCTGTCCCTGTGTCCGTGAAAATTGCGCAGAGAGCCGGGACGGCGATTGCATACGCGGCGCAGCAGGGTTTTACCATCAGCATAGCCGATGGGATCGTTGCCGCTACCGCCCTGGAACTGGGGATTCCTCTGGTCACGAACAACACCACTCGCTATCCGTTCCCGGAGTTGGAACTCGTTTCCGGAAGGTGAGGAGCCCTAGTGAGGTGCCTCGAAAGGTCATGTTTCCGGCAAAGGGCATGCCAGGAGGTGGAAGGAGACGGCGGTGACCCAGTAGCATTTCAGTAGAAGAGGAGGAGTGAGTAGCAAGTGAGCAGACTGGCCTCCATCGAAAAGGCGGGGGTTCTATCCGACCTCGCCTTCTGTTTTCGAGCCGATCGCCGTCCACCTCCGTGCTTCAACGGATAGCGGACAGCTCCTAGACCCACGTTGTGGCGACGGGGCTGCCGCCGCCTATCTTGCGAAAGCTTGGAACCTGGAGCCCTACGGCTTTGAGATCGAATGGAAGCCACTGGCGGAACATTCGCCTGGCGTGCGAGCGCTGACGATGAGAGATGGTTGAGCATGATCCAAGAAGGGATACGGATCGGGCTTTTGACAGACTGAGGTGTCAAATCTCGTATCTACCAGCAACTCTCCCTGGCCCGATCTCTGTCCTGCAATTCACGGAGTATAGACTATACATGTAACATTGCGATGCGCCCACAGATAAAGTATAGAATTGAACGGAGGTGAAAGATGGGGTACCGACGGCTACAAGTCTACCTGCGCCCCGATCAAGAGAGCGCCTTAGACGCTCTTTCTAGACAAACTGGCCGCTCCAAGGCTGACCTCATCCGTGAGAGCGTCGATCGCTTTCTCAGCGACCTCCCCTTGGAGGATGATCCCGCTATGGGGATCCTTTCCCTGGGGAAGTCCGAGAAGGGAGATCTAGCCAAGCGTCACGACGCCTATGTGGAAGAGGCTGTGAGAGGGAAGCGGCGCCATGACTAAGGAGCTCTTCGCTGACTCCAGTGCCTGGATCCCCCTGGCCGATAAAGGGCTGATCGAACACCCCTCAGACTTCAAACCAAGCCACCCCGATATGCCGTCTCTCAGGCTGAACCCAGATTCTGTCCGGGTGTGGACCGCACCGAGAGCGCCTCAAACTCCTCGACGCGACCATAGCATGCCTGGTTCAGAAGCAGAGGCCCTCAATTAGCAAAGCTGGAACTTGTGCGAGCCGCACTCGGAGTCGGTACCTCACGGCCTAGGCACAGTCCAGGCTCAGGTACCTCACAAGATTGAAATTCGACCGAGATGTTGCTATACTTATACCGTGTGGTGAGCACCACAACCACACAGGAGGAAAGATGTCAAAGTTTGTAGTCTATCTGCAACCCGCTGAGGAAGGTGGATATGTCGTCTCAGCTCCGGAGCTCCCCGGCTGCGTGACGCAGGGGGAGACACGCGACGAGGCCCTGGAGATGATCAAGGATGCCATCCAGGGCTACTTGGAGAGCCTCAAAGCCCACGGCGATCCGATCCCGCCTCGCCTTGATGAGGGGATCGAAGTGGTCGAGGTCGAAGTGGCCGTCGCGTGAACCGCCTTCCTACCCTCAAACCGAACGAGGTCGTGCGCATCCTAGAGCGCGCCGGATTCTATATCGACCGCACCACCGGGAGCCACTACATCCTGCGCCACCCGGACGGGCGAGGTCCCATTCCGGTCCCGTTTCATCGTGGGCGCGACATCAAAAGGGGAGTGCTTCGCTCGATAATCCAACAATCTGGACTCACCCGGGACGAGTTTCTCGCCCTAAGATAACCCACAAGCCAATCAGTCTGTGAAGTTTGGGAGAGACATAGGCTAGCGACATGTCGGCTAGAGTGCACCCCTTGCATTTCTCGCCCAAGCCATCTGGCACGTGACCGTCAAGCGGAGCGCCTATTGCAATCATCCCACGGAAGGGAGGAATCCATTGGAACGATCCTTACGGTGTCCCTCGAGAGCCTGCTCATCCTGAGCTACACCATGTCCAAACCCGACTCATGTAGAAGAGAGGGTCGTGTTCCAAGGGGTCTCCCCGATGCGCAGTCAAGGATCTCCTCTGGAGCTTGCTCACCATAACAGGGCTATTGAGCATCAGCCCAATACGCCCCGGCAGGAGGGCGGGCAACGTGCGTTGCGATTCTGAGCAACCAATCCATAGTACAACGTTTCTCTATCATGGGGAGTGAGTCAACTACCCCGCAGCAAGCTGCGGGGCTTGTCCCTGACCTCAAGCGGTAGCGCAGTTGCCAGCGGTGCTGGCCTTTGCTCCCTCGGTCGAGACCATAGGCGTGTTGACAGAGCCCTCTGCGCGATATTTCGCGCAGCATCATGACACTACAATTATAGCACATATGCTTGTCAAGTATTGAAGCGGGTGCACGAAGCGCTCTCGACGCCCCGCTTCCTCCCCCCAGCTTGCTGGGGGGCATCCAGCGGGAGATTTTCGTGATGAGACAAAAGGTCAGGAAACAGGTCTACATCGAGGCCCGACAAGAGGAGATGGTTAAGCGTCTATCGAAAGAACTGGGTGTTTCCGAGGCGGAGTTGATCCGTCAGGGTCTGGACATGGTCTTGGCCCGAGGAGAGCGTCCTGTTCCTGATCCCCAGGCGTGGGAGGAGGAACTGGCTTTCATCCGCGAACGGGCCAAAATCCCAGCGCTAGACGGAGAACGCACGTGGAGCCGAGAGGAACTCTACGATGAGCGCCTATCTCGTTGATACGAACGTCTTGGTGTACGCGTACGATCCGACGGACGGCGCTAAGCGCGCGGGCGGCTCAGGTCTTGCAGAATCTGGCATCAAGCGGGCAGGGCGCGCTGAGCCCCCAGATATTGGGCGAGTTCTTTGTGACCGCGACGCGAAAAATCCCCTCTCCGTTGACTCTGGAACAGGCCCAGCCCAGAGTGGGCAACTACCTCCGCTCATGGAAGGTATTGAGATTGACGGGCTGGACCGTTTTAGAGGCCACCCAGGGTGTGGTACGGCATCAGATGAGCTACTGGGATGCCTTGGTTTGGGCCACGGCCAAACTGAACCAGGTGGCTACGGTATTGAGCGAAGATTTCACAGACGGGATGCTCCTCGAAGACGTCGATTTCACAACCCTTTCGTCACGTCCTTCGAGGTGGAAGGCGCCCGATAGCCTGGTCGATCCGATCCCGGCTACGAGAGGGGAGGACTTCCCTACCAGGATCTGATAGCCTCACCCTCTACAAGTAGGCAAGATGGTCAAGTGTTAGTCGATTTAGGCTATCTCCCGCTCAACAACGGTGACACTTCGCGAGAGTGGTCAGAAGGTAGCCTTAAGGAGTTCTGAGCAGATCAAAGGAGGACGGAGGTCAGGAATGAATAATCAGCTAACGAATGAATTGCTCGCATTCGAAGCAGATCACACATGGGTTAACGAGAATCTGGAAACTCTTCTGCAGCAATATTCCGACCAATGGATCGCGGTCAAGAATGGTCAGGTGATTGCTAGCGACCCCGATCTGGGAGGATTGCTGTCCAAATTGCGAGACCCAGCCCATACATGTGTCGAGTTCATCACGCATGACCCCTTGGAGATGATACTGTGATCATTCGAGGTCGCTTTGTTGGCGATGCACCGTATTTTCCTGCTCGCTTTCGGTCAGCCTACTTTCAAGGACTGATTTGGCTTCTCGCAGATACGGGCGCCTCTCGCACAACGCTTCTGGACCGTGATATGAGGCTTTTGGGCATCCCGGCAGAGTCCCTGGAGCCGGCATTATTGCCGATCGTTGGCATTGGGGGCAGTGTGCGTTCGTTCTTGGTAAGGGAAGCGGAGATCACATTGGCGTCCGACGAAGAAGATGTAGTGTTGAGGCAAGACCTGTCGGTTGTACAGCACGATCTGGAGCGGTGTCCCCCCTGAAGAGGTCTCGCGTATTGAATTTATTCTGAGACCTCCTTCCCTCCTTGGACGGGACGTGATCAATCGGTTCCGCTTCACCTCCAACTACCAGGCTGGAATCGTGCAGCTGGTGCGCAGGAGCAAGAGAGCTGACTTCGGCAAACAGGTGGTTTACGCTGCGGGGTAAGGCCATTTTCGCCACAGCCGACATCGATAAAAAACACAGAAGTACCTAGTTCCTCGAGAGGGCTGCAACTGCATTATGCGTTGTTTGCAGCCCTCGATTGTTCTCAGGCGATGGCTGGACAGCCATCCCGCTCAGAACCGTCAAACCTGACACTGAACCGATAGATGACGATGTTGGGCGAAGGAATGTTGCGCTCACTTCACGGACAGACCTGATTCAGCATCTTCAGGCCGATAAGTGTGAGATATGCGGCTCGAAAGAAAGCTGCCATGTCCATCACATTCGTCACCTATCTGACCTGAGGAAACGCTGGCGAGGTCGCAACGAGAAACCGGAGTGGCTGAAGCGTATGATCGCCTTGCAGCGTAAGACGCTCATTGTGTGCCGCAGGTGTCACGCGGACATCCACGCCGGAAGACCTACTCCTAGAAAACGCAAGTGAGTTCTGGGGAGCGGTATAACACGAAAGTGTCACGTACGGTTCGGAGGGGGTTCTGTGGAAAAGTGCCTTCCAAGGTAACTCGCCACTTTCCTACCCTACTACACTCTAATGGAAGCCGCCAGACGCACCTGGAGGTTAGGGCAAATTTACGACGTAAAGGTCTACTACGCCGTCTACGCTGGCACCATGGAGTACCGGGCCATGACCCTCATAGCCCAGAAGCTGGCCGCAGCCCTGCTCCTCTACGGGGACGCGGTGGAGGGAGCCCTGGTGCAGGAGGCCGATACGGGAAGAGGCTTCCTGGCCGATCTGGCTAAGAGCGTGATAGAAGGAGCGGAGGTACCTGACCTGAATCGGCTCTTCGCCCAGCAGAACCAGGAACGGATCGTTCAAGACGACAGTTTCCTGACCCATAAGCCGGTCTCACTCCAAGACGGCCCGGTAGAGGAGCGATGTCCCGAGCCCATCAAGGAGGTTGACACGGAGAACTACCGCCAGATGCAACTGTGGTGAGCCGATTATCAGGGTTCTTGACAACGGCGGCTTTCCCTCATATACTTACTATAATGAACATAATGCACAGGAGGCGCTATGAACGAACATCGAGTAGGTATCGCGGAAGCCCGGAAACGTCTCTCCGAGTTGATAAATCGAGTGGCTTTCGGCGAAGAGCGAGTCCTGCTCGAATCTCGCGGGAAGGCTAAGGCAGCCCTGGTGAGCCTGGAGGATCTCCAGAAGCTTAACCGCCTCGACCTGGAGACTGGCAAGAAACCCGAGGATCAGTGGGAGGCCCTGAAAAGGGCAAGGGAGGTTCGAGAGGCCATCCGGGAGATGAGAGCTGGGCAGCCCCTGCCCGATTCGGGAGAGGTTTTGGGCGAGTTGAGGGAGTCCCGTGCGCACGAGCTCTGAGATCTGCATCGATGCCAGTTTCGCCCTCAAGCTCGTCCTCTTCGAGCCGGGCAGCGAAGAGGCTCACGACCTGTGGGAGAGCTGGCTTGGCAGCGATCTCTTGGTCATCGCCCCGCTGCTCCTCTTCTTTGAGGCCACGTCCGTAATCCGCAACCACGTGCACCGGGGGCTAATCTCCGAGGACGTGGGGCGGATGGCGCTGGAGGCCCTTCAGGGGCTTTCCATCAGAGCGGTGTACTCCGAGGAGCTGCACTTGCGAGCCTGGGAGTTCGCCACTCATTTCGACAGGCCAACCGCATACGACAGCTACTACCTCGCCGTGGCTAATGCCGCAGGCTGCGACCTTTGGACCGCCGATCCAAGACTCTATAACGCCGTTGGAGAGGAACTCTCCTGGGTCAACTATCTAGGGAAGTAAACCTCCCTGTGCAAGGGATGAAGAAAACCGAATAGCGCGAGCAGTAGTCTTGCTGTGAACA
>Ga0315314_1003254_pt1 | contig 12801 bp, 13 predicted proteins | sample TDP9_MG_FD_203631 | JGI IMG/M metagenome (GOLD analysis project Ga0315314, IMG submission 203631) | Freshwater sediment microbial communities from Lake Towuti, South Sulawesi, Indonesia - TDP9 | ecosystem: Environmental > Aquatic > Freshwater > Lake > Sediment | place: Indonesia: South Sulawesi...
GGCATAAAATTGTCTAATATTTTGGCATAAGTATAAAGGAGGTATTTATGAGGACAACTCTGGATATCGATGCCGATCTGCTGAAAAAGGTACTGATGGCCACAGGAGCACCTTCCAAGAAAAAGGCAATTGAGGCTGCGCTGCGGGAATTCCTGCTCGCCGAACGCCGAAAGCAACTCAGTCAACTCGTTGGCAATTACGAGGATTTCGCCCTCACCCTCGAGGACTTGGAAAGGATGCGCAGTGAAGCCTGAAAGGATTCTAGTCGATACCTCCGCCTGGATTGTCAGTTTCAAAAAGGCTGGCAATCCCGGGCTGCAGGAATTCCTGAAGAACTCGGTCGTTGCTGGATTCGCAGCAACCTGTCCCCTCATCATTTTGGAGCTCCTTCAGGGATGCCGGACAGAAAAAGAACGGGACTCGCTGAAAATCAAGTTAGAGAGCCTGGAGGTTCTTCCCATTACCCCAGCAATCTGGGAACGGGCTTACGAACTAGCTTTTTCTCTCAGGAGGAAAGGCCAGACTACTCCCACAACAGATCTCATCATCGCCGCCATCGCTATGGAGGAAAACTGCATCCTATTGCATCAGGATCAGCATTACGAGCAGATCGCCCAGTACAACTCACGGCTTCGGACGCGCTCCTTTTAGAGTCGAGGAGTTGGACTCATGACTCTCCGACTCCTTCCCTTTCTCTGCTCAGCCTCAACCTGAACCTCAGCCTTCGGCTGTCCCGCCTCCCCCCTCACCCCTTACGCCTCACGATGCTTCAGTCTATACCGTATCATCCTGAGGAAGAAAAGCGGGGTGGAGACCAGGTTTCGTTTCCACAGCCGTCGAGGTTCCCCGAGGAAACGGATCAGCCATTCCAGACCCAGCGTCTGGAAGACGGGGTGGGGGCGCCTGACCGTGCCGGCGTAGAAATCAAAAACGGCGCCGATGGCACCGATGAATTTCACATCCAGTTTGTCCCGGTTACGGTAGATCCACTTTTCCTGTTTGGGAGCAGTCATTCCCACCCAAAGCACATCAGGTCGAGCGCGGTTGATCGCCTCGATCATTACCTGGTCGTCTTCCGCCGTGAACTCATTCTTGAAGGGCGGGGAGTAAGTGCCAGCCACAGCGATCTTGGGAAAGTCTACCTTGAGCCTGGCAACAATTCTGGCCAGAGTCTGCTCCGCGGAGCCCAGGAAGAAGTAGCTGTAGCGACCCCTTTCATTCAGGGCCCGGCTAAGGCCGGAAAAGATGTCGCTGCCCGTCACCCGTTCCCGGATGGAGCCGCCAAGTATCCTGGAGGCGATGACCACCCCGAGCCCATCTGGAACCAGAAGGTCCGCCGCTTTGATGGCTTCATCGAAAAGAGGATCAGTCCTGGCCACCTCCAGGGAGTGAGGATTGGCACAGGCGAGGTATTTGCTCCTCAGCTGACCTTCGATCCACTGGATTATTGAGTAGATGCAGTCACTTCCGGTCTTGCTGGTGACCGGATACCCGAGTATGGATTCCGCGAGCTTCATCCCGCCCGGCTGTTCTCGATCGCCCTCTGATAAATGTTCATGAGCATTTCGAAATTCTTCTCTGCGGTGTATTTTTCTTCGAAGACCCGCCGGGCGTTCCTGCCCATCTCCACACAGGCATCTCCGTTTTCCGCCATCCATTTCATCTTGGAGGCAAGGTCCTCGGGGTTCCCCGGCTCGAAGAGAAGGCCCGTTTTCCCGTCCTCGATCAGCTCGGCTAATGCCCCAAGCCGTGAGGCCACCACCGGTTTGCCGCAGGCGAAGGCCTCCGCAACTACTATACAGAATGTCTCAAACCATACTGAGGGGATGACCAAGAATAGGGCATCCTTGAGCAACGCCATACAACCCTGATGGCTCTTCCTGCCCATGAACACTACGCCATGCATCCTGTCCCGTGCCGCTCGATCCTGTAAATCCCTTTTCAGGGGACCGTCCCCGACTATCTTCAAATCTAAGCGTCCCGGGCCATGACAGGGTAAAATTCTGACGGCCTCCAGCAAGGTATGCATGCCCTTTTCGGCTGAGAGCCTGCCAATGAAGATCGCATATCCCTTGTGGGAGTACGCGGGATCTGGCGGATCGGCCAAGAAATTGGGCTTGACAAGAATCTTCTCGGCGGACAGGCCCCCAGCAGTATACTTCTGCCTGGCAAATTCCGTAAGGGCAATATAGGCATCGATCCTCTTGTTCCAGGTTCCCATTGCCCGGTGGAAGGCGCTCATAATGACAAGGGGCAATGAATAGGCCCTGGAGTTCCTGTAGCAGCCATGAACCACCCCCCGCCACGGGTTTCGCCCCAAGCAGTCCTCACAGACCGCACCATTCCGCAACAGAAGGCCGTTAACACAAGACATCCTGAAATTATGAAGTGTGTGGACTACCGGGACATCTGCCTCTTTGCAGGCGTAAAAGGCGGATGGGGAGATTAGGTAGAAAAGGTTATGAAAGTGAACCACGTCGGGGCGTTGATCACTGATAGCTTTCCTAAGGTCTTTGCAAACCTGCCTTGACCAAAGCAATGACAATGGAAGCATGGCCTTTCTTCGAAGCGGATATTGAACGAGGTCATCGTTGAACCTGGTGTAAGTCGTAACATGGATACCATTTATCTGCAGCAACTTCCTTTCTGAATCGAACACTATGTCTTCACCGGACGGTGAAGCCGATCGATAGTAATTATGGATGAGGAGGACTTTCACAAATCATCAATCCTTGAAAGCCAAGAAGCGGATGTTTCCTGTTAGCCCGAGCAGATTAAGGCAAAATTCGATCGGTCTATACCTAGTGTAGTATATGTCTTTAAGTCCTCTGGCCCTTGAAAAGCCTACTTCTTCAAGTAACCGCTTCAGAGAATTCCGATCAAAAAAAATCAAGTGGGAAGGCCTCCTAAATTCCTTCCAACGCCACCTTAGGACTTTAGCCTTTATAGACTTCTGGTTGGGTGTTGTTATAAGAATCGATCCGCTCCTCTTCAAGATCCTGTGAATCTCAGCAAGCGCGGATTTTGGATCCTCGAGGTGTTCCAAGACCTCGATCGCAAGGACAACATCTACAGAACCGTCCTCTATCTGCAAAAGGTTCTCACGTACCTCAAGTCCTTTGTTTCTCAAATGAATTGCCAACCGAAGACTTCTTTCAACGCCTATGATGTTCCTATACCCCGCATCTGCCAGGAATTCCAGGAAATGTCCTGCCCCACATCCGAAATCCACGATGAGGCAGTCTCTTGAGAGTTGAGAAAGCACTTTCTTATAAATTTCACTTACTACCTCAAGGGGCGTTGATTCAGCTTTGATGTCTTTCGCTAGAATCAGGGAATAGTAGTTAGAAAGCTCGATACAATTAGGCACTTTGAAAATAATCCCGCAAACGGGGCACCGAAACAAAAAGGACCCTTTGCGACCACGGTATGCGGGGTGGATTTGATATCCTTTGCATAAGGGACAAGAATTCGCGGCAAATAGGTGATTTACTGCGCGAGTACTCGCGCATATAGTTCTTGAATGAAGTTCTTCTTTCTCTGCCATGTGTAACACTGTTCCACTCGTTTCTTGCCAGCTTCGGCCATCCTTTTCCTCAATTCCGGATCGGAAGCAAGCTTCAAGAGGGCATCGGCCAAGTGCGTAATCGTTTGCTCCGGGTTGAGTGGTTTGACCTTGATGCCGCACTCGTCGGTAACGATCTGGCCCGGCCCTCCGTAATCCAAGCAAACGACTGGTAATCCTGCAGCCATGGCCTCAAGCACGACCATGCCCCCGCCCTCAAAGGACGGAAAGAGGAAGATATCTGACTCGCTCATCTCACCAAGTACGACTTCTCTTTCCACATTTCCGAGAAAAGCCACCCTGTCTATCAAACCCTCCCTTTGCGCAAGATCCTCCAGGCTGCGTCGTTCCATTCCGTCCCCAATGATTTTCAATGTTATATTGGGGACTTTCCTCGATGCAGCCGCGAACGCCTTCAGGGCCAAATGGGCGCCCTTGATATAGATGAGACGACCAACTGATATTACGGAAATGGAACCTCTATCCTTTGCCGGGTCTTTGTGGTCTTTGGGGTAATCTGCTGCTATTGCCAGTTCTGAGATGAACTTACGAGGGGGAAGGATATTAAAGGGAAATCTCTTGGGGGTATTTTTATCAATGACGATGATTCTATTCGCTTTCAACAGCGCCATGTAGAAAAATGGATTGCAGCACCTAAGCACATTTTGCAGGAGCAATCGCGCGTTTTCGAGGAGAAAAGATCTTAGATTGGGATGAAATGTCCTGGGAAAGGGAGGGTGGCTCCCAATGGGGCCCCAGACAAAAGGCAGAGACAAGAAAGAGAAGAGGGATGGTAGCCAATCGTTGACGAAGGTGACATGATGGGCTAAATCAAACCTGATCGAGGCCTGCAATTCCATAGCCTTCTTGTACGCAGCAATTTGCCACAGGCAATAGTAAGTTCTGACCCCTCTTCCTCCCTTCTTCCAAAACCGCATCCATTTTGGCAAATCTACATAAACGAAATGAAGATTAGGGATGGGGTTTCGCTGCAATTCCTCCTCAATTACCTCTCTGTTGTTCTCTCTTGTGATGACCCATGCTTCAGTGAACCGGGCAGTCTGTTTTGACCAATTCCATCCTACACCAGGCTCTGAGCCCTTATTTGGCTCGCAGGCATAAGCGGAGACAAGGACCTTCATCGGCGCGATCCTTGATGTGCGATTAGAAGCTCTAATAGCCTTCTGCGTTCAACGGCGGCGGGGCTAAGAAGGTTGGGCTCGTCCTCGGTTATGGCCTGGTGCAGAAGGTAGGCAATGGCGAGTCCGTCAAGTGGTATGGGTTTGATGCCGGCCTTGGCGAACAGGAGATTGTAAGTAGCTTCACTTCCCTGGGTGATAAAGGAGAGGAGTTTTTTTCCTCGATATCGCTTGAGGTGAAAGCCGGTCTGCAAGAGAAAATGAGTCAAATCCATTCCGACCGGAGCCTCCAAGATAGCAGACTCCCAGTCAAAAAGAAACGCTTCCCCATCGCGCCACCGGGTGTTCCATGGGGCGAAGTCTCCGTGGGAAAGCGCGAAAGTCACCTCAGTTGTATTCAGCCGCTCTTTAAGCATATTAAGACTAGTAGCAAGCAGATCCTTGAAGGATAATGAATGAGAGGAAATGCCTTCCTCCAGGCGTTGGCAGAAGGATGATTCACCAAATGTTTTACTGGCGGCAGTCGATCTTATCAGCCAGGCCAGGACTTCCGCATATTCACTCCCAAAAGACGCCCTACCTTTCTTCCAGGCACAGGGTGCGGCTGTTTGAACCAATAAGCGGCAGGCGCTAATGTCGCACTCATACAGGCAATCCGGTATTTTCATCGGACTTTCTTGCCAGGACAACCGATCTCTTAGATCCTTCAAAACTTCGGCCTCATGCTTGATCCTCTCCCTTGCTGCACGTGCTCTGCCTATCTTGACATAGCCTAGAATAGCGCCATCAGGCGATATGATCATGGCTGTGGCCTTCCTGAAGGGACCAGGCGTCCCTGTGGAGAGGGAAGGGACCAGATCACCACGCCCGAAAAGGTCACTTAGGATCCTCCGGAATTCCAGCAATTCTGCGCTCGCATCTGGGTCGTCCGTCATCCAGGAAAACGGCTTTAAGAGCCCTGCTGATGTTAGAGTACGCATAATCACCTTATAGGCATTTCCAGAAAGGCTATAAGGGACATAGATTTCCCAAGACTTTCGGGCCAGATCGGCCCTGGCCGGAATGAGCCAGCGGCAGTTCTTCTTAGAAGGAAGGGTCAAATAATGCCTTGATAGGGAAGAAACGAGCGAATACTCTTTTTCGAAAAGCAACTGACCGTCGGCTTGTTCAGAGATTCTATCTATTATGGCAGAAGAAACTTCATACACAGATTCACACAGAGGCCTTTCCGTAGATATGATATGTGGACTAGGTAAGTGTGATATCAGCTCTCTGAATTCACGCACTTGCCGCGCTAATTCACATAGGGGTAGCTCGGGTTTTCTTGCACAGAGTGTTTCAGGAGAGGCATCAAGGTAGATAGTTACGTCTGGTTTTGGCACAAGGGGGAGAAACAGCTTAAGGACCCATGGAGGCAACCTTATTCTTGACCTTGAAGGATCTATGATAATGTCGTAATAGTACCTATCGAAGAAGATAAATGCGTTTCTGATGAGTAACCTATAAGTTCTGAAGAAAAAGCCCACCGTGAAATCAATGAGATAATATGAAAGCCTTACAATAGAAAGGAGGGGACCAGATGGTGCACTAGCATGGGGGCTCGTATTAGGCGCAGCATTTACGTCTTTCCATTTCCACGGCTTGTAGACATATCCTAGCCGTGGCAAGAACCCTGGACGCCAATGAATAACCCGGCTCTTCTCTGAGTGAACCACATTAGATATTCTCTTGAAGACTTCCAGCGCAATCGTGGACTTGCCACTACCATCAGGACCAATAAACGCCACCATGATACCCGGAGGCCTTATCCTGATACGTAACTCAGCGAAGAAAAACAAAAAGACTTTGATCAGTTGTCTAAAGGGCCTTCGCTTGAAGCTATTGAGTAGAACACGCCAGACGACAGCACGTCTCAAGCGGAGTGTTGATTCTAATCCCTCTCGTTCAATTAGGGAGGACAGTCTTCTGGCTACTTTTCGGCCTATGATACTGGAGAGGGCTATCGGAAACTCGACCTTATGATCCTCAATGGCTTTGAGGATTGCACCGACGTGTTTCTTCTTGATGAAACCGCCTGACAAGTATGATGAAAACCAGGATACTATTGCCTCATCGAGTGGGCCAGGTATGTAGAAATTTTTGTACTTTCTCCGTCTCTTTAGGACTTCCTCTCCGTGTAAATAGACGAAGCCATAGAATTCCTCGTCTGTATGAATATCTACTATTAAGAAAAAAGAGCCTTGGAGATCCACTTTAGAGAGCCTGTAGCTCTTTACGTATGACCGCCTTACGATTGGAAGTAACTTAAGCTGAAATCTTAGGGAAAGCTGCAGGAAGATTTCATCGAGTTTCGCAGCCTCATTCCTGGCAACTATCATATCTATATCACTATTCTCCGCCTTCTTCTCAGGGAGATGTTCATAGTCTCTTAGTATGCAATAACCTATTTTCTCTCTTTCAAGAACTTCGAAAAGGAAATTAAGGCATTGATGCAATTGGTTCATAGGATACCTTTTTCTTTCTGGCACCAATAGACTCTGCGAGCGAGACAATAAAAGGAAAAAAACAATAGAGTTTCTGGATTGGGCACTCCCCAGATACCATAATCAAATGTGGTATGGAGAAACGAACCTAAGACAGCTAGATTTATGGCTCCGATGGAAAAGTTTCCATCCGCCTTCAGGTTTCTGTTCAGCTCGAACCATGATCTTGTAATAAGCAACACAAGTATAAGACCAAGAATACCTGTCCCCAGTAGAACTGAAAGGTAGCCGTTATGTGGTTGGTTCATGACCCTTCCCATTTCCGGTACGAAGAAATCCAGCCCTTGCGAGCCATTGGTAAAACTGCCATATCCCGTAATGATGACCCCTGAGTTGAGGAACTCAGAAAGCAAGCCTTTCCAAATGTATATTCTGCTGTTAAGCGCCAGAAGTTCCTCCGCTGGAGAACTTCTTGTCAGCCATTCAAATAGAAGCCTAACGTACACCCCTGCCCCAATTGCTGTTGCTGTCCACAAAACCTTCACGATAAGTTTTCTCTTAGCCTTCCATATTCCAAGACTTGATAAGAAAATGGCGGACGCGATGCAGATCCTACTGTAGCTAAGGAATAGAAGGAGGGACGATAAGGAACAGACGAGGGCATTTTCCATCAAACCTCGTAAGCCGGCAGAGTTGATCAACTTATGAAAGTGAAACAAGAATACCATGAGAGCAAATCCCGCAATAATGTCGGTTCTTAAAAACGATCCACCCAGTCTTAGTCTACTCTCCCCAGTGTAAGCATCAAAGCCCGCGAACTTCGCCCCCCAATCTGGGAATAATAGAAAGACCCCCAACACGGAAGCCATGACCACGGTAGTGATAAGAGATAGGTCTTTGATAAAGTCGGCTACTTCTTTTTCATCTTTGATTTTGTGAGGGAGGATTGCTGCCAGTAGCATGATAGTAATCATTTCAAGAGATCTATAAGAAGAATAGAATTTGTTACCCGAGAAAATGATTGTAATGCAACACCATAAGCCATACAGCCATAGCCACTTCATCGAATTTGAAAATGCCCACCGGAACCTCGGAGCATTTAGAATAAATAGAAAGAGTGCATAAGTTATGACTATGGCACGAAATACGGCTTTCCATGCAGTCCAACCATACAAGGAGGATGGCTCCAAGACGGCTTCGTAACCTGGAAGACTAATCCAGCCCAGAATCAAAATGAGTAGTATTATTCGTCTACTCCACATTAGTTATTTCCTTGTAGTATCCTATTATCTCTTCGGCGATGCTGCTCCACATGTACTTTTGTTTTACGAGGTTAACCGCGTTAGCTGATAACTCCTCTCTCCTATGCCTGCAATTGAGTTCTTCAATCGCATCAAATAAAGCATTGCTAATTCCTTCAGGGCTCAATTCGCATGCCCATCCTGCATGGTTATTCAATACTTCTTCAGCCATGTTTGTTTTGTAAGAAACGATGCATCTTGCTCCCACAGAAAGGGCTTCGATTAGAGCGACAGGGAGTCCCTCAGATCTTGACGGGAAGATAACTATGTCTGCTCCGGCCATGACTAGAAGTTTCTCACTTCCGAATACGGGCCCAACCACATGGACGCAATCGGATATGCCATACTTCTTTGCCATTCTGTTCAAGATCGCTGCGGAATTTCCTATAGTTGGTCCAACTAACAACAGATGAGAGTTTGAGGAGCGCGAATTCATACCTTTCTTGTCGGTACTTCTGCTCAGATATGACGAAAGTCCTTGTAGTAGTAGGTCAAGTCCCTTCTCTCTGATAGCCAGTCGTCCGATGAATAGGAGTACCTGTGGGTTCGTTGGAAGATTAAACAGCTTCTGTAGATGCCTCTTTGCTTCCTCAGAACACTGATTGGAAGCCTCTTGAACCCCATTCGGTATTACTACCTTAAGTGACTCGTTTTTCAAATCCAGTCGTCTGAAATCTTGCAGTTCATGGACGTTCAAGAATTGGATCATCTTCGCTGCATTCAATAATTTCTTCTCAAGCAATTCTAGCCATATTCTTTTGAGTATTCTCTTATGGACAAGTGCTCCAACACAATATGCCCCGTGTGGGGTAATAACATAGGGAATCCCTAGTTTTCTGAGTTTGTGCCCCAACACCTGGAATTCTGGTATGAAAGCAGAATGAAGGTGCACAATGTCAGGCGATGATTCTTTAAGTCTCCTGATGGCATTCCTATTTAGGAAAAGCGGTACCTTATGTGCAGCGAAGAGCTCGACTCTTGGCGAGCGTGATATTATTTCACCATCGTATTGCAACCTCTTGACGATGCTGACAACAAGAACGTCGTTCCCATGTCGTTCTTGGTATTTAGCTAGGTGGTACACAGCGCAGCTTACGCCGTCTGCGGTTTCCGGTTTTGCTTTTCCTAAGACGACATGGATGATTCTCATGGCAGTTAAGTTATGCCGTTGCTCGACTTAGAATCCAAGAATCGATCAGAAGAGAGTAAAAGCCGGCTACAAAGCGTATTTATCTTGCCAAGCCGTAGCATCGTGGGTTTCCACCTCATAACCATGCTGTCAACGGCCGCATTGGTTCGCCGCTCTCACCGATTTGATCCCAGGTAGCATTAGGACACAGAATTCAAGCAATAGTTAGTCTGAATGATCAACTGGCACAAGAACTTCCTTAAGCCAAATCTAGCCAGCAGAATGTCGGCAAATAAGGCACCCAATATCCAATCTAGTGACAAGGGCAGATGTCGTAAGCCTGTAGGAGGGATAATCTCGCTGGACACACAGCCTCTCTTCGGCCCTGTGCTTTTTGGACAGGGTTATCTAATCTAATACTAAATACCATGTACTCTTCGATCAGGCATGGAATCATCACGGGACCTTACCCTGTAAAAGAACCAGGCCATAGTAATCGCTCCAGCTAGCGAAGAAAGGACCAAGCCTGCGGCTGCGCCAGCAACGCCCCTAAGCGACGAAAGTACGAGCCCACCAGTCAATGTAAAGACAGTAGCAATTCCGTAGCAGCCAAAAAGAATATCTGGGCGCTCCATTGCCCTGATGACACTTCCAAGGACTGCAGCAGCACCTGCACTTAGAGGAATAAGTCCAACTATCGTGAGACAGCTTGCATATTCATTATACTTACCGGCATAAAGCCAAGCCAGAACTTGGGGTCCGAAGAAAAACAATAAGAGCCAGTATAAAAACGAAGGTATCGCAACCAGTAGGATAAGATGACTGACCAGATGGCGAGATTTCTTTGCGTCCTTTGAACTAAAAGCTTTCGCAAATGCAGGAGTTAGAAGTCCGGATATAGCTGAATTAGCATGCAGAATAGGCATCACTATGTTCATGACCGCTCTAAGGGCCGCCGGCGCTGTCAGACCAATCCAAGCAGGCAAGATCGTGTAGTAGACATTTCCAGGAATCCAGGTTAGAGCAGCTGTTGCACATGACCAGCGCCCGTAATTCCAATGATCCGAGAAAACCAATCTCGGTGCGGGAGATCCTTCTCTAAATTGGAATACGGGCCGAAGTAAGGGCACAAAGCATAAGCTGACGAATAAGCTGGATACACCCATTAATGCTAGAGCTGAAGCCGAGGATAGCCATCGGCGCATGTACAGGCCATAACTTCCGACGAGTACCAAAGTGAGGTACAAGACGCCGCCGATCGCAGCCCACCTTGGTTGAAATTGTACATAGAATGAGCGCCTCAACAACCATAACAGCAAGAGAAACGGAGAAGACAGTGCAAGCGCCCAAAAAGCTTTAGCGAGTGAAGTTGAGCCGAAGCAGTAGAGCGTTCGAGACGTGATCAGCAGGCCGGAGCTTACTATCAAAGCAATCCCCAAATTTCCACAAATAAGGAGAGCAAGGTATCTTTGGAAACTTTCTCTATATTTGCCGGCTCCGAAAACGAGTTCAGGCTCGGTAAGGATTGCAGTATGAAAAGTTCCCAAGAGGAGGAATATCGAAAACGCTACAGCAAAAGCGCCATATTCGTTGGCAGGAAGCCATCGAGCCAAGAGAAGATTGAGGGCAAAGTTCGATATGGCAAAAAGTCCCTGATCTGTTACAGCCCACAGGCCCATACCTATCCAATGAGATAGCCCTTCAGTTAGGACGGGAGGAGGAAGGGGGGAGGGGGTCACATCTTCATTTGCCATTTTACTGCTCGTGTATCTGGTTCATTTCGTTGATCTGGTTGAGCTGGTTCATTTCGTTGATCTGGTTGAGCTGGTTCGTCTGGCTGCAGCGAGAAAGGCGAGAAGGGCGAGACGGGCGAGAAAGCCTCACTTGCCTCTTCTTATCGCCTTGATCAAGTTTCCGATCCTCCCGCTGATCTGTCCGGTCTATCGCGTTCATCGCGCTGATAGCACTGGCTGAGTTCTTTGGGTTGATTGGGTTCAAGCCTTCCCATGACTTCCGAGGCGTCAATGACCTCTATCCCGATAAGCTTGCCATCACTGCTAAAATCTGCATGCACTCCGGGAACGACGGTCACGGTCTTGGCCGCCTTCGCCGAAGCCTCAGCAAAGTAGATATAAGCAGTGGCAGAGGGTCAGGTCTTGCTTTATCACATTTTCCATCTCGTCTGTCTCCTTGGGGGGATGAATCCTATTTCCAGGCACTCAAATATTCAAGCCGATTTTTCATGTCATCAGAAGTCAAAGAGGAGTGGAGCCTCATCAACCGACGCAGTACTACACCTATTGTCAATTGATCGGAGAGAATAATTCCTCCGTGAGATCTCTTCAGAGCCATCCATTCATAATGAATCCTGGCAAAATCCCGTTTGTTATATGAGAACAGGCTTCGTTTGCTTTCGGTTGCAAAGGTAAGCTGGCTCACATCGCCAAGACCAGTACTCCCCGCCTCCAGGGTTGTGAGAACATCGAGCCCTCTTGCTCTTAACGCTTCTGCCAGAGCAAATTGGATATGTTCATCGAGATAAAGGGAAATTTGAGGCACCTAATATTTTCCTGCTGGGAATTCCTTCGATACAGCCTCTTCTCTGTCCCTTGCGAGCTTTCGATCTATCGTTTCTCGGTGATCGAGATAGAAGGCAAGGGCATCAAAGATCTGCGCGAGCTTGAGATGAGGAAGCTCTCTCTGTATCTCTTCTGGGCTCAAACCCATTAGATAGTATCCGGCGATAGCAGCTACGGAGGTCCTCGTTCCCTTAATAATTGGGTCACCTCCGCAAATGTCCTGATCAATTGTTATATGGAAGTGGTGGGTTTCTTTAGGGCTAAAAGCTCTTTTCATGATTGATCCCTTTCCATGCCTGTTTTGTCTGTCTGGTTGGTCTGGTTCGTTTCGTTCATCTGGTTCATCTCGTTGATCTCGTTCGTCTCGTTGGTCTGGTTCATCTGGCTGGAGCGAGAAAAGGGGTAAGGCGAGACGGGCGAGAAATGCTCACTTGCCTCTTCTTCGCGAGGCTCAGGCCTTGCCTTGTCACATCTTGCATCTGGTTCATCTGGTTGAGCTGGTCGGTCGAACCTGCCAGGACGAAGAGCATTGGCGGCTGGAGCTTCATGAGAGTAGGAGCTCTGCCTTGACCGGAAGCACCTTGATGTCCTTTGCGTCCTTGAAC
>Ga0315314_1003255_pt1 | contig 12798 bp, 13 predicted proteins | sample TDP9_MG_FD_203631 | JGI IMG/M metagenome (GOLD analysis project Ga0315314, IMG submission 203631) | Freshwater sediment microbial communities from Lake Towuti, South Sulawesi, Indonesia - TDP9 | ecosystem: Environmental > Aquatic > Freshwater > Lake > Sediment | place: Indonesia: South Sulawesi...
CGAGAAGTATCTGGAGAGGCTGAGCAAACTGGAGGCGTGAAGATGGCGGTAGTTAGCCTTAGCATGTGCATCTGCCCTGTATCTCTTGACACAATCGTCTGCGCGAAATGCGGAGGAATGCTTCCTGCTCCTTCTGAAGTGCTTTCAAAAATCGACTTAGGAATCCAACAGTGGTTTTATGACCTTGATTCCGAATCTAGGCTGAACTCAAGCCTCGCCATGTACATGGCAATCGATCGCCAAGTAAGACAGGGTGCGCCGATCACGGCCGCTGTGCAGCAGGCTGTGAAGGAGATAGGCTCAGGGCTTGGCGGCCTTAGAGAGGAGATCGAGCGCAGGCTCACAGAGAGATTCAATGAGCTAAGAGGCGAGAACGAGAGTGCTACAAGACTGCTACGGGAAGCAGTGGTTCAGCAGGTTGAGTCGATAGTCCGTGAGATCAAGACCCTATCCGAGCAGGGCAAATCGATCACCGAAATTGAGAACCGTGTCAAGGAAGCCGCCGGCGCTCTGCAAACATACCTGACCGCGATACGGCTCCCAGGAGTAAAGGGCGAGGAAGGCGAGGCCAATGTTGTACGCGACCTGCAGGACGCCTTCTTGGGCCAGCCATGCATTAGAGTCGAGCCCATCGGAGGAGCGGATGCAACTGACGCCATCATCAAGTTTTACCACGGAGAAATAGAGATTGGACGCAGTCTTGTCGAGGTGAAGGCTAGAAGGACTTGGAGCAGCGATTACATCGAACAGATTCGTGAGGACATGAAGAGATACAACGCGCCGCTGGCAGTGCTTGCCGCGGACAAACTGCCCAAGTCGGCAAAGGGCAGAGGTTTCCACGTCGATACTGAAGCGGGTGTAATAATCACAACTCCTCCAGAATTGGTGGTTCCTTCAGTAACGATGTTCTATGAGGTCCACTCTGAAGCTTACAGGCTGCAGAAGCGTACTCTAGACTTGGCAGCGGTCGCGGCGGACAGGGACCTAGCGTACTACTTAAACGACAACATGAAGATTCTTGATGTCTGCAAAAAAATTTCTGATGCGGCTGATGATTCTGCTAGGAAGATCAAGGAGCATGTCATAAGTATCAGCTCTAGGCTGCAGGAGAACAATCGTAAGATAGCCCAGATACTTTCGAAGTTCTCGGGCTCCACAGAGGAGAAGTAGGCGATGGGAAAGATAGAGACCGAGCTCCCGTCAATGATTAGAAATTATAATCCATTCGCAAGAGGAAGGAGATTCGAATATAGAACCAGAGACTATCTCAGGAAGCTGGGATGGTTTGTAATCAGACAGCCAAGGTCGTCATTTCCGGATCTTGTAGCGCTGAGAGATGGGTCCATACTTCTTGTCGAATGCAAGGTTAATGGACACGTACCTTCGACTGAGCGCAGACACATCGTCCGATTGGCGCGAAGGCAAGTCCGAGGTAAGGCTATTCTGGCTTTCAGAAGAGGAAAAGAGCTACTGTTAGCTGAGCTATCCGCGAAATCTGCTAAATTCGACAAGCCCTTTGATCCACGGTTTGAATCACACCCACATACGAGTCCGTAGTGGTGAAAATATTGGACTACAAGCGCTTTGAAGTTGACCTTGAGCACCTCATGAGAGACATTGAAGATCACTATACTTATCCAATTGAAGAAGCCGCAATAACCGAGAACGTCGATAACTGTATCGACGAGCACTATAAAGAGATTCACTTTAATCTCCAAGAAGGGGCTCTAAGGATATTAATGCTTGGAGACGGAATGCCTGAGCAGGTTTTCTGGAATACTCTCCCGAAAATAGCAGCTACGACAAAGATGGAAGCTGGCAAGACACTAGGGCGCTATGGCTGGGGCATGAAGGTCTGCATGTCCCTATCAGAAGAAGTTTGGATTGAGACCGGCCGTGAGAGTTTCCACGGAGCTCAGTCTTGGAAGCTCATCCATGGGGAACCATACTACAAAGAAGAAGAGCCATTGGAAAAAGGAATCAGCGGAGATTTTACTTTGATTACCCTCAGGCTAAACGCCCAGTATCGCGACAAGTTTACACCAGAATTCGTAGAGCGGACATTGCAGAAATTCTACCCCACCCTCTTGCGAGGAGCCAAGGTCAAGAACCGCGAAGGAGAAAAGAGGGTTCTTGAGATTGTTATAAACTCAAAACCAGTTGGTCCATCTCCTGAGCCTGAATATGAGAAGGAAAAACCGCTCAAAGCAAATGTCGGGGGTCAAGAGGCGACTGGGTACGTATACTTGGCTAAGCAAACACTTGCAGAGGAGCAAAGAGGAATCTGTGTAATCGTTCACGGCAGAGCGATTCTGAGACAAGAGTTCTTTGGGGTCTATAGCGATATAAACGACCGAATAACGGGCTATGTGCACGCAGATTTTCTAGTCGAAGAACTTGCTGGCGATAAGACAAGCGTAAAGAAGGCCACTGGCGGATGGAGGTGGTTAAGTGAGAAGATTGGTGAGCAATTCGCAGATTTCGCAAAGGAGATAGGGGCTATACGAGAGGAGAAACCTGATGAGGATATTTTAAGGCGCATTACTAAGGACCTTAACGATTTGATAAAGCATTTTCCTGAGCTACAGGATGTACTAAAGAAAATCCAACTTGAAGTTCTTATAAAGAAGCATCTTGGAAGCGTGCGCACTAAGCTGGGCGTTGGCTCCGAGCTGACTCGGGGTGTAGAAGCAAGATTCAAAGGGGGAAAGGGTGTACCAGTCTGGCCGGGAGAAGAACCCGAAAGGGCCCCAACCGGCGAACTTGGAGAGGAAGACGCGCTTCGGATAAGGAGAAAGGCAAAGGGCAACGTTTACATCACCTTTCAGACCAAACCCGATGTCAAAAGGGAGTCTTGGTTCTCGCCAGAGGGTGTTGTGGTAATCAACAGGGCATTCCCCACTTTTATGAGAGCCAAACGCTTAGGAAAAGCAACAGAGGTTTATCACAATGAGAGAAGCGCCATTGAAGCTATATTCAATTACGCTGTCGAGGTAGGGGCAATAAAGCAGAAAGAAGCAGATAACTATCGGATTGAGGTTCTCTCTAAATGGGGACAAATGTGAATGGCAATTCTCGTAAGGATGATGAGAGTAACCGATCCGAAAGGTGAGAGAGTCACATCTCCGGTAGTTCCAGTTGACTACGAAAGTGGACAGGTTTCTTTTCCTAGCAACATGTCAATCGACCAGCTCGTATCGGAAATAGAAGGGAAATATGAAATGCTCGTCCGAAGCGTTCAGGCAGATGGGGTAAGAACTTTGCCCGAGGCTCTGAACATCTTTCTCGAACATGTCTCGCAAGATGCCATTATTGGAGGCTTATTGGAAGTCCTCACGGAAGATCTTCAGTCAGACTCAAAAATAATTTGGAAGAGTCTAACCAAGGTGGCTTGGATCCAGCAACTTATGAAGTATGTGAAAAAGGAGTTCAGGAAAGTCAAAAAAGATGATCCGATAAAATATGCCGAGGCCGCATGCCAATTCGTGGAGCTCTTTGGCTCTAGAACGGCTCGCGCTTTGCTGAGAGCGCACGGAGTGAGTATGGGCGAATCAACCTTAACGGCGCTTTGTCGAGTTGCTGTTGAAACGCCCAAGATAAAAGACCTAATTCGGCAAGGGAAGCTAAAGCTTACGGTGGCCTTTGAACTAAAGGGCGCTGGCGAAGAACGTGAACGCGTTGCTGAAGAAATAGCGACTAAAAGCTTCAATGATGCGACAAAATATCTTAGAAAGCCAAACTCTAGGTTTTCCAATTTTGCTTAGGCGCTTAACCCGGTGATTTTCTCTTTCCCTGCCTATTCGAATGAAAAATGATATAGTGGCTAGCGTAGGCGTCTAGTGCGCAACGGAAAGTACTTCATGCCTGTAATTAAGTGAGACACATCCCATTCGCAAGCCGTTTGCTTGGATGCATCGAAGGCAAGACGCGCATGTCGCGCCTACGGCTATTTCACCATCTACGAGTTTCAGAGTCCCGTTTGGACATGACCCGACACAGGCGCCACATCCAACACAATTCATCGCTTTGGCAAGTTGCTTCTCAAAAGCCACAAGCATCTTTGCGTCCTCAACTCTCGTTCTGAGTCGATTGCTTATAATTGTAATATCAATGCCGGGCCCAACTATTTTCGTCATAACGCTATTCTTGCTAACCTTTCCGAATACTTTGAGAAATTCTCCGACACGCGTCATAAGCTCTGGCTTCTCTATCGAATAGACTATTTCGTTGTCGCTGGCACAAAGTTGCGAAGTGCAAGCAGCGCTTTTCATGAATTTTGTACTTCTGAAACGCCATTTTCCGGTGTAGACCCAATCGTCATCATAGGAGTGCTTCTTGGCATAGCTGAGCAGTACCGAGTGAAGCTTGTCGAAGTACTCAGGGTGAATCCTCTGAGCAAGCTTGAGGTTACCGAGGCTTTTCTCAGGACAAGCCCAGCAGCCAACTCTGGCGAAGCCATAGTCGTAGAGCTTATTGTATGGGATTTCCTTCCAGAAAGTGTAGAGCCAAATGTCCAAAGAGCTCCAGTCGTTTATTGGAAACGCGAGAAGCTGTTTTGGGATAGCATCGTTCCGCTGAATATTTTGGAAGTCCTTACGTATATTTGACTCTCTCTTTCTAATCCCGCTAAACGTTAGAATGCCTTGTGGATATCTTTCGTTGATGAGTCTGTTCAGAGGAGCAAATTTTTGAGTCTTGCAACACCATTTCATATAGCAACTCGGTGGTCCCAATTCGTCGCAAAGATCAAAGAACTCTCTGGGCGGTAGAGTCTCTACATACCTGCATTCCCAAGCGGACATAAGAGTACGAATGTATGAAACCGTCTCATCAAATTCAATGGTAGTGTTAAGAAAGATCACGTCGATGTCTTTCATGACCTGTCTGACTAGCCACAACACAGCCGCGCTATCTTTTCCTCCGCTGAAAGAGACTGCTGGTGTGACTGCTCGATATCGTTTCAATGTTTCATCTATAAATTCTAGGCTGACCCTCTCTTTTTCTTGCAAAATGTGCCTGTTGGCTTCGATCGCCTTCCGTAGATCGGTTCCGTTAAGGTCTGTCTTGTATTCTCGCGTTTTGGTTGCACGCCAAGACATGGCCTTTTGATCGAAAGTCACACGGATAATCTTGTTTCCGTCGACTATCACATCGCCCATTATATTGTAGAAACAAGTTTTTTTCGGGAGTTCGTCCAGAATACCGCTATGAACAAGAATCTCATGAAATAGCATTCTTTCTTCAGAGAAAATTGGTTTAACTTCAGCCTTGCACAGTCTCATCATCCTGCTTTGCTTTCCACAAACGCCGCATTCCTGCGCGTCGAGGACCGGCACATTGCATTGGTCGCACCATCCCAAGGTCAAGACTTAGATAACTCCAGATTACTTTGACAATCATGGCAGCGATTGAAGAACGCTCTAGAATATACGCATGAAGGTAATATATGCTATATGATAGACTGAATTAATACGTGGGAGATGAGAGAGATCGCGTACCGAACTGAACAACACTTGTCCGACTTCAGCTCCGAAGAAGGAAATTTGAAGCGATTCAGCTGTATCTGCAAGATCATTGAATCACAAGTGTCTCTATATAGGTCAACGCGCGACACAACCGCCATGCTCATCAAGAAGGAGATCGGTTTAGAGAGTGAAAAGGTGATCAGCAGACACCTTAACATACTACAACGTTTGAGCGTTATCGGGTTCGTCGAAAATGGATATGTCCTGACGGGTGAAGGGAGAGCGCTTTGCGCTTTTCTAAAACACAGACCTTCGCCGAAACAAAAGTTGATAGAAGAGGAAAGGGTTTTTTACTTTAAGATTCTCTTTACGTCAAAAGCGACTACCGATCTTTTACTTCAAATCATGAAATCAATTCGCAAAGAGGAAGGGAATCCTCGTTACAGGGCAATCATAGCATTTTTCGAATCCGATCTTGCCAAAGCAATCTGGAACGCTCAAACAGTTGAGAGTCATCTGATGAGCTACAAAAAGAGAGGTCTCGTTTCAACCTTTTTGCGAAACAAATTTCGGTGCTTGCAGTTGTGGCTTGAGCAGCTAGATTTAGTCGAGAGGACCGATGATACCACCCGTCTGACCGCGACAGGCAAAAAAGTTATTGAAAAAACGCAAAAATATCGCAACACGTTACCGGAAAAAGTCTATGAAATAGCTAGTTTCTTGGTGCCTGTCAGTAAGATCAAGTTTCGCTTCAGTGAACATAAGGACATACTTGTCAAACAACTGCGTAAAGCGAATCTGCTTTTCAGGACTAGGTCGGGAACATTAGATATACAAGCAGTTGTTACCTTTATTTCGACAAAATTTCTACTCGAAGGCATTATTCTGGAGGAAAATGATTTCTATCGTTCATTAAGGAATCTTGCGAAAGAAGGAATGGTTGTATCGCTAATGCTTGGCGCCGATGGAAGACCAGCACTAATGACAATAAAAGCTACTTGAATCTCAGAGAACCCTTGTGCGAGACGACAAAGGATTGGGTTATGACATTCTTTTCGCCCTTGAAAGCTTCTCGCGCGAGTTCCTCACAGTTAACCAGAAAATAGCCCGGATAATGATACTCGAAAGGCATTATCTGCAGAAGCTTCTTGAGTCCTGGTTCATTGAAAGGGCGAAGCTCATCCAGTTTTTCATCCTTTTGTTTTCTATACAGGCTGTGATGCGCTCTCATCAAATCGCAAACGAAATTCTCATCAATTGGTGCCAATTGTATAACGTATCTTAACCTTCCCTCCAAGGCTTGGGAATAGCCCAGGCTAAACCACTGCGCGTCTTTTTCTCCCATAAAGGAACAGACAACGGCGAATTTATCTGAGAAACTGTCTAGCATCTCACGTAGAATATCGCTAAGTACAGATGCTTCTTTAATTTTGGTTGCTCTTTCCAATTGGTCAATGACTAAGATAACTGCTTGGAAGGCTTGAGACAAGAATTTTAGGACCTGTCTGAGCAATTCAAACTTCTTAATATCTGAGTCCAACCGATAGATTATTCCCAGCTTACTCAAATTTGGAGCAGAAACCTTTTCTCCTAAGAGCCAGCTTTTCGCGATTACATCATCGCTTTTTTGCGAAATACAGAAAAAGCAATGAGCGAGGTCTTCACTTTCGGGAAATACCTTCTTCCATTGCTCGAGACTCGTGTCTCCTTTGTTTTCCTTAACATATTTCGCGATTTTCTCGAATTGCTTCAATATTTGTTCAATAGCCTGCTGATATACGTTTGAAAATGCGGGAGCAAATTCGAAAACTTTTGTGTACAAGAACAACGCATCTATCTTCTTCTGGTACAATAGTTCCTTTTCAAGCAGTCTTGTCAACCAAGTTTTCCCGCTTCTGTTGGGTCCGAGCACTCGGAGTCCTACCTTTCTGCCCTCAGAGACATCTTCGACAAAAGCTTTCAGTATTTCTTTTTGCCTTGCAAGATCTGGTCTATTCCACTGCAACATTTCGATTGGTATCTCATAGGGATCTTTGACTTCGTAGGGATTTGCTTTGAATTCAAACTGTTCATACCATTTCATTTAAGTTCCAATCCTTTCTGTTTTCGAATTATTCTTGCAAGCAATTCTGTTACGTATTGGTATATCGCATCATATATGTCATCCCTCTCATTCTTGAAACATATTCCAACCTCTATGTTTCGATTCAAAGCAGTTGGCGTAATATTGGCGCTTGTAACGAGCGCCAATTTATCATCTTTACTTTGGGTTAAAATAATCTTCGCGTGCAGATCTGTTGATGGCCACTGGAAGACCCTTATTTTCATGTCTTCGAGTGCTTGAATGACATCCAGTCGCTTCTTTACTTCTTTTTTCACAAATTCGCTTGCTCGACTTCTAGCGATCGGTTTGCAAGTGATTAAGCTTATTATTATGTCCTCAACTTGACTCAAGCGTTCGATTATCTTAAGGAAAGTATTCCCGTCACAGATTTCTGGATCAGTGACTATTGGACAGATTATCCTAACCTCTCTTGGTCGTCTTTCGCAACTCAAGAGGTCTCTGATGGCGTCGTTCAAGTCCTTTCTCGTACATAAGGCTTGAATTGCCATGCAAGCCACGTTTAATCTATTTCTGGCAGAGGTATATCTGGATATCTAAGAGAAACGTGTACCTCCAAGAAACAAAACTTGGGGTTTAAAGAGAGAGAACGGAAAGCCTTACTCAACTCTCTCGCTGTCCTGTAGCCTTCTACTCTATATTTTCTGCCGACCGAGCGCATAAAGCGAAACTTCCATCGTGGTTATCATACCAACGTATCTTTTTCTTATCAGATGAGGATTTCAGAAAGATTCAAACGGCTGTTATAGAAACATTCAGTCGTTCTAACTATTCTCATGCATTCTTAGAACATTCCTCTATTCTAGAGAATGTTTGAGCGAACTTTACTATGCACTGGAACCTGTGGAATTTAGGGTTTGGTTGACCGTGTTTTACTCTTGGAGATTATGGCCTTGTCTTGGTCCAGACCATACCACTTTACCTCGTAGCCTAAGGCTTCAAGCACTTGGTTTGGTGCTTCTATGCCTATGTCTTGCATGAGCTCTGTCACCGTTGAGAGGCTTGCTTCTCCAAGTTGGCTCAGTCTCCTGTCGATATCATCTAGCTTTTTCTCAGAGACTAAGACATCGCCGATCAGCCTATATCCTTTCACTGGAGCTGTCTGCAGCCTACGTCTAAGGGCTTCCTTCGATGTCTGAAGCTTTTCCGTCAGCTCTTCCAAGGAAGCTACATCGCCCTGCAGCCTCAATTCAACACTTGCCAAAGATTCCGCCTGCCTTGCTACGCTTTCCTCCTCCATGGCATTCAAGTAGTCTATGATAGGCTTGACTGGAACATCTCTCTCATAGAATATGACTTCCATCCTCAACTCCTTGAGTCTTGAGCAACCCAAAGTCTTGTCAACAGCTATGATCATATTCCTAGCATGGATTTGTTTGAGCTTCTGAATCTTCCTGGTCAAGTAGTCCTCAGTCCAGAAGCCGACAACCTCTAAGTAGGCTTTCATGTCGTCCTTCTCGAAGCTGAAGTCAGGGATCATTATATGGCTTCCAGCGACGAATGGTTCAGGCTCCCTCCTCAACCTCCAACCTGTTCCAAGAGCTTCGAAGCTTCTCGCAAACCTCTCCTCCACAGAGCTATCGAATACGCTTATCTGCTGAGGCGGAAGGCTCGAAGATTCGATCACATTATCAACATCGCCACTATTCAGTTCCAGTTGAAGTATTCGAGGTGAATGCCTCTCGCCAGCAACTATGCTTGCTTTCAACCTCCACTCTCCAGCCTCAACTATTGTGGGAAGAAGCTTCGCCAATGACGTACCGTACCGCTCAGTCAGCTTGAAAAGCGCCATCGGCCCGTCAACCGTGACCTTGAACAACCCCTCCTCCTTTTCCACGGCGTACATTAAGCCTAGAAACTTGATCCTTCTGAAGATCTGCTTGTAGTTACCTGCCGCCCAGAACTCCATCGCGGTGGCTTTGAACAAAATTGTCTGGGTCAAACTCATATTGTATTGTTTAAGCAGCTCTTCAGCTCCGATAGGGATGAACTCTTTTAATATGAGCTCTTGATCCATGTCGCTCCACAATGATGCTTCAAGCTGTTGAAGGCTTATGCTCAATGTGGAAGCGACCTTTAACAGAACAGTTCTCTTCATCTCTTCCGTCGTTACGAGAGCATGTTTATTCGCTTCCGCGAAGACCAGTCTCCTCGCTTCTCCAGGGTCTATCTGGCTTTCAGCTTTGAAGCTGCATCTCCGCTCGAGGAGGGTGGAGAGCCCACGTATCAACCTGTAATCGTAGCCCAAAGCTTCGAATCGTTCCAGAACTTCGAAGAGTTCTCCTTTCCTTCTTCCCACGTGCTCTTGGAAAGCTTCATTCAGCTCAGATGCTAAACTCACGTGACGATCATCGATTGGAACGTGGACCGGCCTGATCTTACCTGCTCGAGATCTAGCGATCAGAAGGTTGAATGGAAGCATCTTCCCTCCACTTCCTCTTGCGCCTCCAGCTCATTCGGGTCTCAGCTGTCTCACGTGAGATGATTTCAACGAGCTTCGCCCTCTTACCTTCCTTCTTCCTCAGGACCCGTCCTAGACGCTGTATGAACTCCCTTGAGCTTCCTGTGCCGCTGAGTATGATCGCTCGGGTTGCGTCTGGAACGTCAACACCTTCATCCAGAACCTTTGATGTCACGATGAGCCTGTACTTGCCGTCTCGAAAGTTATCGAGGATCTCACTCCGCTCATCTTTCGGCGTCATATGTGTAATGCATGGGATGAGGCATTCTCTGGCGATTCTATGCACAAGCTTATTATGTTGTGTGAAGATGATGGTCGATTCGGATGGGTTCTCCAGTAGAATCTTCTTGAGAGCTTCAAGCTTCGACTGAGAGTTCAACGCTATGTCCATCGCTCTGTTCCTCGCGAGAAGAGCTTCTCTCGCAGCTGGATCTCTACCCGTCCTCATTATGAAGCGGGTAAAGTCAGTCGGGGTCCTCAGCACTAGCCCGCGACTCTCCAAATAATCTTTGAAGACCTTATGCTGGCTATCGTACTCATTCTCTTCCTCCGGAGTCAAATCAACATAGATTCTCTCGAGATCGTACTCTGAAAGATGTCGTCCAGCAAGGTCTTGAACAGCAAGCTCGTAGACCTTCCCTCCAACCAGCCGAGGCAGCTCCAAGTGGAGACCATCCTCCCTCTCGTAGGTGGCTGTCAAGCCCATCCTGTAGGGTGAGGCGAACATCTCAGCGATATGCCTGAAGCCCATCGAAGGAAGATGATGAACCTCGTCGAAGACGATTAATGCAAATCTGTTGCCAAGCTCCTCAACCCGTAAGTAAGCAGAGTCATAGGTTGAGACTGTAAGCGGCTTAAGAATATTCTCGCCTCCACCGTATGTTCCAACCTCAACCTCAAACTCCTTCAAGAGGACACGCCGCCACTGCTCCACCAGATCCAGTGTTGGAACTATCACAATCGTCGGAGCGTTCAGGCTTGAGATAGCTCCCACAGCGATAACCGTCTTGCCAGATCCAGTGGGCAGCACGATCACACCACGCCTCCCAGCCTTGAGCCATGCATTCAAAGCCTCCTCTTGGTAACTTCTCATTCTCACCTTGCAGCGCAAATGTGGGCATGGAAGCAGATCAAGCGCTTCATCTGCATATTGAATTCCACTCCGATTCAGATAGTCGATGATATCCCTGTAGTACAGTCCCATCGCTCTATACGCGCCTGACCTAGAATCCCAACTTGAATTAGGCACATGCACATCACCTCTAATCAGAACCGTCCCCTTATCGTAGCTGATCTTCGCGAACAAGACCCACCGTATCCGTCAGGCTTGAACATCAAGAAGGTTAGTAGTGAAACCATGGATAAAGGAGTTCCTTGAAAAACTTCACATCGATGATCCAAAAGCGTCAACGATGGCTGCGTCTGGCGGTAGTCGATCACGCTCAACCAGTCGCTATGCTAGTCGAAACTATTGAACGTCTATGCACCCCATCAACTCAATGAGAAAGAACCGATCGTGATCAGAATAGTAGCGGATGAGAGGAAGAAAACCTCAGGAGTCCCCGACCACTCAAAAAAGATGAACGTAAAGGTGGAGTTCAAGATGCTTGACGTTGCAGATTACATATTTTCGGAATGCGCTGTGGAGCGAAAAGGCGCTCGAGAGTTCGTCTCTTCTCTTTTCTCAGGAAGGCTCTTCGATCAAGCTAACCGAAATAAGGTTGCTCAACCAAACACATAAATGCTCAACATTGTTGAGCACACACCACTATAGAAAGCTCACGCTCAATCGTCCTTATATCCGCTCAAACCCGTTGAGCATAACCGGTTCAGTCCACAACTCACAACATTTCCACAAACCACAGCTTCCTCCTTTCGAGGTATTATCCTCTGTATTAAGAATAGAAAAGCAAGGCGTCCGTTGTATTTATACAACATATGATGAAAGAATACAACATTAACCAAACAACCCTCAGGATACTAGGGCTTTACGTGAGCGACTACAAGGCTTTGCATTTAAGAAAAGTAGCTAGGGAGACGAAGGTCGACGTCAAGGCTGTTCAATTGCAACTTAAGAGACTAGAAAAGAGGAATATTCTCTCAAGCATTATGAAGGGAAGGGGGCAGACGCTATACGTCCGGTGAACAAATCTATCTGTTCGGCGATGATTTTTCATGTTGAGAAGTTCGCCCATCTATTCAGGTAATCCCGCCAGTCTTCCTCGCTAATCCTATCGATACGTTCCACTATCTCACTGAGTTCAAGGAGAGTTCGATGATGCCTCTTCTCCTCCAAGGCGATCATCCCCAACATAGTCTTGACTTCTCTATCTTCAGCCTTTTCTGTTATCTCATCTATATTCCTAAGCATCTCCTCCTCTATCTTTATGTGCTTCTCCACGCCCTTAGCAACCTCATATTTCTCAGTGTAGCCAAATGTCGTGGTACGCATCAGGCTCATCAAGGCGTCTAGAATCTGAGCGTGTTTCTTAGAGTCATTCATCACCCCAAGCAGCAAAAGCTTCACCACATCGTACTTCGACATCTCGACTAGCGAGGAGAGGGACTCCGCCGCCATCAACTCCAAATCTTTCTGCTTACTCAGCAGCCGAATCAGCTCTTCTTTTGTCATCTTCACCACATCAAGGCATACAACGGTAGATTGGAAATCATAGATATGAATATTTCATCGTATATTCGAGCGAAGCCAGCGATGCTGGATTCAGCTTAACATCGAGGCTCAGAAGACT
>Ga0315314_1003256_pt1 | contig 12797 bp, 20 predicted proteins | sample TDP9_MG_FD_203631 | JGI IMG/M metagenome (GOLD analysis project Ga0315314, IMG submission 203631) | Freshwater sediment microbial communities from Lake Towuti, South Sulawesi, Indonesia - TDP9 | ecosystem: Environmental > Aquatic > Freshwater > Lake > Sediment | place: Indonesia: South Sulawesi...
CCAAAACCCACGGCTACTGCGAATAAGCTTCCACACCTTCAGGCACTGGAAAGCCACAATGCTATACCATCAGACCAAAGACCCGTACTATGTGCAGCACTTCTTAGGCCACAAGAAGCTGGAAACGACCGAGATATACATAAACATCGAACACACCCTATTCGAAGCAGGAGCCAACGACGAATTCACCGTCAGAGTCGTGGAAAAACCCGAAGAAATCAAAGCCCTCTTAGAAGTCGGATTCGAGTACGTCTTGCAGAAAGATAACCTAATATTCCTGAGGAAACGCAAATGACTTGGAAAACTTCGCTCGCCGCAGGCAACATCGCCACACACGAAAAAGGTGGTGAGGTCAGGAAAAAACAGGGCGGGGTTGCCCTAGCCTGGTAGGGGGCAGGCCTGCTAAGTCTGTGGTCAGAAATGGCCGCGTGGGTTCAAATCCCACACCCCGCGCCACAAAACGGCTGTAGTCACACGCGAAAACGATATTAACCATATCTTTTGAATACTCGACTATGAACTCGCTTGGCTCAAGAGTTGCAGGAACCATAATCGTAGGTGTCGGCTGGTTGGCGTTCATCATACTCTGGCTTGCCTTCTTCGCAGGAAAATTTGACCTCTGGCAGAACCTTGCCGTCCTCATCGTTTCAGTAATCGTGGGAATAGGCGTAATCGCCGCCATGTGGATAAAATGGGCGCTCGGATAAGCCTGAATGCAGAAACAACGGACGCACAAAGACCATGACTTTTCACGTGAGGCGCAAGGACAAGGAAATCACCGATCCAAAAACCCTCAGAAAAATACTGAAAACCGCTCAATACGTGACTATAGCTATGTCGATGGATAATCAACCGTACCTTGTGTCGCTTAGTTATGGTTATGACGAAACCCACAACTGCGTCTACTTCCACTGTGCCAAAGAAGGCAAGAAACTCGACATTCTCAAAGCAAACAACATTGTCTGGGGGCAGGCGTTATTAGATTATGGCTATGAGCAGGGTGAATGCGACCACATGTACGCTTCGGTGCACTTCGCGGGCAAGTAACCTTCATCAAAAGCTTAGATGAGAAAGTCCAAGCGGTACACTGTATGATGCGGCAGCTTGACAAGAACCCAGAAAAGCTCATCGCAGGGCTCAATCCTCAGAGGCTGGAGAAACTGAAATCAACCACAATCGGCAGGATAGACATAGAATTCATGACGGGTAAAAAATCCGAGAAAGCCCCTGTCTGAATTGTGAGGTTTTGCGCTTAGTTCTTCGCGTTTCGTTCTTCGTATTTTTATAAGGCAGAATCGCTTATATTATCCGAATCGGGAAAAGGCATGAAAGCTCTGAAGAAGAAGAATATTAAGAAAAAGAAGAAGCACGAAGAGAAGAAAGGCTATTAGGCTCACTGTTGCCTGCGAAAATCTTTTTCGAACAGGTTCAAGCTAGCAGAGTAGATTGTAGTCTGTTGCATAGTTTTATATTCGTCCAGAAGGATTCTTTTAATTATTGAAAAAGCCGACGGGAGGTGAAAATGGGAAATGGCGAAGAAAGGTGCGAAGTACAAGTGTGAGGAATGCGGCTTGATTGTTGTTGTTGATGATCCGTGTGCTTGTGCTCCATGCGACATTGTTTGTTGTGGAGTTCCGATGACGGAAGTGAAGCCGAAAGCGGCGGCGAAGAAGAAAGCTAAGAAGAAGTAAACACGCGAGGGCTTGGTGGGGGGCTTTGCTTTTTTCTTGTCGTTCTATTTTTTCTTTTTCTGCTTTAGTGCGTCCATGTAGTCGACGAGTTTGTATCCTTTTTTGGTTTCAAACTGGGCGTCATAGTACTCGTAGAGCCGTTTTGCGATGATGTTCTCGACGACGAGTGCGCCTGAGGAAAGAAAAGCTTCTAACGCTTTGGAGAAGGTGTCTGGGTTTTTGCCGAGGTTTTCGGGTTCTATGCCGTGGTGGGTTTTGATGTAGTCGAGGATAATTTTGGCTGCGGGTTCGGAGAAGAACTCTTTCAATGACTCGTCCGCGATTTCGGTGAAGGCTTCCTCAAAGCCCTTTGCCATTTTTTTCGGGTTTCCTCTCTCTGTAGAAGTTGTTGTATATCAGGTGATGATATTTTACGTTTTTGGTTGGGTGGGGGATTAGTAAAGTTTTAAACCTTCCGCGGCATCAAATTGTTTTTGCGGCGGGTCTTAGGCGGGGGGCTAGGGGTCCCCTGACGAGCCCCTTAAAAGGCTCTGACCATAAACCCTCTATATGATGGGCTGACAGCGAGGTCTGAGTCGCCTAAGTGCGCAGGGTCTGCTGTCCTCTGACTGTGAGTATCCGTCCTTCGGGGCTGGTGGTCGTGGAGCGGCTTCCGTAGGGAAGCATGTTTCCGTGTTTGCCAGGCGAACCCGGCCAGGCCCGGGAGGGAGCAACCTAAGTCTGGACGTTCAGCGCTCGAGGGGGTGCGGGTACGAGTAAAGAGGCGGCGGGATCAAGCGAGTACTGGACGACGAAACCCCGTGACCCGCCGCTTTCTGTTATTAGATAGTTTATGGATTTTGTGAAGGAAAGAGTAGCACCGTACAAGCGCATCGGGGAAATAAAGTTCAGGAAAGAACTGCCAAAAACACTCCTAGACAAACACTAAGAGAACTAAAACAACGAGAGTCAAAAACAGAGTAATTGTTGGAAACTTGTGAGAGAAGCAGCGCAAACAGAAAAATGGAGTGGAAAGTTCGAGCGTGATTTCTTTCTTTGTTGTTTAATTGCTTCCAAGTCCCACTGATCCCACAAGTTGGGTTCTGATCTTCCCTATGTGATCGGAAATAAGTTTGGCAGTCAGTTCTCTAATTTTTCTAGTATTCTTGGTTATCCCTCTGAAGAGCAAGGTGATACTGTGTTCTGCCCTACTTATCGACTGATCTATAGCCAAGGTTACTGTATCGATTGTTCCAATTATTTGGTCAAGTTCACCATTTCTGATTGCCCCTTCTAACTCTTGCAATAGTTGATCTTTTATTTCCAACTGGCGTAGTTTTGTGGCGTATTCTTCTTCTAAAGATCTTTTTAGTATCAAATATTCTCGAAGGAACAGATAGGAAGCTTCCAAATAGTCTATTCTGACAATTAGAACTCCATGACGCCACACGGAATAACTCAATGCGTCATCAGGTAATGCAGTCGTAGCTATGATTCCAAATTCTGTACCAGTCTTTTCCATGTATCCTTTAATTTGTTCAATGAAAGATTCGCTCCATTTTCTAGTCCTTTTAGATTCTATGATTATTTTTCCTATTTCTCCAGCATTGTTTTTTACTGAACAAGTAACGTCTTCGCTGGCTTTCGATGACTTCTCCGTACTAAAGGTGTCTTGCCCTATTTTTAGTGCAGATAGTCGTTTAGCTATAGCAACCTCTTGAGCCTTCCCAATCGTCTGCGGGCTTCCCTTTAGCTCCCATAAGGCTTGTTGAAGGGGTGAAATCTGTTGTTTGACATCTGATAAAATGAGCCCTCGTTGTTCTTCCAACAAACGTCTCAGTAAAGCTGGATTATCATCCATGGATTGAACGAGTTTAACAGCAACAAACATCGCTTCAGTCAAGACACCCTTTTCTTTCAATCGACATATTTCGCCAAGTAATTCCGAGGTTACCCCAAGTCCTTCCCTATTGTTCTGTATTGCTGAACCGCATAAGGGACAGATCAGTTTTTGCTTAACTCTCTCATTCATGGAATATCACTTTGGTAGAAAGTTATAAGATATCGACATTTCTCGCATCGTCTTTTCCAATGAAAGTTTTCTCCGTGAAACAGACAAACTCTTCTAAATTGAAATTCCATATGGATCGCCAAGACTCCAATATAAAAAAAGGAAAACTTAGCCATTGGTCCAGACGAAAATGCGATTTAACATCTGGACTTTTTTATGATGAAAAGTCTAGACTTATACATTTATTTAAGGTAGTTCAAATAGATTAGATGTGATCCGAAATGGAAAATAATGAATTGATAGATTTGCACAACGTTTACAAAGAGCTCTTTAGCGATGCAGCCAAAATTAGTGAAGCTGTGCTTGATCAAACACAAAACTTGTTGAGCATTGAGAGAGTTTACTCATATATGGCAAAGGTTACGTGGATTGTCACTTTGATATTTTCTGGTGTCGTTTTGTTTCTAGCTATTACTTCTTCTGTGCCTGTAAATCTGGTTGGACCAATACTTATATGGATATTTCTCGTTAGTCTTGGCATTTTTGGCTACAAACGTAAAGACAGTTTTCAAGATTTGATTGAAGTCTTTCAAGACGTCTGGAACTTTCATTATAGAGTCACATGGGAAAATGCGACAGTTACTGGCGCAGATCCTACTGAAAGAGCCTTTAATAAATTAAAGATAGCATTTCCGGAACTAGATGAATATAGTAGAAAGAAGCCAAAAGCTGTAGAGATTAATGCAAAAGTAATGGGCAAAACAGGCGAGCATGACTTCGACATTTATGTGCACGTGAAACAAGATCTTCTTAGTAGATTGACTCTAGGACAATTTGGCGAACCTGGATACTATCTGATACTGAGACGGTTCACCAAAAAGGAGCCAATAACGGAGAGAGAACTCGCACAACTGCGGTCTGAAATAGTTGACATCCATGCCTCAACGAAATTCACAAGAAAAGCAATAGATCGCATAATTGTTATATCACCCTCATCATTCACCGATGGTGCAATTGAATATGCCAAGAAAGGCAACAACTGGATTCCTAGTATTAGTCTCGAAAAGGGGAAAGAACCTTCTGTAGACAATTATCTTGCTGAAGCAGCCGATTTACAGATTGAATTTTGCACTTTTGACCTTATTAAAGAATCTGGGGAAAAACACAAGGTAGTTTGGGCTTTATAGAGGGTATTAGTTGAAACACCCCAGCACATCAAGTCAAACTGCCTTGAAATATCTTGATACTATTGATAATGCGGAGGGAAAAGCAAAACGAATGGATTTCCTAAGAATAGCAGGCAGTGAAGCCAACCTGAACAGATGGGTCGCCTTTCTTATAGAAAGCAGATTTGTGAAAGAGGATCAACAGGAAGGGAGGAAATTTTATGTGAAAACTCAAAAAGGAGAAAAATTTCATGAGATTTTGAAAAATCATGAAATTATTTTCGTGTTGACCCAAGAATTATCGGGTAGAAAATTGAGACGGTGGCGCTAAATATTTCAAAAGATTAAGTAGATCCGTTAGTTCTCTCTTTATATTTGTAGCCTATTAGGATGGTCTGGTCTGCTGTTGTGTGTGTTCCCTCTTCAGAAAGCCTGACGCCCCAGCCCACCCCGTGTGCATTGTGCTATGCAGAAAAACTACCTATAGAGGGGGGAGGCGTGTGTGTTCTCGAAGAGAGCCTAAAAAGGGCTAAAGAAGTCTAGTCATATTTGGATCATATAGTGAACGGGGGCTAGAGGCGCGACGAGAACTCTCTTCCTCACCCCACACAACCTGCACAACCCCTCAACGCTGCATACAATAAGCTTATATTGGCTTTTTCCGTACTGCATGTCACATCACACATTAGGCGATAAACATTGTCCGTATGGCACGGCGACCTACACAAAAGAAAACCTTCAGGCGGAAGAAAACGAGCATACCGCATGAAAAGACGCTACGAACAAGGCTCATTCCCAACCCAAACCACACTAGGCGAACCAAAACGCAAAACCCTCCGCACCCAAGGCGGCAACACCAAAACCCGCACCGTCAAAGAAAACACCGCCTGCGTCACAAACCCCGAAACAGGAAAAACACAAAAAACCCAAATCACCCGCGTCGTACGAAACCCAGCCAACATCGACTACAACCGAAGAGGCGTAATCACAAAAGGCACAATCATCGAAACCCCACTCGGCCAAGCAAAAATCACCTCACGCCCAGGACAACACGGCACAATAAACGCCGTTTTAATCCCCAAAAAAACCGAAACCACATAAACACGGGCTTTCTCAACGAATCTGCTCTTCCCAATCAGTAATACAACCGCCCTCAGGAATCAAAATAATAATTGCTCCATCAGGCAACGACAACCGCGGATTTGCCTTAACATTCAAGAATTCTTTTTCCCTAGTTTGCGCGTTGATTGAAGCTTGCTTGTAAAACCGATCCTCAACCGGATGAAAAACCATCTGCAACAAACTCCGAAACCCAACCACCGGAAAACCCTCACATTTCTTCCGTATCTCCACATCAAAACCCGCGATGGCATCAAGGACACAACCATCATCCTCAAGCACTAGTTGTAAACCACCCGGAAACAACCGACTCAAATCACGATGCCGAACCATCAAAGTAACCCTTTTCATAAGCCCCTCTTTCGCCCCGAAGCTTCCAACTCTCTAAATAAAACTTGAACAATCACGTCTTTAATGTTTTTGCACGCAAAGCCGCAAGCTCTTTAGCCATTTTACGCATTATTTGCAGCTTGGAACCACCCTTCTTACTCACCAAAACCATCCCCGTTTTCTGCCACGACGCCCCAGGATAAGCAACATCGGGCACAGTTTCCGGCGACAACCCCAACCGTTCCGCAGCCTTCTGCAACTCCTCAAGCCTCGGTGCAGGCAAAGCAAGGTTTCTCGGGACTTTTCTCCCCTCACCCCGCGTCTTATTTTGGTCAAAGTACAAAGGCCAAATGATGAACTTTTCCTGTTTACGCATGAAGCATCCCTCTTTTTCGGGCTAAAGTATATGTTTTCAAGCAGCACAGATTAAAGGTTGCTGTCCCCAAACCTACGACTTGGAGAAGAAGATGCATAAGTTTCTTATTTTCGAGAACCAGAATGTAATAATCTGGTGAACCCCGTGGCGAAAGGATTCTGCGCCAAATGCGGCAGAGAAGTAGGAACGTTCCTGAAGCCAACCGGCTGGCAATGCCCACGATGCCAACGCGTATTCTGCGAAGCATGCTGCCCAAAATTGGGTGTTGTGTTTAAGAAGCCCGCGTGCCCCGACTGCGGCATCGAACTCAAAAAATAGGAGACCAAAAAGTGCCCATTCTCAAACCTGGCGAAGAGATTCTTGCGGGCGAGCACACGAAGTTTTTTGACACACAAGGCTATCTTACGCTCACGAGCCGACGATTGATTTTCGAGTACAAACCACGCGGGCTGGGCAAAAAAATGTACACATCAGTCGACATGCTCCTCGAAGGCATCTCAAACGTCTTCGCGGAAGGCATACGAAAAAAGAAACTCGTAATAATCGTCAAACCAGGTTTTTACGGCAAGGATGTAGTTTCGCGTTTGGAGTTTTCCGTCCGCAACCCCGACTCGTGGCAAAACAGGCTAACCGAAATCAGAAAATCCATACCAGAAGCACAAACCAGCCCACAAAGCACGGGTTGGGTTTGCCCAAAATGCGCGACTCTGAACCCGACTGACGTGCAAACATGCAACAGATGCGGATTGCCAAGACCAAGGTAGAAGACCATGCCTAAGCCTGAAGAACTTGTTGAAGAGAGGCGGTTTCTCGAAGCCGCGAAACTCTACCAAGAAAAGGCGTTAAAGGCAAAAGACGTACACGAACGAAGACGTTTTTTGAATTTTGCTGCGCGTTGTTATGAGTCGGCGGGCGAGTTTTCGTTGGCCATCAAATGCTTCCTCGAGTCGGATGACGTGGACAGGGCGTTGGCATCGGCGGTGAAGGCGAAGAACCCGCGGGTGCTTTCCAACGCCTTGATAGAAACTACTTACAAGGATAATGCCGTGAAGTTCTTGCTAAAATGTGCAGTGCGACTCGTGGACGTGCAGGAGTTTGGCGCATCGCGAAGTTTTTGCAAGGAAGCATTGGAGTTTGGGCGTTCGGACTTGGCGACGGCTTTGATTTACGCGATTGACGGCGTCATTGAGGGCAAGTCGGAGAAGGTGGCTTTGGGTCTCAAGTTGACTCGGACTTCGCACGAAGATGTTGGGCTGGCTCGGGAAATAGGCTTCATCGCAAACAAGTTTTTGGCAGGCATGCCGAAGGTTTCAAGCGGAGTTAAAGAGGTGCCCCGACGTTGTCCCGAGTGTGGGGCGCCGTTTCCGCTTCAGAAAAGACGTGGCAAAATCATCGAATGCGAATACTGTGGTTTCATGGTGAGGGTTAATTAGCTTGCGGCTACGTCACGTGGTGGTCTTGGTAACTGTCTCGAATAGAGAAGAAGCCGAGAGAATTTCTCTAGACTTACTTGATGAGAAACCTATTGCATGTGCAAATATAATCGGTCCAGTTCATTCTCTTTTTCGATGGGCTGGTAAGGTTGAAAAAGCTAAGGAATGGGTTGTTTTGATGAAGTCTCGTTCGGATTTATTTGAAAATCTTTCAGAGAGGGTTAAGGCTTTGCATAGTTATGAGGTGCCCGAAATTATAGCTGTGCCGATTGAGAAGGGCTCTTCGGCGTATCTAAAGTGGGTTGATAGTTCGCTTAAATCAGCGGATAAATGATGGGTTTATCGTCCGATTAAATAGCCTAAAATGAGTCCTACTGCGAGGGGGATGATGACTGTTAATCCGAGGAAGAGAAAGATTACGCTGGCGACGTTTATGAATTGAGACGGGGAGATGCCCAACTGCTGTACCACCGCGTCGCTCAACGTCACAAACTGACTAAAATTTACCAAAACGCCGATGAGACTTATTACCATAAGCCCAATCAAAGCCTTCACGAGCTTGCCCAAAAAATAGCCCAAAGCAAAACCGAAGACAAACTCTACACCTAAGGTGACGTACGTCGCCGTGGAGAACAGCGAAAAAAACTCGATCATGGCTCTTCATAAAAAGAATCACTCAATGTTGTTTAAGATGATTGTGAAAACACGATAACTATTCTCAGTAATGATTGACCTCCATAAAAATATACCTAGACTAGGAAGGCGTGTGTGACTTTCTCACTGACACCGAGTCCCCTTATTTGGAGCCTAATAGAAAGGTCTAGTCTACTGTTACGTGCACACATAAAACAGAAAAAGCCCTTAGCGCGTGGTGGGCCGGGCAGGATTCGAACCCGCGACCTTCGCCGCGTGAGGGCGACGTCCTAACCAACTAGACTACCGGCCCGATAGCCATGAATGTATCGCTTGGCATTTTAATGTCTTTCTTTCAACAAAAAACCTTTACAAACAAACATAACAATCGATAGAACACACCTACACAAGTCTTATTAGCGTTTGGACAGAAGTATTTTTTTGAGGGACGAAGGTCTTGAGGCTTAGAGCTTTAATTCTTCTAACAAACATTCTCTTCATCACATTCATAACTGCAACCCAAATCCGCCCCGCATTCGCAGAAGAACCAGAAATCATAGCCATGATTGGATACCCCTTCACAGGTAACGCGGGAAAGCTTTTCTGCGTCGCGTTCATGATTCAAACTTTCTCCACGGGCTATACAGGCGGATTAGAAATTCACTTAGGTCCGTGGGGCGGCGGAGCACCACCAAACTTTACGGTCACGATGGACATAGATTTGCCTGCGGGTCAAAAGACGGCTGTCTTTTATCATTGGAACTCGACCGCTTACGGCTTGGGAACACATTGGATGAGCGCCCAGTTCGTCGGCATGCCGTGGACAATCTACTATGATGGAGGCATCACCTTGGCAATCGCTGGCGACATCAACGGCGACGGCATAGTCAACATAAAAGACGCCACAATAATCGGATACAACTGGCTCAGAGGGCTCCCGCACCCACCGCCGCCATGGTGGAATCCGCAAGCAGACGTGGCTCTTCCGCGGGGAACAGTAGACGAAAACGACCAAATAGCCGAAGAAAACGCTCAAACTCAGCCGTACGACCCCAAGTATGACCTTGTCTACGACGGCGTGATCGATGACAAGGATTTGCTCCTAGTCCTCATTGCTAGCACACCAACCCCGTCATTTGGTCCTGCGGGCTGGAATCATGCGGCTGACTTGAACGACGACGGCATAGTAAACATAGCCGACGCCACCATCGTAGCTATACATTGGCAGGAAAGGATTCCGCTCTAAAGCTTAGTTGTCTTTGTGTTTCTCTTCTAACAGTCGAGTGAGCCGTCTGATTTTTCTTTCATCAACCACAAGCCACACCAAAGCCGCAAGCAAACACACGCCCAACAAGGCTACGTAAATGTAAAAAAGCTTCAACGTAGCCGCCAGCGTCGGGTCAACTTGACTCCAGTCAGATTTTTCAACGACATAATAAACCGCAGCGAGCCCGATGAACAAAATCGCCGGAAAAAGAAACAAAACAAAAACCCTCAGAGACAATCCGTCTTCTGGGGCATTAACAGTTTCCACAGCATTTTCGCCCACCATACTAAACCCTAAACAAATTTAAACGTTAACCATTCATAAACGCTCCGAAAACTTAAAAACAATCTTAAACGTCATCATCTGCGTGCGCCGAGGTAGCTCAGCCTGGGAGAGCACCCGGCTGAAGACCGGGTTGTCGCCGGTTCAAACCCGGCCCTCGGCACCATTTAGGCTTATTTCGAGCTTATCTCGTCAAATAAGACACATATCTATAGATTGTTTTTTTATTCATTTCATAAATTCTTGTAAGGGTGCTTCAAGTTTCTCGCGGGTTATGTTCTATTGTTATTACCACTTTTCCTTTGGCATGTCCTTCTTCAAAATATCGGAAGGCTTCAGGGACCTCACTTAACGTGTAACGTTTATCTATGACCGGCTTTATCTTGCCGGCTTGAAGAAGCTCACTTAAAAAAGCCAAATCCTTCTGGTTTATTCTGGCTACTCCCATGGAGCCAATTTTCTTACTTCCGAAAATTGAAATCAACCGACCCAATAACATAATCTGGAAAATTTGACCCATGGAACCTCCGGTCCCGACACAAACTCCCTCGGGGCTTAATGCACGCCTGTAATCCAAAATCGAATGATAGCCGTTCGCGGCGATAATCAAGTCGTAACGCTGTCCACTTTTGGTGAAATCCTCCTGAGTGTAATCAATCACGTGGTCTGCTCCAATCGAGCGTGCATTGTCCAAGTTTCTCGTGCTGCACACGGCTGTGACTTCGGTCCCGAACGATTTGGCAATCTGCACCGCAAACGTACCCACACCACCAGACGCCCCATTAATCAAGACCTTCTGCCCGGGCTGAACATGCCCCTTGCGGAGACCCTGCAGGGCGGTGATTGCTGCGATAGGCACGGCTGCTGCTTCCTCGAATGTTACGTTGGTCGGTTTCAACGCCAACCGATCTTCACGAGCACATGCATACTCGGCAAAACTCCCTCGACCACTCCCGAATACTTCGTCTCCTGGCCGAAACTGTTTCACGTTTCTGCCAACCGTTTCAACCTGTCCTGATGTGTCAGTTCCGAGTATTTTGTTTGTAGGTTTTAGAAGACCTCCTCCGAATATCTTGTTTTTAGGTTTTAGAAGCACTCCTGCCATTATGCGGATCAACAACTTGCCTCTCAAAAGGTACATGTCAGCTTTGTTTATGGATGCCGCATGTGTTCTCACCAGTACTTCATCGTCCGCTGGAGTAGGCTTTTCCACCTCTTCAAGATGAAGAACATCTGGAGACCCGTATTTTGTGCGTACAATCGCTTTCATTCTCTTCATTTCATCACAAACCAATAAAGCACTGGTCACAAAAATTAGGCATTCTGCACAAAAATGACCACACCACTAATCAGCTTTCATTTTCTCAGGTTGCGTCTCTATAGCTTTATTCGCCTTCTTCTCTTCCAATGACGTGGAACATCACTGCTCCTTTATCTCTTTCTAACACTTAAACAGTTGTAACTTAATGTAAACATTTGTTACTCCGAAATGCTTTTCAACTTCACTATCGCGCTCCTTATCCTGCTTTTTAGCACACGCTTAACGACTGTGTAAACGCTCCTACGAAGTTAGCCCTCGGCACCGTTATTTTAGGGGCAGTTGCATCAGTATTCTGTCGGTGTATGTGCCGTCGAGGAATTTTACGTCGCAGGATAATTTACCGCATTCTTTGTATCCACATTTTCTGTAAACGTGAGAAGCTCGTTTGTTCGTGGCGTAAACTGAAAGCTGCAGAATCTCAAAACCACGCTCCTTAGCGATTTTGATAAACTCTTTCGTTAGCGCTGTGCCTAATCCTACGTTGCGGTAGCCGTCGCGGACGAAGATGCCGAACTCAGCCACATGTGAGCGTTTTTCAGTGAAAGGATGAATACTCGCGCCTCCGACCAGTTTCCCATCAACTCTGGCAACCAAGTAAAGCACACCCGCTTTCATACTTCGCTCAAACCATCGTCGTTCCTCTTCCATGTCCGTGATCTCGTTGTTCAGAAACAGGAATTTTCCCTCGCGAATTACGCTGTTAAGCGCATCCACGACATCGGGCAAGTCGTCTTCCTTCAGCCAATCAAGAGTAGCGGTTCGCCCATCCTTTAGCTTAACAGTCTTGTAGACCATGCTCTCCATCACTGCTCTTTCAGAAAGATTTTAAGACAAGCAAATAAATGTGTAGTATACTCCGCGAACTTTGCGGCTGTAGTCTAGCCTGGTTTAGGACGTCAGCCTGCCACGTTGAGGACCCGGGTTCAAATCCCGGCAGCCGCACCACGCATTTCTTCTTAGAACTTGGATTCAAAACATCTATTAGCCTAAGAAAACAGAAATGTTGAGAAATCGAAGATGAGAATAAAATGTTAGAAGGCAAGAACATTCGATTAAGGCTTAGGGACAAGGAGGATTTGGATTTTCTTTTCGAGTTCTGGAACCGCATAGACTATTACGGCGAGTATGAAACTATTCAGCCACAGATGTCGAGAACCGAGATAGAGAAGCGACTCGAATCCAGCACCAC
>Ga0315314_1003257_pt1 | contig 12797 bp, 7 predicted proteins | sample TDP9_MG_FD_203631 | JGI IMG/M metagenome (GOLD analysis project Ga0315314, IMG submission 203631) | Freshwater sediment microbial communities from Lake Towuti, South Sulawesi, Indonesia - TDP9 | ecosystem: Environmental > Aquatic > Freshwater > Lake > Sediment | place: Indonesia: South Sulawesi...
TTGCCCGACGTCCATTATTGTGCTAAGGAAGCCCATTGCTATGCCCAAGTGTTCTTTCTCCACGAGTTCGCTTACCAAAGCGGGTGTTGAAGAAGTTACCAGTGAAAATCCAATTCCGTATGTTATTGAAATCAACAGGAGAACTGGAAACTGTGTAGTGAACGGAATCGCAGCTAAGGGAACGCCGCTTATTATTGACCCTAACACGATGGGCAATTTCCTCCCTATTCTATCCGAAAGTCTGCCCATGAAAGGTTTTGCAAGTGGAATTATGGCGAGTTGTCCTCCAATAACAATGCCAATTAGAAAAGGGTCTAATTCTGCAATTTCCTTTAGATATCCTGCAAGGAAAAATTCGACTGCACCAAAGGCATAGTATTGGCTTGCTTCCACCATGCTTGTAATAGCTACACCAGAGTTTTTGGCAACTTTTCTCCATCCCCCGAGTACACTTGTAAGAGTCTCATCAGCAGGCTTTGGTTTCTTAGAATAGGGTTTCTGCCCATGTAGAAAGAGCAACGTTGTAACGAATGTCGTAATTCCAGCGGTTCCAACGGCTAGGTAGAGAGTGTGGTAGCCATAGTTAGTGACGAAGAGGATGTATCCTCCGAGAAATGGAGCGGCAATTCTCCCCACGGTTGTCGCTGACGAAAAGACTGAGATGCGTTCTGCACGTTTTGTCGGAAACTGTTGTGCTATTGAGGCGTTGGCGACTGGGACGAATATCGCTGTAGCAAAACCATGGTAAAATCGTACCAGAATGAGTTGCCACCATGCAGTTATGAAGAAATAGAGGAATGGGGCAGAAGCGAACACGATGCTTGATGCCAACAAAACTTTTTTTCTCCCGAAAATGTCTGAAAGAGCACCTGCTGGCAGGCTGATCAAGATTCCTGGAGCCGTGGAAGCAGCAGCGATGAAACCCAGTAAATGTTCTGGTGTTCTAAGGCTATCCGCAAAAGGCTTTAGAACTGGATTTTTTGACATTGTGGAGCTGAGAATCGCAAAGACTCCCACTAAGCAGAGTATCAGAAACGCTCTAATCTCCACATCTCTAAATATTGAGCTCATTTTAACCAACGTATGAAAACGCAACGAGGAGAGGCAACGGGAGAAGTTGACCTAAAGGTTTTCTTGCATCTTACTTCTAACAAACTCGTACTGCTTTTTTCTGTCCATTTTCTCAATTTGATTTCTGTATTTTTCTCGAATGAGCTTTAGCTTCGAATAAGCGTATAATGCATCGTAGACAGATTGTGCCTTTTCAGCTGCTTCGAAATCATCCTTGGAGTTAATTCGAATGCCCACCATGACAGCGCTTAGACCAGCACCTTCAGATGCGGCTTCCACATCACTCGTATCTGCTGCATGAACTATTTTCGCGAGTTCCTGCAGCGCTGAGTCTTCTAAGCCATACTCGTCAATTATAGTTTCAAAACTGCATTTTCCATCCCTATGACCAAGCTTAACCCCCGGAGCGTCAAAAGGAATCGCCCCCTGCGTCTTCGCAACTTCTTCTATCTTTTCAGTTGGCACAAAGATGAATTCTGCTTTTGGGTCTATGAATTTTCTAATGAGCCACGGGCAAGCAGTTCTGTCCACATGCACATATTCACGGGTAACCCATTTCAATCTATTTTCACCTCCAAAGACTCTTCCTTATTGCATAACTTCTTATTTGTTTATTGTTAATAACCATAAAGAAAAAATGTATTATGTTTGTCATAAAAGACATTAAGACCTTGTTTCAATCTCCGATCCCAAGAACACGCCCCAATGGTCAGAACTAATATTTGATCCCAAATCTTAGCATAAAATGACTCATCACCAGCTTGACCTCGAGAAAACCGAGAATTTAAACGTTAACTTGAAAGTTTAGTGCGGGGGGTGGGATTTGAACCCACGTACCCCTTCGGGACGGGATCTTGAGTCTTACGCGCGTCCAGGGCTTTGCCCGGGTTCGCTCCGCGCATCTAGCCCCATTGTGAGGGTTGACCTAGCTCTGCTACCCCCGCCCATCTTTCCATTAAGCTGGTGTAGCCTCTATTATTCCTTTTCGAGCTTGAATAGTTCGGTAAAGGCTTTTATAACGTTAACGTGAGTATTAATCGGGGTCCTGTAGGCGTGGAGGAATCGTTATGATGGTTGAGCCGAAATTTGGGCGTGAGATGATTGAGCTTTCAGGTTTCTGGCACTTCAAACTCGACCCTGACAAGAAGGGCGAAGAAGGAAAATGGTATGAGCAACAGTCATTCCAGGCATGGGATAAGCTTTACGTTCCAGCGCCATGGAACGAACAGGATTCAGCCTATGCTTGGTATATGGGCACGGCTTGGTATGAGAGAGAGTTCTGGGTCCCCAAAGACTGGAGCGGAAAGCTGGTTCTTGTCGGCTTCGAAGGCGTAAACTACAGGGCAAAAGTCTGGATAAACGGTGTCTACCTAGGCGAGCATGAGGGCGGTTTCACCCCCTTCGCGCTCAAGGCGGAGAGAGCCTTGAAGTTTGGAGAGAGCAACCGAGTCGTCGTTATGGTTGACAACACTCTGACCAAGAAGACTATTCCTCCAGGCGAAGGCATGAACAAGACTTATTTCGACTTCTTTCATTACGGCGGAATCTACAGGGAAGTATATCTTCTAGCGGTTTCCAAGATCCACTTGCAGGACGTGTGGATCAGAACAGACCTTAAGGGCACGGAAGGAATACTCGACATAGACTTGCAGGTCATAAGCGAGCTCGAGAAGCAGTACTTCTGCAGGCTGAACCTTGAGGTATTCGACGGCGAGGAGCTAACGGCAGAAAGTCGCATCAGCTTCATGGTAAACCCGAACGCTGAAAAAACGGTCTACCAGAAGATTGTCATCAAGGGCGTAAAGCCGTGGAGCCCAGAGTCTCCCCACCTGTATACGCTAAGGGCCACGCTGATATGTGCAGATCAGGAGATGGACAAGAAGGACACGCGGTTCGGGATAAGAACCGTGAAGGTCGAGAACGGCAAGCTCCTTCTCAACGGGCGCCCAATCTTCTTGAAGGGCTTTGCGCGGCACGAAGACTTTCCGGTTCTCGGTAAAACCCTTCACGGTGCCGTTCTGAGGAAAGACTACGGGCTGATGAAGGAGATCGGCTGCAACTCTTTCAGAACCTCGCATTATCCGTATTCGAGAAGCCATCTGGACCTTGCGGATGAGAACGGGTTCCTAGTAATCTTAGAGACTCCTGCTGTTGGCCTCCGGAAGGGGGTGGAGAGGCTTGACGATCCGGAAATCATCGAGAAAGTGCGAAAGATGACGAGCGAAGCAATACAGAGAGACAGAAACCGGCCTTCCGTGATCATGTACAGCCTGTTCAACGAACCTGACAGTGACAGAGAAGAGTTTAGAACGCTCTTTCAGGCCGCGAAGGAGGAGGCCGCGAAGACTGACCCGACTAGGCCGGTCACCTTCGCTTCGTGCAGACACTTGGAGGATAAAGCTCTGGACATGGCGGATGTCCTATGCCACAACTTCTATTATGGATGGTACTCTCTCTGCGGAGACTTGGAAGAAGCCGGGAACGTTCTGAGCCAGACTCTGGACGAGTTGCACGAGGAATACCCTGAAAAGCCCATAGTCGTCACAGAGTTTGGCGCAGACGCAATCGCGGGGGTTCATAGGCATCCTCCTGAGATGTGGTCTGAAGAGTATCAGGCGGAGCTGATAAAGACCTACTGGAAAGTCCTCCTCTCCAAGGATTACGTGGCTGGAGGCCACATATGGAACTTCGCCGACTTCAGGGTTGGACAAAGCCCCGGAAGGACGACATTGAACCGGAAGGGAATCTTTACGAGGACTAGGGAACCGAAACTCTCGGTAGGTGTGGTCAAGGAACTGTTCACAAACACTCCAACCTATAGGTAATCCTTTTCAGACCAGCTTCTTTCAATGTAGGTGGAAGTTCTCCAATGGAGGCTGTGCCCATTTGGGGAGTTTTCGAGGCAGAGTTCAAAAGCGAAGTTGACTACGCTTTTCCGTTTCGAGACGTAGAGGTCAGCTGCGCTTTCAAGGCGCCCAGTGGCAGGCTGTTCATTGTTGGAACCTTCTGGGACGGCGACTCGGCGTGGCGTGTCAGGTTCATGCCCAGCGAGGCAGGCCAATGGACATATAAGACTACATGCTTGAGCAGGCAAGATGGGGGTCTTCACGGTCAAAGGGGAGGTTTTGAATGCATGCCTTATGAGGGTCAGAACCCCCTCTATGTTCATGGACCCTTGAGATTGTCGGATAACCGAAGGTATCTGGAGCATTCAGATGGCACCCCCTTCTTCTGGCTTGCAGACACGACGTGGAACGGAGCGATCAAATCCACTCTCGACGAATGGGGCGAATACCTCGAAACAAGAAGGGAGCAAGGCTTCACGGCTGTTCAGTTCGTGACGACGCATTGGAGGGGCGGGCCTGTCGACGACAAAGGTGAGAAAGCCTATGAGGGACAAGAGAGAATCTTGGAACTTAATGTTGAGTTCTTTAGGCGCATCGATCCGAAGCTCGCCATGCTCAATGAACATGGCATTGTCGCGGCACCCGTACTCCTGTGGGCGATCCGGGGGGACGAGAACCCGGGATGGACGCTTGCCGAGGAAGATGCCGTGCTGCTTGCTCGCTACATGGTGGCAAGATATGGCACCTATGTGGTAGTTTGGATTTTAGGCGGCGACGGATATTACACTGGCGGACGCACTGAAAGATGGAAACGAATCGGCAGAGGCGTCTTCATGGAGAAGAATAGGCAACCTGTGGCTATGCATCTTTGTGGAAAACACTGGATTCTGCCCGAATTCCTTCATGAGGAATGGCTTGACATAATAGGATACCAAAGTGGGCACGGGGTTGACGACGATACACTAAAGTGGCTTTGCCAAGGTCCTCCAGGCAAAGATTGGCATCTTGAACCAGCAAGGCCTATAGTCAACTTTGAGCCCAACTACGAAGCACATTTAGCCTATGGAATTCTGAAGCCCATAACGCAGCATCAAATCCGCAGAGCAGCCTACTGGAGCCTTCTGATTGCACCCACGGCTGGCGTCTCCTATGGAACCAACGGCGTCTGGTTTTGGGCTAGAAAGCCCGAGGTGCCAATTAATCATCCTCATGTCGGCGTAGCAGCACCTTGGAGAGAATCCATTGGGTTTCCTGCTGCCGAGGACATGACGAGGCTAAAGCGTATCTTCCTAAAGCTGCCTTGGTGGACCCTGAGGCCTGCACCTGAGATCCTCGCGGAACAGCCTGGCAAAGGAAACATCAGTCTTTTTGCCGCAACAGCCCAGACTGCGGACGGAAGTATTGCCGTGATATATACGCCAGAAGAACAGAGTCTACGGTTGGACCTAAGCAGTTTCAGAAGACCTGTTGAACTCAGATGGATGAATCCTCGAACGGGTCAGACCATTGAGGCGGAAACCACATCAAGCGACCTTGCCACGCTAGATCCGCCAGAACATGGCGATTGGCTGCTTATCTTGAGGACAAAAGACTGACGGAGCTTGGCGGGTAAGGAGTCTTGCCAACTGCAGGCTACTGGATTCTTGTTCCTATCTTTTCGCCTCTGATTGCAGCAGCTATGTTCTCAGGTTTGAACCCGTTCACAATTACTGTCTTTATGTGTTTCTCCTTGAGGATTTTGACGGCTTCCGGATCAATCACTTGGTGTATGCCTGCTTTGTGCTTGTCTTCCTCCAGAATCCGGTCTAGTTCGTCAAAGCTCAGCTCGTCAAGTTTTCTCGCGTCTGCATGCCTCCTCGGGTCCTTCGTGTATACCCCGTCCTGATCAGTAGCCTTGACTATGAGGTGCGCATCGATCTCTGAGGCAACCATCGCCGCCACACTGTCAGTGGTCATGCCGGGCTTCAAACCGCCCATCACCGCTATCCTGTTCTTCCGCAGAGTCTTTGAGGCTTCCTTCTCGGATGTCGGGATGGCCTTCCTGCCCAAGCCGCCTAGTTTCATGGCTAAGAGCTGGGCGAAGAGCCTCGAGACTGATATTGCTGCTTCATCCTGCTCTGCCTCAGTAAGCCCCAAACTCTTCGCTAACTGGATAAATTCTCTAGCCGGTAAGCCTCCTCCAACAATGACAACCAACTCGTGGCCCTGCTCCCTTAAGCTTTGGACTGTCTCGGCGTATTTTTTGATGAGTTCGGGATTCGGAGGAGACGCGATGACTGAGCCCCCGATCCGGACTACGACCTTCATCGTCCCACCGACAAAGTATCTTGCAGGCTTCCGTATAAATAACTGACCCCGCTGATATTCTGTGATCCGCTGACTCGGATTACGCTCTTCAGAAGCATTTAACTGCACAGTTCCCCTTAATCTTACCAGCATTCGAAAGGCTTGATCCTATCAAGGAGGCCGAAACGTCAGCATGTTTGAAGTAATCTTCCTCGGCACCGGTGGCGGCCGCTTTGCAATGATAACGCAGAAGAGGAGAACTGGCGGGTTGCGTGTGCTCTCGGAAAAGATGAATATGCATGTCGACCCGGGACCAGGGGCTCTGGTCTACTCATTGGAGATGGGTTTGAATCCTCAGAATATTGACGCAATACTGGTTTCTCACTCTCACCTCGACCACACGAACGATGTCGGGGTTCTCTTGGAAGCCATGACCCATGGAACCACGAAGAAGAGGGGCATACTGGCTGGCGCACACAGCGTGATCGAAGGAAACGAGGTATGCGACCCAGCAATCTCAAGATACCATAAGGGGCTGCCCGAGAAGATTGTTGACGCCAGAGTTGGGACGACCTTTACTGTTGGCGATGTTAACGTCAAAGTCTGCAGGGCTGTGCACTCTGATCCCGATGCGGTTGGATTCCGCTTTGAGACCGCAACTTTCGGGGGACTCGCCTACATGCCTGACTCAGAGTATTTTGAAGGCATGGGCGACTTCTACGGAGGCGTAAGGCTTCTGATACTTTCCGTCTTGAGGCCTTCGGGCAAACCGTGGAAGGGGCACATGTCAACCGACGAAGCAGCAAAGACCATAGCTGAAGTCCACCCAGAGATGGCGGTGATAACCCATTTCGGCATGCAGATGATATTGGAAGGCCCAGAACGAGAGGCAGATCAAATAAGGAACATAACGGGGATACCGACCATAGCCGCCAAGGACGGGATGCACCTCACCATGGGCGAGGAGATTCAGGTTGGTAAGCCCAAAAGACAGGCGGACTTAGACCGGTTTATGGAACCCTCTTAGCTGGAAACCTGTTATTGAAGGGTATGTGCCGTTTCGCAGCAGCCTAGTATTCAGCCACAAACTTCATTTCAGGGAGTTCTCTGACTCCTCTGCCTTGGCCCGCGCCTCCAACGATCTGTATCTCTTTTATCTTGCAGGCTTCAACTATGATTTCTTTGCCGAGGTCAACCGTTCGGGCATCCTCCTCGTTTCCAACATAGATTACGAGTCGTTTCACCTCGGTGTTCAGCGGTAGTCTTCTCTCGGCTTTGTCTCTTCTTATCTCTGCAATCAAGTCTACAATCCTGTCTCCCCTCTTCTCGGAATCTTCGTCAACCAGTTCCTTGCTCACCGTCGGCCACGGCGAGATATGAAGGCTTCTGTAACCTTTGCCCTCAGCGTACATAGTCTGGTAGATCTCTTCTGTCATGTACGGGGCAAACGGCGCGAGCATCTGCAAGATCCGGTAGATTGCATGATATAGCGTGTATTGGACGGCCCTACGCTTCTGTTCTCCGTCTGCTCCCCTTTTGTAGAGCCTGTCCTTCACGGCTTCTATGTATTGGTCGCAGAAGACATGCCACGTGAACTCTCTGACCTCTTCAATGGCGATGTTGAAGTGATAGCTCTCAAGCGCTCCGCTCACCTTTCCAATCGTCTTCTGAAGCTTGCTTAACAACCACCTGTCGAGAAGTCCCAGTTCCACCCTCTCACCGGGAACGTAGTCCTGAAGGTGAAGACTGGAGAATCTAGCTGCGTTCCAGAGCTTGATTAGGAACCTCCAGCCATACTCGACATCTGGCCAACGGAAGGGAATGTCCGAACCCGTTGCGCCTCCAGCTGCAGCCCATTGCCTCGTTGCGTCAGCGCCATACTTTCCGACAACCTCAAGAGTTGTCACATAATTCCCCAGCGACTTACTCATTTTTCTCCCATCGGTCCCCAGAACCATCCCGTTTATCAAGCACGCCTTGTAGGCTTTCTCCTCGAACAGGCCTAGGTGGCGGACCATAAGGTAGTATGCCCAAGTTCTGATGATGTCCATTCCAGAAGGATGGAGGCTAGCAGGGAAGAGTCTCCGCCAGTCCGATCTGTCTGGCCATCCAGCGTGGACGGCGCAGGTTATGGAGGAGTCGAACCATGTGTCTAGCACATCTCTTTCCGGCGTGAATCTCCTGTGTCCACACTTTGGGCATTTGCTAGTCTTTGGCGGACCGATCTTCGGATCGATCGGTAGCCAATCCGGCTCGGCCAGAATTGTTTCGCCACATTTTTCGCAGTACCATACTGGAATGGGGGTTGCGAAGACCCTCTGCCTCGAAATCACCCAGTCCCAGTCTAGGCTCCTAGCCCAATCGATGAGCCTATACCTCATGTGGTCTGGATACCAGTTCACTTCGTAGGCTGCTTTCTCCACTTGGTCGGTCAGGCTACGCGTTCTCATGAACCACTGTTTCCTTTCTAGAATCTCCACGGGCGTCTTGCATCTCCAGCAGACACCTACCTCCTGCTCGAGTTTCTCAGTCTTCTCTAGGAGGTCTTCTTTTTTCAGGTCTTCGGCGATGGCCTTCTTTGCGTCACTCATTGTCAGGCCAGAGTATCTTCCTGCATTCTCGTTCATCTTTCCGTCGGGCGTTACGGTCATTATGACTGGAAGCCTGTTTTTCGACACGCTTCTCACGTCGGCCTTGTCGCCGTAGGTGCAGATCATCACGACGCCTGTTCCGAACTTCGGGTCAACGATCTCGTCAGCAATTATCTTGATGCTTCTGCCGGTCGTCGGAACTCTGATTGACTTTCCAATGTACCGCCCGTAACGGTCATCGTCTGGATGCACAGCCACGGTTACGCATGCAGGTATCAGCTCGGGACGTGTGGTGGCAATTGGAAGATGCCCCCCCTCTTCGAGCGGAAATTTGATGTAGTGGAGAACTCCCTCTCGTGTTTCATGGTCCACTTCTGCATCTGCAATCGCGGTTTCGCATCTTGGGCACCAGTTGACCGGATGCGTCCCTTGATAGACTAGACCTTTACGGTAGAGTATCACAAAGGAGAGCTGGGTCTTCCGCCAATAGTTCGGGTCCATAGTCTTGTATTCGAGGGTCCAGTCGATTGAGCAGCCGATCTTTATGACAGAGTTCTTCATCAAAGCGATGTATTTTTCCACGAACTGTTCGCATAGACGTCTGAACTCGTCCGGCGGCACCTCGGTCTTCCTTATTCCATACTTCTCTTCTGTCTCCACTTCGGTCGGCAGGCCGTGGCAGTCCCAGCCCTGAGGGAAATGGACGTTGTAGCCCTTCATGCGCTTGTATCTGGCTGCCATGTCGAAATAGGTCCAGTTCAGCACGTTTCCCATGTGGAAGTCGCCGGAGGGATAGGGCGGAGGCGTATCAATGCTGAAAGTTGGTCTTTCCTTGTCGTCCCAGTCGAAACGGTAGACGTCCATTTCTTCCCAGAGTCTCTGCCACTTCTCCTCAATGGCCTGTATGTCGAACTTTTTGGTCAAAGGCTTCATGGACTTTCCGCCTCCATTTTTGTGTTGGATGCTAAGAGTTTACCGAGAACCGGGATAATTAGCTTTTCAGCGTCGAGCTTTGCCTTCGGTCTCGGTCGATGAATGTATCGGTCTCTAACCTGCATTGTTTTCACCATGCTTAATCAAGTCTCTCGGATGGAAAGGTGGACTATGGAGAATCCTAGACAAATGCTCAGAAGGATGCCCGGCAGGGCTAAGGTACTTGGCGGTAGCGGTGTTCCGGCGTCAACCGAGCCACCTTTCCTCCCAACGTCAAACTCTACTCAAAGGGTCAGTATGATATAAATGTAATCGTTCTAATCCATTTTCATCCAGATTGGCTGCTGAGGGTCTGCTCTGGTGAAGGCTCGCGATGTGTGTTGCTTGTGTTCTCCTCTTTCTCTCGCAGCATTGAGATGATCCTGACTATCTTCTCCGGCGGAATCCTTTCAGTGTTTATGGCCACGTCGAAAGGTGGGAGCTTCGAAATATCTACGCCGTATAGACGTTTCGTAAGCTTTGTTACTTTTCGGTCTTCCTCCTCCAGCTCCCTCATAGCAACGAATTCTGGTGCGTGAGACTTCTCAGATTCCCTGCGAACTCTCTCGTTTTTGGACGCGACCAGCAGAACCACTATTCCTTTGTCCTTGTCCTTCGCTGCAAAGACCGCTGCTTCTCCCTCGATTACCGAAGCCGTGCTTTTGTGTGCCAGTGCCTCGCTGACCCTTTCAGCCATCTTCCTCTCTTTCCCGTTCCCGAAGAAGGTAAACTTGAGAACAGGTATGCTCTCCTGGTCCGCTTTCTCGATGGTTGGTCCCTCAACAGCTTCAACCGCCAGCTCCTTCTGGACAAGCCGGGCTATTGATGACTTCCCAGAAGCTGGCAAACCATACACGATGATGTGGGGTCCCACCGGCTGTTGGTCATGATGGACCACAAGGGTCTCAGGGATGAAGTGGATCAGAGTTGGAAACCTCACTAAACCGTCCACAAGAAGAGCTGCCACAAAGGGCAATCTTGGGTCCACATTCCACAAGAGCCCTCCCGCAATGCTTGCTGGGATAGACATGATTCTCCAGAGGAAGTCTCTTGTGGCTTCCCATTCGCTCTGCAACTCTTCAGGTATCACTTCAGTTGATGCGGCGGTCCATGAGGGTCCGGAAGCGTCGCCCACGGCTCGGAATACCCATGCCAAGAGCGGGACAAAAGGGGTCCACGCAAGTTCTCTGAACGTTCCACCTATGAACAGAAAGGCTATGCAAAGGTATAGGAAAGGTCGGGTAGACAGGATAACGTTTTTCCTGCCCTTTCTGTCCGAGATCTTCGCAAGCGGAAGCAGCAAGAGAGCTGCTGTGAGACTGTATACAGCCGGAAGGAAACCCAAAAGAGATAAGGACGAACCGCAAGTCTCGGCGGCGTATATGGTCCAGAAGGGACCCGCAACCTCCCATGCCCAAGGACCGGTCACAGCCAAGAACAGCCATGAGGTGGCCTTTCTCTCCTTTGACAGTCCATAGATTCTGCCCATCTGGCCGTATATTTCCTTGACAGATTGGACGATGCCCTTTGGATGATCCTTGAGGGCAGCCGGTTTGGCCTCCAGTTTCCTGGACGTATAGGCAAGAACCCCGATGGAAAGAACGAACTGGAGAAGAAAGATCTTTTTGATCTCGCCCAATCCTCCCATGCCTTGGATGATCAATGCTCCAAGAGGCGGCACAATCGTGTTGGCTAAGCTCGTCAGCGTGTTCATCACAGCTATCGAACGACTTCTGGTGCTCTGCTCCGAAGAAGAAAAAAGCAGCGCCACATAGGCCGGTGTGGCGATCGATGCGCCGACGGCTCCAAGATAGTGTGCTAGGATAGTGACACGCCAGTCTGGGGCAAAAGCGAATATGAGGGGGTTTGGCAGGGTGAGAGCCATCCCTGCGATCAGCATCTTCTTCTGGTCGTAGTGTTCGGATACCCATCCGCCGATCAGAATGAACACGAGGAACACGGCGGACCAGATTGAGGCCAGCACTCCGAGCACCACGGCGTCGGCGCCCAGCACCTCTTTAACATAGAGCGAGTCAAGGCCGCCTGTAAGCCCCACGATCACAGTTAGCAAGAGATCTCTGACAGTGAGTACCCTCATTGTTCCCTTGATCAAGGACCTCGTGTCCGATGCAAGACTGTTTAGCAGATGATTCACCCTGAAACGAGTGAAGATGCACTAAGTAAGTAACTTCCTAATAAACCTCGTCTTCATACGCGTATATATCCTAGGTATATATCTCCCAGACATGGCATACCGAGAGAAGGACGATTCTCCTGCGGCCTCTGCAATTGCCCTCTAGACCTCGTTGGTGACCCTTGATCGGCTATTCCGGGTTTACTGATACACCTTCACAAATCTTCTTCTTTCTGAAGAGTTAGCAGTTCCTGCCCACGACAAGCTTTTGTGCTCAGTTATGATTCGGCAATAAAGGCAAGCCGCGTCGGACACTTGACAATCCATGCTAATCTCGCAGTACTGCAACCGGCATAATGTTCAACATCCTTTATTGTGGTGTTACCAACATCGGTAGCCGTCTGTCAGTCTTCCGCTAATCTTAGGCGTTCCCGAGAAGCATGTAGTACGATGCTTCGTCGTGGTACTCTCCATCTTTCTGAAGCCGTTTCTTCCTTATGCCCTCAAGCTTGAACCCTGACTTCTCTGCCACGCGTCTCATTGCCGTATTGCCTCTCAGAGTCTCGATCTCAAGCCTAGCGAACCTCTCCCTCTTGGCTAGCTTGATCGCTGACCTTATGAGTTTCGTGGCGATTCCGTTTCCCCAGTAGTCTGGGTGGACGCTGACGCCGAGGGTTCCAACATGCTCCATATATCTCCCTAGCCGCCATAATCCGAGGAACCCAACAACGTCGCCATTATTTTTGGCAACGAGGATCTCGGCTCTCCTGTTTTTGGTCAGATTCCTGAAGAAGCGTCTGTAGGTCTTATACTCCTTCTCTAAGTTGCCGCCAACGTACTCGATAAGCCACTCACGAACCTTTTCGTGGCACTCAATCTGTACGATGGACTTAATCT
>Ga0315314_1003258_pt1 | contig 12786 bp, 21 predicted proteins | sample TDP9_MG_FD_203631 | JGI IMG/M metagenome (GOLD analysis project Ga0315314, IMG submission 203631) | Freshwater sediment microbial communities from Lake Towuti, South Sulawesi, Indonesia - TDP9 | ecosystem: Environmental > Aquatic > Freshwater > Lake > Sediment | place: Indonesia: South Sulawesi...
CACTTGGACTGAACCTCATATACGATGTTGCTCACAACATCGCGAAGGTTGAGGAACATGAAGTGGATGGAGGAAGAAGAAAAGTCTACATCCATAGAAAAGGTGCAACGCGAGCCTTCCCTCCAGGCCATTCAGCGGTTCCAGCGGAATACAGAGAGATAGGGCAGCCTGTACTTATCCCGGGCAGTATGGGAACGAGTTCATGGGTTCTCCTAGGAACGCCGAGAGCGATGGAGATAAGCTTCGGCTCGACAGCACACGGTGCAGGACGCTATCTCAGTAGGGCCGCAGCCAAGAGAAGATTCTGGGGGAGCGATGTCAAACGAGAACTCGAGCAGAAAGGAATCTCAGTTCGAGCCGCAAGTATGGCAGTCGTTAGTGAAGAAGCTCCCGGTGCATACAAGGATGTTGATCGTGTTGCGGAAGTCAGCCATGAACTTGGAATCGCCACTAAAGTAGCTCGTCTAGTTCCAATCGGAGTGAGCAAAGGATAATCAAATGTTAAAGCTGTCTGAGTCTCTTCTGTAGGCTGACCTTGAACCTCAATCTCCCATCTATTCTTTTCTTCAGTTTCTCAATCGATCTGATAGGTGTAGGATCGAAACCTCTAGCGACCGCAAGATAGAACGATACAAAGTCTCCAAAATAGACGCCTGAGAGAAGTCGCCCCAGCTTGGTCTCTCCTTCAAGCAGAATCTGCTTAACTTCGGAAAAGCCCGCTTCATTCAAAAGCTTCTTCATCTCTTCAAATCTAATGCATTCACTCCTACTCTCTTCGACATCTCTAATGAAGACTATTGAGAAAGGTACACTTGCCTCCTCAGCGACGTTAAGTCGCTTCCAACCCTCAATCTCATTATGAATGGCTTCCGGAAGAAGCTCAAACTTGGAGGGCACCTTACTATTCTCATTGAATTGATTCTTCATCCTCCTCGCAACACCACTAACGCGCGCTGAAGAATATATTACTGGAAACTTTCCCAATAGATCAATAGTGAACCGTTTCGCTCTATTATTGTGAAGAGGACTATCAGCCCGTATTTTTCCTCTAATTTCACTTAGCTGACGTGAGGCAAGCTTGATTTCTTCTTGAATACTCTTGATCAATCCACTTCTCCAAAGAATATGTGCGGTGGATGTGAGCAAGTGTGGCAGGGCAGCCCGGGGGACGAGTCCAGACCGTACTTTAATGGTGGGAACGCTCAACTTCTTACTTATCATCGCTAGTTGACCTCCAGACGTCACTGAGAAGACTTTGCATCTTCTTTCATAGGCTTCTACAACTTGACTCAATGTTTCTTGAGTATCGCCTGAGTAGCTCACAGCTATCACAAGAGTTCTGCGATCAGCATACGACGGTAGAGTGGAATCTCTGCATACCTCCAGCGGAATCGCCATTTCATCTTCAGTCCAGTTTCGAATCAAGTCGCCTTGAATCGCTGATCCGCCAACAGCAGCTACTACGATACTGTTTATCTCCCTTCCATCGATCTTCCGAATCTTGGATTGCTCAACAGCACTCAAAGCTTCCAGCAGTTGCTCAGGAAAGGACTCTATTACTCTCAGCATATTCGACTTGTCTATGCTGTGAATATAATCCAAATCATCCAATATTGTCATTAGTCTCCCGAGTATCACTACTCGACATATATCCATGTAAAGCTTATCAACTGAGAATAACATGTGACGCTGAGAGAGAATCTTATATTTGCGTATGCTTGGTGAAAGAGTTGGCAGAGTATCCGCCTCGTAGATCTAAAAGCACCAGCGTGGCTATTCCTGCCTCTCTAGTCGCGGATACGCCCCACCTCAGGGAGAAGACATACAAGATAGGTCTCGTCGGAAGAGCTTGCGCCATATTCAGAGTTGAGAACATCCTAATCTATTTAGACATACCTCAAATCAATCAGGCAAGAGACGCGAAACTGATATCCGCAATCTTAACCTACATGGAGACCCCTCAATACCTCCGGAAACACTTGGTCAAACTCGACCCTAATCTCCGGTATGCTGGAATACTCCCACCAATCAGGACGCCGCATCACCCGCTGCAAAAACCCGCATCTCAGCTGAAAACTGGAGAGATCCGTGACGGAGTCGTAGTTGAGACTGGTAGAGATACCTCCCTAGTCTACCTAGGAACCGACAAGTTAGCAACCGTTCCCATCAAACTTTCAAAAGGATCGAGAGTTACCGTCAAAGTCGAAAAGATTCAGGACAGGATTGAGGGCACAATCGTCTCTAAGCAAGAGATAAGCATATATTGGGGGTATAATGTTAGTGTTTCGAATCTTCCACTTGGAGAGACGATCAAAGAAGGAAGATTCGATCTGGTGATCGCCACATCAAGATATGGAAGAGACATCGGCGAGCTGCTGCAAGAATTGAAGAAGGCTTGGATCAATTCGAAGAATGCGTTAATCGCATTCGGTGCTCCTAAGAAAGGGTTACGAGAGATACTCGCTCAAGAGGATCTCAAGATGGAGGATGTGGCGGACTTCAATCTTAACACCGTTCCAGTCCAAGCTGTGGAGACAGTGCGGACTGAAGAAGCAGTTCTCGCGTCACTAGCGATAATCAATCTTCTCGGCTGAAGGTGTGGAGGCATGGGCCGCAGAAAGAAACACGCTCCTAAACGGGGTTCGCTCGCCTACCTTCCAAAGGTACGCGCAAAACGTATGGTAGCGAGGATCAGAGAATGGCCAACTCTTGAAGGGAAGCCGACGCTTCTAGCCTTTGCCGGCTATAAAGCTGGGATGACCCATGTCGTCGCGCTGGACAATGAGCAAGGCTCACTCACCTACGGGAAGGAAATCGCAATTCCTGTCACAGTCGTTGAAACTCCTCCAATGATCGCTTGCGGAATTAGAGCGTACATGAATTCTGGAGGAGCTCTTCAAACCTTAACGGAGGCTTGGATGGAGAATCCTCCGAAGGATTTGGATAGACTGTTCACAATTCCTGAGAAGTTCAAGACAGAAGAGTCGTTGAAAAGGATCGAAGACTCCCTAGGCAAAGTTGCTGAGCTTCGTATGCTACTTGCGACGCAACCTAGATTGACGGGATCTGGAAAGAAGAAGCCGGAGCTCATCGAGGTCAAGGTGGGCGGAGGAACCATCGAGGAACAGTTTGACTACGCAAAGACTATCCTAGCGAAGGAAGTTGAGTTCTCCGACGCCTTTCAAGAGGGCCATTGGGTAGACGTTGCAGCAGTGACGAAAGGCAAGGGGATACAGGGACCTGTTAAACGTTGGGGAGTTCGAATTCTATCTCACAAATCTAGAAAAACCAAGCGAGGGGTAGGGTCGATAGGCGCTTGGACTCCTCACTACGTCATGTACTCTGTGCCTAGAGCCGGACAGACCGGTCTCTTCCAGCGAACTGAATATAATAAGCAGATAATGAAGATCGGCGAGAGCGGAGTTGAGGCGACTCCTAAAGGCGGTTTCATCCGGTATGGAGTTGTCAACAGCCACTATGCTATGCTAAAAGGAAGCGTTCCAGGCCCAGCGAAACGTTTGATAACCATCCGCCGCGCGTTAAGAGGCTCTCGGCTACCCACGGCAGTTCCAGCTATCCAATACACAAGCCTAGAATCCAGTCAAGCAGACTGAATAGGAGATGAATAAGTTGAAGGAAAGATCTGTCGATGTTTATGGCTTAGACGGAAAACCTGCAAGTAGCATTCAACTCCCCGCAATCTTCATGACAGATTTTCGGCCCGACCTCATAAGACGAGCAGTAGTGGCTATTCAGTCCCATAGGCTCCAGCCCAAAGGTAGAAACCCTATGGCCGGTAAGAGGACCTCAGCAGAATCCTTCGGCGTAGGAAGAGGTCTTGCTCGAGTCCCTCGCGTAAAAGGGGAGCGACATCCAAGAGCCGGTAGCGCGGCTTTCGCTCCAAGTGCAGTCGGAGGAAGGCAGACCCATCCACCTACCCCTGCAAGAGTTCTTGAGAAGAAGATAAACAGGAAGGAACGGAGGCGAGCCCTAGCGTCAGCAATAGCAGCCACAGGAGTGAAAGAGATCGTAGCAGCAAGAGGGCATATCGTCGAAGGCGTTCCAACCTTTCCGTTCGTGGTTTCAGACGAGATTCAAAGCGTCAATTCAACTGAATCTGCCAAGAGCATCCTAACCTTTCTAGGTGTATGGTCTGACATCGATAGAGCGAAAGCAAGAACGAAGGCGCGATCCGGGAAAAGTAAAGCTCGCGGAAGAGCGAAAAGGCATGGAGTAGGTCCTTTGATCGTTGTCAACGAAGACAAAGGCATCGTGAAAGCTGCTAGAAATCTAGTCGGCGTCAACGTTGTTCAAGTCAAGAACCTCAATGTTGAGAACCTTGCGCCAGGCACCCATCCGGGAAGACTTGCGATCTGGGCAGAATCAGCAGTACGCCAACTCGACCAACTGTTCAGTAGAGGAGACTGATCCATCATGGTGAAATTTGATTCTCGCGACGTTGTTCTCTACCCATTGATTTCAGAGGACGCAGTCACTCTTATTGAAGCTGAGAATAAACTGACTTTCATCGTTAACCTCAAAGCGGGAAAGAATGATGTGAGAAGGGCTGTAGAGGAGCTTTATGAGGTCAAGGTCGCTGAAGTGAATGTGCTGGTCACGCCGGAAGGCGTAAAGAAAGCTTACGTCAAGTTGGAACCCGAATTCAAGGCGGCTGACCTCGCAGTAAAGCTTGGAATTTTCTAGGCGTTGGTGACTCTTGGGAAAGAATATTTTAGTTCAAAGAAGAGGCAGAGGCGGAGCGGTCTTCAGAGCTCCAACCCATAAGAGGATAGCTGATGTATCATACCCGCCTTTGACGACAACTGCTACTGTAAGAGGACTTGTCAGAGAAATCATACATGAACCCGCTAGGGGAACTCCTCTAGCCTCAGTCAGGTTCGAGGACGGAAAGCAAAGCTATCTCACCGCGCCCGAGGGATTAACAGTGGATCAGAGCATAACCTTGGGGCCTTCCTCCAATGTGGAGATAGGGAACATAATGCCCCTCGGTACAATTCCCGAAGGAACCATGATCTGCAATGTTGAAGCCAAGCCTGGCGACGGGGGGAAGATAGCTAGGGCTTCTGGAACATACGCAACGGTGGTCGCGCATACCTCTATGGGCACAGAAGTCAGACTCCCCTCAGGAAAATCTGTGTACTTGAATGACGCATGCCGCGCGATGATCGGCGTGATCGCTGGCGCCGGTAGAGCTGAGAAACCTTTCCTTAAAGCAGGCAGCAAACTGATGCTGATGACCAGCAGAGGTAGAAAATGGCCCATAGTTAAGGGTGTAGCCATGGTATCTGCATCTCACCCGCATGGGGGAGGCAAGCATAAGCACGCAGGAAAACCAACAACCGTCTCCAGAGACACTCCTCCAGGAAGAAAGGTCGGGTTGATTGCAGCGAGACAGTCTGGACGAGCCAAGAGAAGGACAGCATGACTTGAGGTGCGGCAGGTAAAGTTTAACTAGCGAGATTGCATCCAGAATTCAGCGGAGTAGAGGATAAGAGAAATGCCGAGAGAGTTCGCCTATCGAGGCTACACTTCTACACAGCTTCAACAGATGTCTATGGACGAGTTCATTCGCTTGCTTCCCTCAAGGCAGAGAAGATCACTCCTCAAAGGTTTGACCAACGATCAGCGGATTCTGCTCAAAGAGATGAAGGAAGCAAAGAGAGCGACGGAAAAGGGTAAGAAGATTCCTATCAAGACCCATTGCAGAGACATGATTATTCTCCCTGAAATGATTGGACTAACTTTACTCGTTCACAATGGCAAAGAGTTCTCATCTGTTGAGATAAAGCCTGAAATGATCGGGCATTACTTAGGCGAATTCGCCTCCTCCATCAAGAAAGTCGTCCATGGAACCCCAGGCATCGGAGCCTCAAGAAGCTCGATGTATGTCCCCTTGAAGTAAATAGAGGTTCGCTGCTACTACAGCACAGAGCTTGCGGGGGAACCTTAAGGAATCTTCCTTCTAGCCAAAGCATATACCGCTAGCGCAGATACGATCGATAATAAGAGCGCCACGCCCGCTAGAGTGGATTGCATAGAATCTGGAAAGAGAACGTATTCCATCCTCTCCGCTGCCTTAAGTGGAGCGGCTTCTGGCCCATATGAAGGTGCAGCCATCGGGGTTATCGACAAGCCTAGAGAAGTCATCAGAATCGCTATGACGAATCCGAGAAGCACGTGAAACAGCTCTCTCCGCATCTTCTACGCTCCCCCTATCCCTCTCTCTAGCTGCCTCTCCAACTTAATTCTAAGGCTTAGAACGATCTGTTCAAGGCTTAGAACAGCTTCTCCTTCCATATTCGAATCGCCTCATACCATGAAATCAGACCCGCGGAGAGACCGAAGATGACAGCCATCACGTTTGGGAGTGAGAAACTCAAAAATGATTCAACAACATAGAACACTAGAGCTGTCGTAAAGAAGACTGCATAGAACAAGTATCTGGGCAATACAAGTTTCCCGAAACGAAAGAACAAGCGAAGCGTTCCCACCTTAACCTGTTCAACTATATTGTACTGACCGTACTCATCCTTCTTCACAAGGCCGAGTTCACGAAGTTTCTCAAGATGATGGAGCGCAGTGCTCGGACTCGATAACCCCACAGCCCTTTGCATTTCTCTAACCCCGACAGGACGATTGGACTTGAACAAATGCCAATAGATACGTAACGTGGTCCCATGCAGCTCAGCCTCAGCCTTCTTAAACTCTTCATCACTCAATGACATTCAAGGATCTCTCCTGAACTTGAGACATCCTATATTGACTCGTTCTGAATAGAAATCAATTGCGTTCGACTCAATCAAAATCTTTTTTATTCACAAGTGTTTTGTAACTAGCAACATAGCATTCAGTGAACGGTGGAAAAGATGCCTCAATGGGGCTACTCGATCAAAGGCTTAGATCCAGATAGAAGTGTGAAGTGCGCAGGACGTGAGTTGAAGATATCTCCTAAAGCAGCTACGGAGATTTGCAGAGCGATCAAAGGGATGAAGATAGAGGAGGCTAGGAAGCTTCTTGAAGAGGTTATCAGTCGAAAAAGGGCGATCCCATATAAACGATACAAGAAGGAAGTCCCTCACAGGAGCCTCCAAGAAAGATGGTACGCCGGCAGATACCCAGTGAAGGCTGCGGAAAGAATCCTACGGCTGCTCGAGGAGTTGGAAGCAAATGCAGAGTACAAAGGCCTAGACCTAGAAAAACTGAGAATAATCCACGCAGCTTCGCAGAGAGGGGTGAAGACAAGGAAACACATTCCGAGAGCATTCGGAAGGTCGTCACCTTACTTCAACATTCAAACCCACATCGAATTGGTCGGCTACGAAACCGAGTAGAATCTGGAAGTTCGATTCTATTTTAAAACGGCCAGTGCGAATGTATTCTTTAGAATACTTTATCTCCGCTTTCAGTAAGTCAGGAAACGCGGAACTGAAGAGATAGAATTATATAATGGGCTCAAGATTCCAATTTAGCACTCCGAACTCTGAGTGGAAGAATAGTATGCTTTCGCTGTTGGCGTCGAGGTTTTTCTGTCATGTGATTACGCTAGTTTCTGCTGTTTTTTGAAGGGAACTTGAATGTCTGTTCGCAAGTATTTTATCGACGACAGCTCGAAGAAGACTCAGATCGACGAGTTTCTGGCTGAGGAATTGAAGAAAGCGGGTTATAGCCGTGTTGAATTGACGAAGACTCCGCTTGGGACTAGGGTTGTTGTTTACGCGGCTAAGCCTGGGATCGTTATCGGTCGGCGAGGTCAAAGCATTAGAGATTTGACTCGGGTTTTCGAAGAGAAATTCAAGATAGAGAACCCTCAGATCTCTGTTGCAGCTATAGAGATCCCTGAGCTTGATGCCAAGGTTGTTGCTTCTCAAGTTGCGATGGCTCTTCAGCGAGGAGTTCATTTTAGGAGGGCTGCATATTGGGCTGTTCAGAGAGTTATTAACGCCGGTGCTTTAGGCGTTGAAATAACGATCCGTGGCAAGCTGTCCACAGAAAGGGCAAGGTGCGAGAGGTTTAGGTCAGGTTATCTCCCGAGGGTCGGGGATCCGATCCAGAAGCAGTTGAAGCAAGCCGTGGTCTCCACGCAATTAAAGCCCGGCCTGTTTGGAGTGAATGTGAAGATTCTTCCGCCTGACGCTGAATTTCCAGATCAACCCTCGATTAAAGAGGGAAGAGTTGCTGAAGCTTCTGAAGAAGCTGAGGAGATCGAGGTTGCCGATACTAAGGAAGCGTGAGATAAGGCAGATGATGCCTGAGGAGAGGAAGAAGAAGTTGAACGAGCTACGAACAGAGCTTGTTCGCTTAAGGACGACAGTCGCAGCAGGAGGTACGATCGAAAATCCAGCGAGAATACATGAGATACGGAGAACAATAGCAAGAATCCTAACAATCGAGAATGAACAGAAGAAGAAAGAGGCCTCTGAGAAATGAATCCGATAACGCCTCAAAACCTATTGAAACACGAGATCATAGGACTGGATACGAGAGTTGCCGGAGGTGCGAACAAACAGCTCGTCGGGTTCAAGGGAAAGATCATAGACGAGACGAGGAACACTATCACGATTTTCGACGGGAAATACAAGCGGATTGTGCCAAAGGATGTAGCGATCCTGCGAATTCAACTCCCTGACGGAACGTGGGTCGAAGTAAACGGGAAGAAGCTTGTCGGGAGGCCTGAAGACAGAGTGAAGATGAGGTTGAGGGGATGGTAGTTCGTAACATAGGGATCGAAGTCAAGGTTCCTAGAAAGAGCTGCGATGACCGACACTGCCCTTTTCACGGGGTTCTGCCTGTAAGAGGGAAAGTGTTGGAGGGAACTGTGTCGAGCAGCAAGATGACTAGAGCTGTTACTGTTGAGAGAGACTACCTCCATTACGTGAAGAAGTATATGCGGTATGAAAGAAGGAGGAGCAACATAATGGCGCATAATCCTCCCTGCATAGATGCGAAGGAAGGGGATAAAGTGAAAATCATGGAGTGTAGACCCCTCAGCAAAGAGATAGCTTTCGTCGTGGTCGAGAAGACTGGGAAAGAGGAGTGAAGACCGTAAAAGAGTTGATTTAATATGCCTGCTCCTAGAAGTCGAGCAGTCTCTGCGAGAGGGATGATCGAATACAGACCTCATATAGCAAGAGGCCTTCCGGCAGGAACGAAACTCCTTTGCACAGATAACACTGGAGCAAAAATACTTCGTTTGATCAATGTCTTCGGATACAAGGGCAGATTGCGAAGACTACCGTCAGCCTGCGTCGGAGATATGATCATGATTTCTGTCACAAAAGGTTCTCCTGACCTGAGAAGACAGATGTTCCCAGCAGTCGTCGTTAGGCAACGCAGACCTTTCAAGAGGCCCGAGGGCATCAGAATTCAATTCGAAGACAACGCTGCCGTCATAATGACACCTGAAGGCGAATTGAAAGGAACGGAGATACGTGGACCCGTGGCTCGGGAAGCAGCAGAACGGTGGCCTAGGGTAGCAAATCTCGCGAGCATAATAGTCTAGGTGAAATTGGATGGCACATCGCAAGGGAACATTGAAACCAGGGAAGCAGAGGAAGCTCGCATTCACCGCGCCCAGCCATATTAGGCGGAAATTGCTGGCAGCACCGCTCTCTTCCGGACTTCGTGAAAGATATGGAGTTAGATCATTCCCAGTGAGGAAAGGCGATACAGTCAAGATAATGAGAGGAGACTTCAGCGGGATAGAGGGAAAGGTCTCAGAAACCAACACTGAGCAAGGTAGAATATTTGTTGAGGGCGTGACTAGAGAGAAGGTTTCCGGGACATCGACTAAGGTTTCAGTCCATGTCTCTAAGGTTATGATCTCGAATCTGAACCTTGACGATAAGTGGCGCGTTCAGTCTTTGGAGAGAAGGAAGCAGACGCGTGAGACGGAGACGACTGCGGAGAAGAAGGAGGCTTAGTCGTTTTGGGTAAGAAAGGTGGGGTTAGACATTTAAAGAGAATGCCGGCCCCAGCGTTCTGGCCGCTGCATAAGAAAGAGTTCCAGTGGGCTCCGAAACCGATTGCCGGCCCTCATCCATCTGAGAAATGTCTCCCGCTAATGCTGGTCGTCAGAGATATACTTCACTACGCGAAAAATGCTCGTGAAGCCAAGATAATGCTCTCAGAAGGCAGAATCAAAGTCGACGGGAAAGTTAGAAGAGAACCCAAGTATCCTGTTGGGCTTATGGATGTGATCGAGGTTCCCGACGCGAAATCTGTCTTCAGAATCCTCCCTTCCCCAGGACGAGGTTTGGATCTGGTCAAGATATCGAAGGAAGAATCATCATTCAAGTTGTGGAGAATCGAGAATATGACAACAGTTCGCGGGGGAGATATTCAACTTAACCTCCATGACGGTAGGAATATCTTGATCAAAGCGAAAGATTCTCGCAGCTCTGTTGAAGAGTTGTTTGAGACTTTCGATTCGATCCAATCAGCGGTGAAAGATCAAAAGATCTTGAAGCGATTGAAGTTCAGAGAAGGATCTTACGCAATCGTAACTTCGGGTAGAAACATAGGAAAATCCGGGAAGATCGTCAGGTTTGAGGAGGCTACCGCAGCCAAGCCGCGCATAGTGACCATCGAGAGTGCTCAAGGCGAAACGTTCCAGACGACAGCTGACTATGTCTTCATCGTGGGCGACGAGAAGCCGCTGATAACTTTGAGCGGAGGCTGAGTAGATGTCTACTGAAGAGCTAGTTGAAGAAGCCAAGAAGAACACGATGAGAACATTGAGGATAGAGAAGGTTACAGTGAATATCGGCGTGGGAAAATCTGGAGAACCGCTCGAGAAGGCCAAGAAAGTGCTGATGCAGATAGCTGACCAGAAGCCTTGTCCTCGAAGAGCTAGGAGAACGATAAAAGACTGGGGAGTAAGTAAAGGCGAACCTATTGGATGCATGGTTTCGCTCAGGAGAGAGAAAGCGAAGGGGTTCTTGAGGAGAGCTCTTGAGGCCGTTGGAAACAAGCTTCGAGAATCAAGTTTCGACGATCTAGGAAACGTCTCATTCGGAATCAAGGAGCACATAGAGATCCCTGGCACCAAATACATTCCTGAACTAGGCATATTCGGGATGGATGTGAATGTAACTCTCGAGAGACCTGGTTACAGGGTCAAGCGGAGGGTCCTCCGCCGATCGAAAGTCGGCAAGGGTCATCTGATAACTAAGGATGAGGCGAAGAGGTTCATCATTGAGAATTTCGGAGCACAGGTAGTTGGAGGCTAGTTGAGGGTGGCTAAACAGAAACCTAAGAAGGCTAGGAAGTTCGGTAAAGGAAGCAGACCTTGCCGCCGATGCGGCCAATATGACGCTGTGATAAGGAAGTATGGTCTTGATCTGTGCAGACAATGCTTCAGGGAACTTGCAAGATCTTTAGGCTTCAAGAAGTACGCTTAAGGTGTCATAACATGACTATGATGGATATCTTGTCGAACGCTCTCTCAACAATACTCAACAATGAGAGGCGACTTAAGCGTGAATGCGTAGTCTGGCCTGCATCAAAACTCATGGGAAACGTACTTCGCGTTATGCAGAAGAACGGATTTGTAGGAGAATTCGAGTTCGTAGATGACGGGAGGGCTGGAAAGTTCAAAGTTCAACTTCTAGGTAGAATAAACAAATGTAGCGTTATCAAACCCAGATACTCCGTCAAGGTAGAAGACTTGGAGTTCTGGGAGAAGAGATATCTTCCTTCAAGAGAGGTAGGCACTTTGATTCTCACAACCCCTCAAGGCGTTATCTCCCATAAGGATGCTAGAGGACAGAAGGCTGGGGGAAGACTTCTGGCATACGTCTATTGAAGGCGGAGAGGAAGATGGAAGAGCTGATAGAGCGCGCAGTCCCTATTCCAGAAGGTGTTACCGTCGAGGTTCATGGACGAGAAGTTAAGGTTAAAGGTCCGAAAGGCTCACTTTCAGAAAATCTCTCCCATCTTCCAGTTGAAATATCTGTTAGAGAAGGAAGCGTAGTAGTCTCAGCTAAATGGCCTAAGAAGAGGGAGGCTGCCAAGGTTGGAACCGCTGCGGCTCACATAAGAAATATGGTTAATGGTGTAACAAAAGGATTCAAATGCAAGCTCAAAGTTGTCTACGCCCATTTCCCAATCACAGTGAAGGTGAATGAGAAACAGAAGAAGGTTCTCATCGAGAATTTCATCGGAGAGAAAACGTCGAGAGTTGCAGACGTGGTTGGAGATGCGAAAGTAAAGGTCTCAGGCGACGAGTTGATAGTTGAAGGAATCAATATTCAAGACGTAACTCAAACCGCCGCGAACATCGAAGCCTCAACGAAGATCAAGGAGAAAGATCAAAGGGTCTTCCTAGACGGCATCTTCGTCTTCGAGAGAAGTGAGGGAATATAGTTGAGCCAAAGAAAGAAGCTCGTCAAGATGAGGAACGCTTTGAGATCACGGAAGCCCAGATTCATAAGGCAAGAGAGTTGGCGGTACAAGAGAGTCAAACCGAGTTGGAGGAGGCCTAGAGGAAAAACGAGCAAGATGAGGTTGAAGCAGAGAGGATGGCCGAAAACCGTTGCAGTAGGCTACAAGGTCGCCAAGGAAGTTCGAGGGCTTCATCCTTCAGGCTTTAGGGAAATCCTAATTCACAGACCCGAAGACCTAGAGAAGATCGATGCGAATGCACAGGTTGCGAGGATAGCCGCAACTGTCGGTGAGAGAAAGAGAATTGCAATTCTAGAGAGAGCCAAAGCGCTCAACATCAGGATTCTTAACCCCGGCACTGCCAAGAAGCCTGAAGGAGTTGAA
>Ga0315314_1003259_pt1 | contig 12785 bp, 11 predicted proteins | sample TDP9_MG_FD_203631 | JGI IMG/M metagenome (GOLD analysis project Ga0315314, IMG submission 203631) | Freshwater sediment microbial communities from Lake Towuti, South Sulawesi, Indonesia - TDP9 | ecosystem: Environmental > Aquatic > Freshwater > Lake > Sediment | place: Indonesia: South Sulawesi...
TATTCCTCACGGCTACAAATATGCTTGTGTCAACGAACACTGCCATGGCGCTCGCCATAAAGATATTCATCTATCTTCTCCGAGGCGTCCTCAACACCCCAATCATCAGGCTTGTTCAGCATCGTCCAAGCCGGATCATCCTCGAGTGGAGGTAGCTTCTTAATTCGTTTTACAAACTCATCACGGTTCTCGAGCGAGTAGTCCACCATGAGCCCAAGCGCCTCCTGAAGATTCACCTTCACGCCTCCTTCAACAATTAGGGAGGCGAGGAACCGGTCTAGAGCTCTCTTCCTCTCTTCATCCAATTTGACGGTTGCAACCACTTCCGCCACCAGTGTCATAATCCACTAGTCTACCTATATCTTTTTCTCTCACAGCCTTGAGTGCAAATAGGGGACATACACATCCATCTGGATCAAGAAGGTGAACCCCTCTTCCTAGAATTACTCAACGCAAGCAAAAATGTGCCACTAATGGTCCAAGCCCTAGCCAAGAGAGACGTAACCGCATAGCTACCATTCCAATCAAATAGCCGCAGGCAAAGGCATCGACAAGATCTCCATAACACATGAAGCTTTACACATTTGCCAGAAATGGAGTTCATTCTTCCGGCAGTAGCCTCAGCTTCGCTAGCGACTTCTTGAAAGCGAGTGATCCGAATGTGTCCACTCTACTCGCTTCTTGATACCAGTCGGCAAGTAAGAGAAAAGCCACCGACAGGCCATTCGATTCCGACTATTCTCTCGCCTCATTCAGCAAGGCAAAGTTCCGTAACGGTAATTAGGGTGACCCGCGACTTATCGTAGTTTGACTGCCATAGTTTGGCGAGGGTTATGTCGAGCCCAAGTGGCCGGAGGTCTCTCTATCTCTTCTGGATCTCCTTCGCTCTTTTGCTCATTCTGACGGGCTCAGCCAACTCAAGCCTCTCTTTGGCTGACGACAGCCAACAGCCCAGCGGCTTCGCGCTCCATATCTTCACGCCTAAAGAGAGGGACTACGGCTACCTGAGCCGAAACATAACAGCCATAGAGGTTGTCGATGGACGCGAATACCTCTTCCAAGTCTGGGTTAAAGTCCGGAGCTTCACCCCATATCCTGCTGGCGTCATCTTCCAAGCCAATCTTATAGACATGGATGGCCAGCTTCGTTTCTCAATTCGTTTAACGAATGATCTTGGGGTCCTGTTCTACTATCCCTACGGCCCCTCCTCCGCCGTCTATACGGCTAGAACGGCTTGGGTTGCTGGGTCATGGTACAACTATACGGTTCGCATGAAGGGTTCTAACGCATCCTTCTATGTGAACGCCACCCTCGCCGGCACGAGTGAGGATCTAGGGCTTGATGCGGCTGGCGGAGGCTTCAAGATCACAAGTCTAGCTAGGCTAGGGGAGCCTGATGGCCGCAATATGGCCTTCGAAGGCTTCATCGATAACGTGATGATCCTTGAGGATGGCGCTGTCAAGTTTGCTGAAGACTTCGAAGGCGGCTTGGAGAATTACATTATCTCGAAGTCTGAGGGTGTGATTGTTGAGACGATCGTTGCTACTGGCTATACGACGCTCTGGATGATCGTTCAACCTTCACTCATTAGGGCTGGTGGGGAGGCTAAGCTTGTAGGTTGGCTGAGGGACAGCTCAAACTTCGGCATAGCCAACCGCACAGTCATAATCAAGTATCTGACGGAGGACGGTTCATGGATCAACTTAACTTCGGTCAAGACTTTCGGCAACGGTTCCTTCACATACATATGGAAGGTTCCGATGGGTATGCGTGGGCAACTCTCCCTTCGGGCTGAGTTTCTCGGGGACGAGTTCTATCAAGCCTCGGTCAGTGAGTCAGCGCTCTTGACTATTACACCTCCTGCTGCCGTCGGCTTGGATTCAAGACTGGTCTTGATCATTCTTGGAGCCGCGGTCCTCTCAGTGCTCACCGTCTTCAGGCGGAGGCTTCGATCTCGCCAAGTGCTATCATACAGTTTCCTCCTCGCCGGTGCGGTTAATGCTTTCTTCGCCTTCATCATCGCTGTCAACCGGTTGGGGATCGTTTACTATCTCGCCTATCAGCCCAAGACAGTTCATCTTACGGTGTTCTCCAGCTTCGAGGATTGGTTGGTCTGGCTCGGATCGCTGTTATTCGTTATAGCGGCTCCATGTCTCTTCCATCTTACTAAGCGTGCTGATCCGCCTAGATCTTTCTATATCGCGTACGGGATATTTCCAGTCGCCGCTATCTTGCATATCTTGGCCCTCGAGAATCTTGCTGCACAACTGGCGATCTTCGGAGGCTTGCTCATAGTCCTTGCAAGCGTCGTCTCGTCTAGGAGAGTTCTATCCATGTCTAGAGTTGAATCCTCAACAGCTTTCATGGTCGGTCTGCTAGTTATCTTGCTTCCGATCGAGGTCGGTTCAGCATCCGCTTGGGCATTTAACGCCTTCGACCCCCATTACCCTTTCGACGGGGAACCGAGATGGATTCTTCCTTTGCTAGAGATGCATCTCTTCAATGCGGCCTACTGGGCTACCGGTTGGCTTCTACTAGCCGGCCTCTTCTCTTGGATTTGGTCCCCACTCATCAACTGGATATACGCGAGAGCTAAGAGGTTGCGAGGTCACTCCTCACGCGATGTGGGCTTCACACATGGCATATCGTCCAGTTCAACGATCGAGCATTCGGCCGAGAAATTTGGCTTACGGCATGATTGGCACCTTTGGCTTTCCTTCCTTAGCGTTGCGGTCTCGATCGGTCTTGGCGCTTTCATCACCTACTACCCTTACTTCTATCAGCCGAGGCTTCTCGGCGTCGATGCTCCTGACTACTACAGGAGGCTTTTGGTCATGAAAGATCTTCCTAGCGCTGTGGCGCTAATGACAACCGACCCCAAAGCCTCGTACATGTTGTTGCTCTACTTGGTCAAAGCAACGACGGGATTGCCAGCAGACTTCGTTGTCAAGATCACGCCCGCCCTGCCTGCCGCTTTCCTAGCCGTAGCCACATATCTCCTCGTGAAGGTTGGGACTGAAGACGCGATGCTGGCTGGCGCAGCCTCACTGTTCGCGACCTTCTCAATCCATACTACCGTAGGGATGTTCGCCGGCATATTCGGCAACTGGCTCGCCATGGCTGGGGTCATGCTCCTCTTCGCTACGCTTCTGAAGAGCGTCAAGACAAACTGTAAGAGATGGCTCGTTGCTTCATCAATACTCTCCTTCATCGTCTTGGCCGCACATGTTTGGACGTGGGCTGTTGTTATGGCGGCCTTGCTCCTTTACGTCATACTCTCTGTTAGGGTTAAGAAGACCAAGCCCCATCTATCTGTCTCTTGGCGGTCGAAGGACTTCTTGTTCGGCTCTACAGTCTTCCTTGTCAGCGTTGGGCTGGTGGCTGCTATAATTCTGGGTTTGCCTTTCATCGGAGGCCTCGTCGGGATACGTGGGGCTGCCTTATCAGGGACCTCTGTGCTCGAATCCATGGACATTCATCATCTCTCGGAGATTCAAGGAACTTTGTGGGACACATTGATGTATTACGTGGGTGGCTTCAATGCGAACACCCTTGCCTACCTTTTTGCCGCCGCGGCGTTTCTGGGAGTTTCTCTCCATCAAGATCGACTTGGAAGGTTGTTGGCCTCATTCCTGATAGCGGCTTCCTTAGGGCTTGTCCTGATAGATTCATCTTATCAATGGCGTATGCTCTACATTGTCCCGTTCGAAGCCCTCTTGGCGTTGGGGGTTTACAAGATAGGGCGCCTTCCGTCTATGATAAATAAAGGGTCAAAGATCAGTGTGCTTTTCAACATCCTGATCGTTCTCGTCGTCCTCCTCGCATCCTTCAACTATGCCGTTCGAAGCTTGAGCTTCATGGAGATCTTGAGCCCTGCAAGCTGGCAGCCAAAATAGAGGACGTAAGAAACAGCCGGATCAAATCACTATGGACCGCGTTACATCAACCTCTAGGAATAGTCGTGACACGGATTTCCGTCGCGAGCCCAAGGGATTCAAAAGAGATATTAGGCTACTGCTGCGAACTCACTGATAACGCAACGGAATGATCAAGCCCTATGTTGAGTAAAGCGATAGTGCCAGCTGCTGGACTCGGAACTAGGCTCCTGCCCGCAACCAAAGAGCAACCGAAAGAGATGCTACCGATCTTCAGCCTAGGCGCAGACAATGAAAGCCAACTCAAACCCTTACTGCAGCTAATCTTCGAGCAACTCTACAACCTAGGTTTGCGCCGATTCTGCTTCATCATAGGGAGAGGGAAGAGAGCAATCGAGGACCATTTCACCCAAGACTACGACTTCACAAATAGCTTAAGAAATAGAAACAAGTTCACCTCAATCCGAGATCTCGAACGATTCTATAGGAGGCTGGACGATTCTACGATAGTCTGGTTGAACCAGCCTGAACCTAAAGGATTCGGTGAAGCCGTTCTTCGAGGCCGATCATTCGTAGGACAAGACGAATTCCTCACCCACGCAGGAGACACCTACGTCATCTCAGAAGGCGGACTGCACCTTAAACGCCTAATCGAGGCGCACACTAGACTTGAGTCAGAAGCTACATTCCTCGTCGAAGAAATGGAAGACCCGAGAAAATATGGAGTAATCAAAGGTGAAGCGATAGAAAGAGGGCTCTATCGAGTTAAGAGCATAGAAGAGAAACCTGAGAGACCCCCATCAAAACTCGCAGTGGTGCCGATCTACGCATTCACCCCAAAAATCTTTGAAGAACTAGCAAGAACCAAACCTGGAAAAGGCGGGGAAATCCAATTGACAGACGCAATCCAATCCCTAGTAACCCATCACCGGAAAGTCTATGCCGTCCAACTGAAAAGGAGCGAAGTCAAAGTCGACATAGGAAATCCGGAAACTTACTGGCAAGCCCTTAAAGAAAGCTATAAACGAACTTTGAAATAGCCTCTCTAAGTACTCGCCTGAACTTAGGACACGTAGTTCAACGTGCAATCCGTCTCGACCATATGCGAACGAACCATCGAGCACTTATCAATTGAGTCACCCAAGTGCAGCTCCTGATGTTGAAAAGTCTAGTTTGCAGAGGTTAAACCGTTCAACTTTTAATTCGTCGCATGTTACGTAAGCCTTCACGAACGTCTAGGAGACTAACATTCAATTCATGCTTAGCCTTATCCACAGATAAGGATGAATCTCTAGGCCTCTTAGCCACCCAGACGTTAAAGTCCTGCATCTTCACAGGCGTTATGAGCGATCGATCCAATCCGAATACCTCAGCTGTCTGCATCGCGAAGCCATATCGGCTTATCCTCTCGCTTCCAGCTATATGGTACAAACCAGTCGCATCAATCCTCACAATTCTTAGAATTACTTCAGCAAGATTGTCAGCAAGCGTAGGAGAGTTATAATGATCCTCGACCACACTTATCCTCTGGCCGCTCTTAAGTGAGTCTATAATCCATGTGGCGAAATTCAGTTTTCTTGGATGCCAACCATACAAGACGCTCGTCCTCGCGATAATGAAATCCTCACAGAGTTCTCTAACAAATCTCTCACCTTCAAGCTTCGTAACTCCATAATAGTTGACAGGATTCGCCTCATCCTGCTCGCGATAAAGTTCCTTCTCGCCATCGAAGACATAGTCGGTGGAGACGTAGACCAGCTTCACGCCGATCTTCGCGCAAGCTGCGGCGATATTCCTCGTTCCCTCAGCATTGACTGACCAAGCCAACTCTCTATTAATCTCGCACTTATCCACATCCGTCTCAGCAGCCGCATGCACAACCAACTCAGGCCTAGCTCCGCTCAAAACTCTGGCAACCTCGCTTCCATCAACAATATCCATCCTCACCGAATCAGGATAAGCGGGATGTGTCTTGTCGGTCGGAATAACCTCATACCCTTCTGACAGCGCTTTAACCAACTTTCTTCCCAAGAGGCCGCTAGCTCCTGTAATAAGAACCTTCTCCAAGTAAACCGCCCTCCCAGCGCCGAGATATGGTTAATTCATATTAAACTCTTATCTGATATTCATAAGATAAGGCTACTTAGCAGTGGAAGAGATGTTAGATGCAGAAGCTTATCGAAGGTGTTGAGCTGAAGCAACTGAAGAAGAACGTGGATGAAAGGGGATACCTATGCGAGCTCCTGAGGAAGGACTGGAGCATCTTCAAAGAGTTCGCTATGGCATACTTCTCAACAACCTTTCCAGGCGTGGTCAGGGCATGGCACAGGCATCCTAAAAGCAAACAGGAAGACTACATGTGCGTGATTCAAGGAACCGCCAAGATAGTCGTCTATGACGATAGAGAAGAATCATCCACTAAAGGGTTGATCAATGAATTCATCATAGGCGAAGACAACCTCACTCTACTAAAGATCCCCGGCGAATGCTGGCACGGCTTCAAAGCCTTAGGTGTGAAGCGCGTACTCCTGATAAACTTACCAACAAAGCTATACGACTATGAGAAGCCTGATGAGGAGAGACTGGCTCCAGACACAGACAAGATACCATACGACTGGAAGCTGACACCTGGGCTCAAGCATGGCTGAGGCATCTGGTTTTCCAAGGAGGCTCCGCGACATGAAGCTTCTCGTTACGGGCGGAATGGGATTCATCGGGAGCAACTTCATAAGATACATACTCTCTACCCGCAAGGAAATTAAGGTTACAAATCTCGACAATATCTCCATAGGCTCTAATCCAGCCAATCTGAAGGAATTAAAGAAAGACCGCAGATACAACTTCGTCAAAGGAAGTATTGCAGACCTTAAACTGGTATCTAAGCTCATCAAGAAAGTCGATGCCGTCATAAACTGCGCCGCTCAAACACACGTGGATAGAAGCATAGCCAACCCCGCCCCCTTCATCGAAAGCAACACTATAGGAACCTATAGTATTCTTGAGGCAGTGCGGAGAAGCAACCCAGCAGCCAGAATAATCCATGTCTCAACAGACGAGATCTACGGCGATATCCCTGAAGGCTCATTCAATGAAGACGATAGACTCAACCCTTCGAATCCCTACGCAGCGACCAAGTCAGCTGCCGATATGCTAGCGTTGGCCTACCATAGGACCTATGGGCTTGACGTAACGGTAACCAGATGCACAAACAACTTCGGCCCATACCAGCACCCAGAGAAGCTCATACCCAAATCGATCATACGAGCAGCCTCAAATCTCCAGATACCCGTTTACGGAAAGGGAGATCAGATTAGGGATTGGATCTACGTCAAAGACCACTGCGACGCGTTAGCCCAAATCATGGAGAAAGGTATACCCGGCGAAATATACAACATATCCGCTGAAAACGAGATGCCCAATCTCAAAGTCGTCGAGTCTATCCTAAACTTGATGGAGAAAACAAGAAGCCTAATTACGTTCGTTGAGGATAGGCCTGGCCACGATGTCCGCTACAGCCTAGACTCAACGAAGATTCGAACGCAAATGGGATGGAAACCGAAGCACAACTTCACCGAAGCCTTAGAAAGTACTGTACGCTGGTACACGAGTAACGAAGAGTGGTGGAAGCCTTTAGCAACACGTAAGATACTTCATCCAACGCCATGGAAGCTGAAATGGTGAAAACTTATGAAAGGGCTCTTGTTGGCTGGTGGGCATGGGACTAGGCTTAGGCCGTTAACCTTCACTGGTAACAAACACATGCTTCCTATCGCGAACAAGCCTATGATCCTCTACGGGCTTGAGCACTTGGTCAAGGCGGGCATAGAGGAGATAGGCGTAGTATTAGGACCCGTCAGGGAGGATGTGAAGGGGCTTCTTGGAGACGGCTCTAGGTTCGGCGTAGAGATCACATATATCGATCAGCCTGAGCCTAGGGGGCTTTCACATGCCATAGCTACGTCCCAAGATTTTCTTGGAGACGACTCCTTCACAATGTACCTAGGCGATAATATGCTGAAGCAAGGAGCCAAACCTCTACTCGATATATTCGAGAAGGAGGGAAGCGACTGCGTCATCGGCGTCACTAAAGTCAAAGACCCAAGCAGGTACGGTGTTGTAGTCTTCGACGAGGCCAGAAGAATCAAGAAGCTTGTCGAGAAGCCTAAAGAGCCAGTAAGCGACTGGGCTTTAATAGGCGTATACGTCTTCAACCGCAAGATATTCGAAGCGATCGAGAGAATCAAGCCCTCATGGCGTGGAGAGCTTGAGATAACAGACGCCATACAAGTCCTCATGGAGAGCAGTGGTAAAGTTGATGTTCAATTCGTTCAAGGATGGTGGAAGGACACAGGAAGACCTGAAGACCTTTTAGAGGCAAATCAACTCATCCTCCAAGAGATCCAACCCCTAAACGAAGGCATAATACAGGATGGCGCAAGCCTAGTGGGGAACATCAGAGTGAGTAAGGAAACAAAGGTCTATAATGGAACAACGATTAGGGGTCCAGCAATTGTAGGCGAACACTGCGAAATAGGTCCGAACACATACATAGGACCGTACACATCGATAGGCAACGACGTGACTATTAGAAATAGCGAGGTTGAAAACTCGATAGTGATGGAGGGCGCCTACATAGACTGCGGCAAACGGATAATCGACAGCCTAATCGGAACAAGAGCGAAGGTCATCAGCACTGAAGATAATGTACCGAAAGGCCTCAAACTAGTTCTCGGAGACATGACCTACGTGAACATATGAGAAGCTGAAGTCAGCTTAAGAGAGAACTTGGCTGAATCGGCGGAATGGATGAGACCTCGCAGATGTAGGAGATTCTCCACGGCTAGCATGCGATAAGATAAGCCTTGCCTGTCTTGGAATATGGTACAAATAGGCCTCCGTAAAGAAGCCTCTGCATATCGCGACGAGAAGGAGTCATAGAGTCCTTGAAGTTAGGAATCTCCACTACTAAACATAGTTTGCTCGACCTGCAGAAACTGAACAAGAAACATGAAGTCGACTTCCTTGAGCTAGGCATCTCAGCTGTGACAGATGCCAAGAAAATGCTTGATCAACTTGGGAGACCAACCTTCAGAAGTATCCATTGTCTACCTTTCCTGAAGAATTCAGAAAGAAACTTTATGCTAAACCCCTGCAAGCGACCGATGGAAGCAGCGAAGATGGCCACGAGAATGATGCATCGAGCGAAAGCTATCGGAATGAATTATCAACTCTACAGCGTCCACGCAGGACTCTTAGGAGAAATTCCTGGGCCGAAAGAATTCAAGGTAACAGACAGAATAGGGGTTGAAGAAGGAATAGAGAACCTCAAGATCTTCCGTAAGAAGCTTACCGCCACTGAAAAGATAATCGTCGAGAACATTTACGGCTGGGACGAAGAGTCTCCGGCACTAGGCATGACAAATGATGAGCTGAAAGAGATCAACAAGATCTTTCCACTCCTCCTCGACCTAGGACACGCAGCAGTCAACTATGAGCTCTTCCTCAAGAGGAAACTGGACGAGCTCGAAGTAGACAATCTGGACATCAAAGAGATACACGTAAGCTTCCTCAAGCCTGGAGGTCCACCGCCATGGGATCATAGCGGCTATCTCAAGAACAAGGTGAATCAACGAATAATCAGAAAGCTAGAGGAGACGCTTGAAACAAGACCGCGAATCCCGGTCGTCCTAGAAATCGATGCGCCATACGAAGCTGTAACCAAGAATATTAGGCTTCTGAGAGATAGACTCGGATGAGATCTACATGTGTCCGAAGGGGTATCTGATATCTCTGAAAACTTTGGTGTCTTCAATTCGAGCGCCCTTATTCGCGATATCAGTTAGATACGCATTTCCACCAGCGTCTTCAATCGACCTCGCAACCTTCGATTGATCCTCAGGGTTCGTGAAGACTATTATGCATCCTCCGCCTCCAGCACCCGTAAGCTTCGCACCCAAAGACCCAGCCTTCAAAGCGGCATAGATCAACTCTTCAATCTCGAAGGTTGAAACACGAAGATACTCTCTCAGAAGCCTCTGGTTCTCATTCATGTATCCGCCTATGCTTTGAGGGCTCCAATCAGGCTTTTTCAGTTCACGCCAAACCTCATTCACAAGACTCGTTATCTTTCTAACGCCCTCAAGCATATCCGGGTCCTTCTCGCTCACCTTCCTACCAAGCCAATGGAGAACCCTACTCGCCTTCCTAGGAACACCAGTATCACCTATGACGATAGGGAAAGGCTTCTTCAGCCCCAAACGCTCTATCTTCCTCGGAGGCTCAGTGGAACAATCGATATAGCATAAGCTGCCTTGTGCTGATGAATGTGGATCCATCTGGCCACAACCAGTCTTAATCTCCTTAGCCTCAGCCACATACGCGATATTCGCCAGCTCAACAGGACCTAACTTAAACCCAGAAGCAAGACTTACCGCATGAGCCACAGAAACGCAGAGGGCTGCGGAAGACGATAGACCTGTTCCAACTGGAATAGTCGTCTTCAACTCAATATCCATACCTTGAAGGCTGTATTCCATCTTCCTGAAGGTGTTGATGACAGCTCGAACGTAATCCAAATCTCCGCCTTGATAAGTGAGAGGATCCTTCAAGCCATACCTATCTTCAACATTATAAGGCTCATAAGACCTCACAGAGACCTCATCGCCAGTCCTCAACACAACCTTAGCGTAACTTCTAAAAGCTTCAGTCGCATAGGGTATGACCGGGCCCCAATTCCAATCCATATGCTCTTTGGGTGAAGCTAGCCGATAAGCCAAACCTCACACTCCAAAAAGACAGGCACGACCCGGAGCTGAAGTAACTACAACCTCCAAGACAGCATCAACCCATATAGTCCATTATAGTCAACTTCCAGATTAGAAAACTGTTTCGACTACCCAAGCGAGACGATTCATTGAAGCGTGCCCTTCATCCAGTTCTTCTCATCACCAGATCCCAAAGTACATGAGCTACTTCTAGAACTGATGCGGAAGTATGACAGAAGGCTGGTCTCGGCGGCAACCCTCTTCGAGATATACAAGATCTCTCTCGAAAGAGGAGGTAAGGAGACGGCAGAAACCAGAATCTCAAGAGTAAGACGCGAGTTCAGCTTGATCCCGATCGATAATTCCTTCGCAATTCGTGGGGAGTGACTGAAGCATGCTGCCAAAGTCCAGAAGCGCCACGATATACCTGTCGCTGGTGCTGCTGACCGCAGCAACCGGCGTAGTCAACAGGGCCGTCTGTATAAGACTCTCCACAGGAAAATTTGCCGCTACATTATTTAAGAAATAGAGCTAGGAGGAAGGGCGACAGCCAAGTCCATTTCTTACGCCTCGCCTATCAAGGCGATCGCGGCTATACCCAGCACGATGCCTAGGGCGACTCGAGGAGGATAGCTCTCCTTGAAGAGTATGGCGCTCGCGATCACCGTAGCGACAGCGCCCAGCGTCGTCAGTATCATCGTCAACCTCCCCAGCCCAGTCACCGACAAAGGAACACCGATCAAAAGACGAGACATGAACAAGGCTATTAGAGCGCAGAAAATCAGAGGCGAGAAGAGGAACCTCATCGCAAAGAACTCGCCTCTAAGACTATAGCCGCTGAAAACTATCAGAAACACACCCGCCAACATCATCCCAAAGTAGAGGAAGCTCCTCAATGATAGTTGAATCTCAAACATGCGCTCAAGCGATATCGAACCAAACGCATTCGTTCCATACTTGAACAAGAGGCCGCCGATCGTCCCAATAACGATTATCAATGCGATAGGCAACCAGAACCAAACGTCAAACATACGCCTTCCCACTTCCTCTCTCCCAACCTAACTCTATTAGAGGAACTATAATGAACATAAAGAATTATTCCTAACAGTTCAGCTCGGAAGATAATGGCAGAGTTTGAAGCTGATCTAGGCCCCTCAGAACCCCTTACCCTTCTGTTTTAATGTGAATTGACGCATAGCTTCTGATTCCTGATAGTAACATTCTAAGGCTGAAAATATGAGTGGATTGGGGGCGTTTCGCAGAGAACCTCGAGCGATGCGTCAAGACTAGACAGCTAAGTGGTCGAGTTGAAGGAGCCCAACTTGCCCGATCTTATGCGACCCATATGAAACAGAGCCGTTCTCCGCTCTTCGTGTTCATGACGCGCATTCAGAGAGGCGGTAGATTTTTAAATGCAGTTAGCTTCGATAGTGCTGAAGAAACTTGGGGCGGGATAGCATATCAAGAAGGCTCATTTTATCATCATCCTAGGAGCTGTTGGAATCCTCTGCTTAGACTTAATTCTAGAGATCGAATTGCATCCCTTGCTCTATAGAGGAATGCCTGTGACTTTCGGAGAAACAGGCAAACCCATTGGAGCCGCTTTGGTTCCGGCCACCTTTTTCAACGTCCTGCTGATCGTAGCCAATATACTTGGCTTCGCATACATCCTTGATAAAGCCGGTTTCAACTTTGGATTGATCCCCAAGACAAGGAACGATCTGCTAGACATTTTGGTCTTCTTCATTTTCTTGGTATCTGGGCTAGCCATGTGGTACATCCCCATTTTCTTGCTAGCTTTTCTGATCTCAGGGATACTACTGGTCGTAGCTCAGTTGTCGTAGCAGGACGAAGCTAGTGGTCGAAGAATTCAGGAACAATTGCGATCCCCTTAACCGCTATCTATAGCGCGCGAGATTCTCCTCGTTATAAAGCGGGTTGCAAGCAAGAAAGCGAAACCGAACACAAATCTAGGTTGCTTAAGAAGGAACTGAACTATGCGTACATAATTACCAACCTTTTTTCTTGGCGTCAGCTCTGCTATGCCTTTCCATCTGGCAATCAGATCACGTTCTCTTGGAGCTGTGAAGAGCGGTTTGTAGACTATCCATCGGAAATTGACATTTTCATCATGAAGAAGATAGGC
>Ga0315314_1003260_pt1 | contig 12783 bp, 15 predicted proteins | sample TDP9_MG_FD_203631 | JGI IMG/M metagenome (GOLD analysis project Ga0315314, IMG submission 203631) | Freshwater sediment microbial communities from Lake Towuti, South Sulawesi, Indonesia - TDP9 | ecosystem: Environmental > Aquatic > Freshwater > Lake > Sediment | place: Indonesia: South Sulawesi...
AGGACGAACAGGATGGCGTCAGCGATGTTCGACTTGCCCGCGCCATTGGGTCCTGTGACGCACGTGTATCCCTCGAGCAGGGGGACCCTCGTCTTGCGGGCGAACGACTTGAAGTTCTCGAGCTCTATCTCCTTCAGGTACATCTGATTCCTCTCCACGAGGGGTGCGAAAACATGCACTGAGTGAACAGTATGGCAATCGCTGTCCTCTGCATCCCATCCCATGAAGTCCGACATCTGTCGGACAGACAATAAAATGGCCTAGCGAGTATATAATACTTGTTTACGAGTGGTATTGTTGCGTCTAGTATGATGGGCCAGATGACGATTATCCGACAAATGTCGATTTTCAGACATCGGCAACCTGGGCGATTCAGGACTGATGCTCAGAAAGTCGAGATTGCTTTTCCCTAGACTTTGATTCTTTCTTTGCCCGGGGCGCTCTCTTGAATGTCGCATTCTCTTCTCTTGTCGAAACCGAATGAGGCGCTTGCACCTTCTTGCCATCAAGTAGCTCAGCAATAGTGAGCAACTGGATTCTTGGGTACTTGGGACTTCCGAGTTCCTTTGACTCATAGAAACCAGCATCTGCAGCCTCGGCACGCATAGGCTGTGTAGGTTCGTTTAGACTGATCAAGACTCCAATCGCAGCTCTTTCCCGATCGACAACCCCACGTAGGTCTCGGACGTGCGAGGTCGTCACATTTCCGGCCTTTACTGAGAAGACGATTTGCTCTGCTCTTCCTCTCTCAACGAAGAAGTAGATTCTGCCGTCAATCCCTTTGTCAGCTCCCTTTCTTTGTTCTACAGGACGCGCACCTACCAAGCCAAGAGACCACCACTGAAACTGAAACGGGTCCTGTTGTGCTAGAGTCTCCGCATCGGGTAACGAAACCGGTTCTCCAATGACCTTATATGGTACAGTATTTCCAAAGGCGTCCCGCAACCGAAGTCTCATCAGCGTAATTGCGAGATGCGTTATGTCTATGCCAACCCATCTGCGGCCAAGTCGTTGGGCGACGGCTATAGTGGTGCCGCAGCCACAAAACGGATCGAGTACAAGATCGCCTTCGTTGCTGCTAGCGCGTATTATCCGTTCAAGCAAAGCTTCTGGTTTCTGCGTAGGATAATGCAAACGTTCTGCAGCATGCGCCTGAATAGGGGGTATATCAATCCAGACATCTTGGGCAACGACGCCCGGCATCTCATCCAGATACTTCTTTTCCCTCGGCAATCCACTGCTCGTGTAATAGATCCTGCCTTCAGCTTCCAACTTCTCCATGTTGCGCTCTGCATACGCCCAATATCGGCCCTTCGGAGGAAGTCGCCCTTTCCATTCGTATATGAAACCAGGATTGTTTGCACTCATGTCTACAGCGTTGAATCTTCGTCCATCGGGGTCCTTATAACGGAAGTTGTCCTCAATATACTCAGGGTCGTAGGGTTGATGAACAGTATTCCATATGATTCTGTCTGCATCTTTTGCATAGCTGAGGATTGTGTCATGGATCGGCCCAAATCGCTTCACCTTGCTATGCGCATGGCTTCTCTTCCAGACAATTTCATTTCGAAAATTCTCGGGGCCAAAAACAGAATCCATTAACATCTTAAGGTAGTGACCTGCTGTCGGATCACAATGAAGGTAGATGCTGGCACAGGGCTTCATCACTCTTCTAAGTTCCTGAAGTCTAGGTGCCATCATCGAAAGGTACGCCAACATATCGCTTCCACCAAGAAATGAGTGAAATCCCTTCAGTGCCTCTGCCACTCTCCCGCCTTTGCTCACTGTCTCTTCGAAGGCGAGTGCTGCAGCTTGATCCCAATGCCAGGTGTCCTCAAACGCCTTGATTTGCGCGGCAGCTTGTGAACCATTGCGCTCAGCGAATAGCACATTGTAATCCTGTTGGCTCTTGAAAGGCGGATCGAGGTAGACTAGATCTACGGTTTCATCTTTGATGTACCGGCGAAGTATCTCCAGATTGTCCCCGTAGTAGAGCATATTCCCAGCGTTGCTCTCGGATGCGTTCATCGAAAAGGAAATGGCGAATTGCCTATTAAGATAAGTGCTACAGTCATGTTACATGCCTGCCCACTGAATCAAGTCGCCTCATCCCTTCTCGATGGGCAGGCTCAATCTGGATGCACAGAATGTGATTGAGAAATCGTCGATCCTTGACAGTCGCTTCAAGCGTCAGTGTCAGGTTCCTTGTAGGTCGCTCTGTAGTCCGGATACTCCTTGTGGACCTTGTGCATGAGTTGCGTCGTATCAAGGAACATTAAGTCCTTCTTGACAGATTCGATGATGTTCTTGAAGTCGCTTGGAATCTTGGCCCAAACCTTGGCTGCGATTTTCTCACCGTTAGGACTCAACTCGTAGACAAACGGCTTCTGAACTGCTCGCCCGCCTTCTTGGAGTTTGATCAGATTGCGCTGCTTCAAGCTGATGGCCGTTTCGTTTAGACGAACTGGAACTGGGCCTTTCGTCTTGCTCTCAAACGTGTCATGAACCCAAGAATCCCCAAAGCCCTTCTCTTCCAGTCTTTTCCAGAGATAGAACAACATCTTGTTCATGCGGTAGCGATGATCAATCCGATGTGGATACTTCGCAAACTGAGGGGCGGGAGCTTCAAGTAGCAATAGCACTGAAAGTTCGAGAGGTGTCACTCCTATCTCGTTAGCAAGTTCTCTCTGTTCCGCCTTCAGCAGATCATCTGAGTCAACTCTGATTGAGTTGCATTTCGGGCAGGATTGAGCTGGAACATTCTTCAGTATGATTGTTCGCCCTTCCCAATCTGAGATCTTATAGTCGATCTCAGTTGGGATCCATTCCCTGCATTCGCACTTCATTTCCTTCACCTTTTTCGCTTATGCGTCGACCATTTCGCGTTTTTGACATATATGCAGATTTCGCCATCTTTTTCCTGAAATTGGTATGTCATGAAGATAGGCTTGCTCGATCCTTCGATCGCCTTTGTCACGCAGTAGTCTCGGTAGAGTCTCGGTTTGAGAGGGACATCGATTTGCAGAGCAGCCTTCTTTATCTCGGTAATGTGTGGAGGCTTTTCCCCAACGCCAGGTGCAAACAGGATCTTCATTCGGATGTCAAAGAACATGGCAGTATTTAGAAGTTCTTCGCTTCAAGAATCGGACTTGCCAGTCTTCCAGTCGGGCACCCCGGAGAAGCCTCTTCGCCTCACATATCCGAGTGAAGTATAACTCGTCTAGCTATTTTAGACTTACGCCGCTAGCGCTAGGGCATTTGAAATGAGAGAAAGAAGGACTGGCTAAGCAGTTGAAGTGCGCAACGTCCATTGTACAAGATCTCCCCACCCCCTTTCGATTGGAAGATTCAGTCCCGTTGCTTGCGCTGGTGTTTTGCCGAGCGTTGTGTGCTTTCTCAGGAAGTTGTACTGTATCACGAATCCGTCTAGAGCGTTCCTTGCGCCGTCCTTGCTTCCGAAGCCTCTGAGCGTTTTCACACGATCCTTGAGCGTGTTGTGGAATCTCTCGATGATGTTGTTCGACATCTTGCCGATCCTGGCCCTCAGTCCCACCTTCTTGACATAGGTGGTTTCTCCGCGTAGAACATTTCGCCAGAAGGCTCTGGTGATTCCATAGCGATAGGCTCCGCAGCCATCCGTCACTATCTGTTCGGGCGAGTTGCCCCCGACTTGGTTCCTTGCTCCCAAGAAGAACTCCTTCGCGTGCGGAATGCTTCGTCTCCTTGTTAGCATGCCCATCACGATGAATCTCGTGCCGTAGTCAATGCCATCCCAGAACCAGTGCTGTTTGCCTTTAATCTTGATTGCAGTTTCATCAGCGTGCCAGGAACTCGTGGCGTTGATGTCGAACTTCTCGACCAACTTCTTCACAAGCGGAACGTACTTCTGGATCCATCTCCAGACGGTCGAACGATTTACTATGATTCCATAGACTCTCTTGAGCAGATTGACGACTTTGGCAAGGGAGAGCCCATCAAAACACGCTTCTAGAGCGACGGAAATGGCCTTTGCGTCGTTCTTCATTCTCGGGAAGTGTCCGTTGTCCTCGAACTGCTTTCCACATACTTTGCAGATGTAGCGCTGCTTGCCTTTCTGGGTGCCATTCTTGACGACCTGGTGACTCTTGCAGTACTTACATCCAATGCGACCAGTTTCGGTCCTTCCTGCGAAAGTCTTATTCGGTTCAAGCTTGATTGTATTTGTTGGGGGTCTGATACTCATACTATCGGGCCTCCCGACTGGGCGAGGGCTGCAACCCTCGACCCAGTCACTCATTGTGGTTTGCTTGTGGCTTACTTCTTCCTTCTCTCCTCGAGCACGACGATCTTGACCGTACGGCCAGCATACTTCTTGAGGCCGTATATCCGACCATCCGAGGTTACCTCGGCTTCGATCACGATGTCGGCGTCGGGTATGGTCAGCTGCATTTCGGCACACTCTATAGGGGCTATATTCACACTTACTGCACCCTAATTGGTGTGCAAGGTACTTATAGTTTTGCCTGGCCAGTATGCTGAAGTCATCCAATCCGAATTGAAGGGTAGTATCGTCGAAAACGATACGCTTCAGCTCATCGAAGGTATGAAGCCGCGAATGCGTTCTCAAGCCCTATTCAGGCGAAGAAACGGTCAAGTCTCGATAGTACGTCATATCGAATAGATAAGCTTAAACGTCCAGTCCCCCATATGTTACTCCCGGAGAAGGCTGGTTGTGGCGCTTTCGAAACCGAGGACTCACGAACAGGTTTTGACGGACAGACTTCTGATCCTCGAAGGCATCAGGCTATCTGAGAAATACGGCTGGCTCAAGTCGACGAAGCTTCAGAAACTCTTTTTCTATGGCGAGTACCTCATGAATGAGGCTGGGGATCGCGCCCTTAATCTTCTATTTAGACGACTCAATTTCGGTCCGTACTCCGATGAGCTAGAAAAGGATGTGACTGCCCTAGAATCTGTGAGCTACCTAACGGTCGAGAATGGCGACATTCAAGTTGATGATTTGGGAGATAGGGTGTTGAGGGACGCGCGAGATCTCCTGAAGAATAACGAGTGGGTATCCGCCAAGTTGTCCTCCTCGGCCCGCAAGATTGCACCGATGACTACAATCGAGGCCCTTGAATTCGTATACTCGCTGCCGATCAAATCTAGATACGGCAGCGTCGTTGAGGATATTCCAGATGGAGCCACAATCGTGAAACCACTAGGCGAAGATGTGGCTCAGAGGAAGCTCACGCTCGACAAAGAGGATCTCGAAACCCTTGATATTCTCCTGGATCCCGATACAATAAGGGGAATCTATGATCTCCTCGATAAGAGGCAGCGCTCCCCTTTGATGCCATTTGTGGTCGATTGAATGCTGGAGAATCATCCGATATTCCAGATGGATGATTTCCAACGCAAGCTAGAGTGGTTGAGACGGAAGGTCGACAAAACACTAGCTGACAGGATTCAGGATGCCATCATCCAGAAGATTGCTATCGACCCTGTCAGAGCAACGAAAAGAATCAAGGCAGAGAGTCTCAAACCTCAACGGGTTCTGAGGGTGGGAGATTGGAGGTTGTTCTTTCTCTACTGCGCAGAATGCCGACGTGAAGGATACGTCGCTAGATGGAACTGCCCCAATTGCAGTGAGATTCCAGATGCAGGGCTGGTACTGTGTGACATTGAAAAACGTGGAGATGCGTACGAGTAGATTGAAGGTGCGATTCGTTATCTATATATATAGCTTTTTCAAAACCTGTACATATTTGTGGAGGGAATCCGGGAATTGGTCGAGGATGCGAATGCTAACGGACCTAGACAAGAAAAGAATCAGGCAATACCCACACTTGAGAGGAAAGGAAAAATGGGAAACATCTCGCGTTGTTCGGACCAAAGCAGGCGAATTCGTGAATGATCTAGTTTTCTTGCTGGAATCGCGTGAATCAATTGGTCCTTTGTCAGGGTTGGTCGACAGGAAGAAGGTTCAGCAGCTTGCAAGACTGGCACTTGCCGATCTCGGAATGGAACAGTCAAACCTGAATCCTGATCTGGTAATCAGCATCATAGAAGAGAACAGGGTTCTTTCCGAGATCATCTCGAAGAAGAACAAAGTCTGGAGGGATTTGGTGGCACACGTGAATTCTGCAAGGAAGATTGAGGATTACTTCAACGATGTTCTCGAGCAGAACAATGTGTATGTTGTCAAAGGAAGAAATGTCCGTGTTCATCTGAGGCGACAAAATGAAAGTTAGCGCGAATAGGGATGCTGGAGCTTATTCGCTGGCACGCGTCGGAACTTTCAGAGTAGGATCGACCGCGTGTCAGATTCCATTCAAGGTCAGAAGTCTGACAACCAGTCCTCAGTGTGATGCAATCTTCCTTCAGGATGACAATGAAGTGCATGTGAATGAGCTGTTTGAAATGCTGTCTAGAAAACGCTTCGTGGCATTGGCAACCCCGACGGAGAGAAAGGAAGAAGAGGCCAGTCTCATAGCTAGGTTGAAGCCAGTCAGACGGATAAGCAATCAGAATCTCATACACCTTCCAACGCCAAAGGGGGTGAAATACACAAAGCCTTTGGCTGATGCCATCGTCGAGATTCTCCAATGCAAGAACAACAATCTCATTCTTGCAACCTTGAATGAAGGTCGCAGCACTCTGAACTCAAGAAGTGTCCTTCTGAACTCCTTGAGGGATGCTGTCAGCAACGAATTCCTTAGACAACTTGTGGGTTATATTCCTGCCACGTGTCCGAAGTCTACGGTTGACGATTTGCTCAAGAGCTATCACAAGCTCGGGATCAACGCGTTCGCAATAGATGCCTGCAATAGGGACATCCCGGCTGGCATCTTGGGCAAAGTGAATGCTTACCTGGACAAGGAGATGAATGGTGACTTTCTCGTGCTAGCATTGAGAACCCCAGAAGTTGGTGATGGTGGGGGGCAGACCCTCATGGCTAGCGACTTGTCGAATCTTCCTCGTGGGTATGATGGATTTGCTCCTCCGAACCTGCGATTCGGGCGCAAGAAAAAGGATGAGACAAGGGGAATGTCCGAGGAGGAGATCAAGCGATACAAGGCGGAAAGGACAAAAGACAAGAAGGGAAAGAAGCGTTTGTTTGTTCCGCATTTCTGGGGCAGAACCGAAATCTCAGCCGTTATCGACGAGGAACCCGAATTGGTGTCGACGGACCCAAATTCCCCCTACCGAATGAAGACTCTCGCGCGTCATGATATTTCTGGACTTTTCCAAGATGAAGCATGCTCAGATATTGAGTTCGGGCGGGTGTTGAAGTGCCATGATACTGAGCTTATGGAGACAGAACTCAGATTGCTGGGTGAGGCGGCTCGGAATGGTGTTATTGAGAGGACGATGCGTGAGAGAGACTACGCCAAGAGCAACATGAAGATTGTTGTGGCTGAACGGAAAGCATATGAGGCAGCGCTTAGGGATCGAAGTACCCAATCAGAAATTGGCTGACGAATTCTGTTTCAAGATTTCTGGTAAGTTTGTTGCTGGCTATTTAAGCGAGTTCTGATTGGCTATTCAAATTGCCTGATGGCTAAGTTTATGCCATATCTTCGCCATTCTTCTTGCTAGCCACTTTCGTAGGCTTTCGTGCTCGGAGTCGCCTGAACTTCTTTGCTGTCTTGCGCAACTCTTCGATTTGGGTGCCCTTGATTGCGGGATAAAGATCACCTGTGATGAGCAAGTGTTTGAACTCATGGTCTAGCAAGTCCGACTCTTTGTGAGTGGTTACGTAATTAGGATTCTTCTTGACAATCCTTACAACGCCTTCAGATGCGACCCAGTAGACAAAGGCCTTCGCGCTCTCTTCAATAGCCAAAACAGCCAAGGAGCAAGCATGCCCTCGGCTGCCCCACGCCTTCAGGTCATAGGCGTTCCGAAGAAGCTCGCGCGCATTCTTGTTTGAAGCTTCCGCGAGTTGTCGATAGAGCGCTCTTCCTGACACCATATCTCTGTGGCGAATGCGGTAAGAAGCCTTATCTTCTTCGACCGATTTGCCTATTGAAATGGCTAACCCGGCGATTGATTGGCTTGCCGCCAATGGATCGACTTTGATGTTGTCAGCGGTGACACTGGTCCTTGGCTACTTCACGTGGAAGCTTGGTGTGTATGCCGCCGAGCTGAACAGGATAGAAAAGGACAGGGACCGTCAAAGGAAGCTTGACCTGAAGGTGTACCAATTGAGCAATGCGCTGATCACTGCAAATCAAGTAATGGAGATTAGCGCGGCAGAGCTTGCATGGAGAATATCATTGCGTACGTTCAAACCCTTTGTGCAAGAGGTCAGACTTCTCGAAGAACTGCGGAGTTACACCTTCCTTCTCGAAGAAAAGGAAAGGCCGCTCTCAGAGCGGTTGATTAGCGAGGCACTTTCAAATTGCGATAATGCGCGACTGGGGGGACCTATCCCCACTCAGGAAGCAATGAAGGCCCAGATAGACCAACTGAAAGAGAGGGTCGCCCTCCAAATCGGTAAGCTGAGGGATCAGCGTGATGAGGCAGCAAAGAGAGCGCTCGGTATTGCTGTTGGTGCAGACAGCATTCTTTATCCATAGATCGGGACTACCTCCTCACGGTGAAGACTTGCGAAGCGACTTTGAGAAGAACATGGCTATCTTGAGACGTCTAGAGGCCCGAGCGATGCAAACGGGAAATGAGTTGGACAAGTTCATGGCCGAAAGTATGCGAATCAATATGATGTCCTACAAGCGCATGACGAGGCAGGTCCTTGTGGTTGCCTGCGGCAAGGATCCAAAGTTCCGGAAACATGTCCTAGATGTAATGGACCGAAAAGACGTTGAGGAGATGTATCGACTTTGGCTAAAATACTGTGGCGGGAAATGAAGAGCTAGCTGCGAAGACTTGCACATAGATTCAACTTGCTATTCATGTTACCTTCCTCTGCATCCGGAGACCGACGTATCTCCGTAGTGCAATTGCCATTAGCAGTCCAAATTCCGCATCGGCTCTTTCCAACGCAGCGCCTGGCGGTAGTTTATGTGCTCCCGCCGCTAGCATTTTGCGCACTCCTGCCTGGAACTCAATCATTGACTTGCCCAGACTCTCGAATTCATGTGTTAGGTCTCCAATCTTCTGGGGAGCTGGTCCGCCCTTCTCATCAGAATGAGCAAGGTTGACAAACTCCTCAGCATAGGGCTTCAATTCCTCGACGACCTTGCGACAGGCTGTTAGGCAGTCTGCCCAATTACCCAGCCCATACTGTTTCTGAGCTTCGCTTAGAATTTCGTCAATCTTTGTCAGCCCTGCCTGATCTGCCGAGAAAGGGATCTCAACTATCCTCCAAGAACCCCATCCTAGTCTAGGAAGGATTTCTTCGACCCATTTGCTCTTCTCTATGTCAATATACTGAGCACTGCCCCTTCTGATTTCAATCTCTGGCACGACAATCATTGTTGTCGGATTGTCGGTCGTCGCTAGTATCCTAAGGCCTGCTCTCAGCTGGACCTTTCCTCCCTTTCTAATGTCCTCAAGGAGTGAAATCTGGTCCGGCCGGAGTTGGAAAGTGACGGTGATTCTCTGTGATCCCCCTTCTATTGGTAGGGCAATCTGATACCAATCACGGTGAGAACCTTCGCACAACCACAGATGCGATCCTTGCGGAGAAACGACATGCAGACTCACTCTTGCGTCAAGAACCTGTATGTTGGTCGCCGTATCAGGCAGGCTGAAGTTCGCTGCTCCTCCAGTGCCAATTTTGGTGATGTTAAGGTCGAAAGTCATCTGGATGGCTGGGCCGATTGCATTGGGAACAGCTTCGAGTGTGTCGTAAACTGCCTTGGCAAAGATTGTCTTCAGCTTGAACCCCCTAATGGATGAGAATGGAATATCAGTGCTTTCTCATAAACATGACCATGTCCAGACCATTCACGGATAGGCAAATCAACCTTTGTCATTGATGCTTCTGCATGCTGTCGGACTGAGGAATCTACTTGTCATGCGGCATTCTCGGAGACTGGCTATATGAATTGACTATTGCTGGCTATTCAAATTGTCCGACATCTTCTCGGAGTTGTCTACTGTATCATACTTAACGCAACAATGCCTTTACGAGTTTCGGCTCGGGAACGCCCGAGAAGGGCACTGTAGGCTTTGAGGAGGCCCTCCCTGCTCTTCTCCCAGGAGAACTCCTTTTCGTACAGAGCCCTGCCCTTCTTGCCCATTTCGGCCAGCCCCCTCTGATCGCCCATGGCCCTGAGCACCGCATCCCTGAATGCTGCTCTATTGTAGGGCACGACGATGCCCGCGCCTACCTTGCTGATTCTATCCCCTATCTGCAGGCCCTCGGTCGTAATTACGGGCCTGCCTACTGCCAGTGCATTGATGATCTTCCCGGGCGTGCCAACAACATTGTTCGGGTTTGAGGGGTCCATCATAGCTAGGACTAGGTCGCTCGCCCGCGTTATTCTGAGCGCTTCATCTACATCGACCCTTCCGACGAACCTCACCGCGGAGTCGTGGAGCGATGCCTTCGCCACCAGGGGCTCAAGAGTCCCGCTTCCCGCGATCATTAGAGAGACCTTTTCCCCAGGGCTGAAAGACGATATGAACTCCTCGACAAAGCGCCCTGGTTCCAGAGCGCCAAGGTATGAGACTACGAAGCCAGTCAGGCCATATTTCTCACGGGTCTCTCGTGAATCCGTTCTTATGGCCCCTGAGGGGTCCTGGCTCGTAGTAACCACGCGGGCCCTTGTCCTTCTCCCAATGGAGAGCTCGTTCGCCAATGAGTCGCTCACAGTGATGACCTCGTCAGCCCTCCGGACGCAGCGTCTCTCCCAGATCCATACAAGCTTCGACAAGGGTCCTGCCTCGCTCTCGATCATCTTGGCGTACAGCTCGTGAGCGTCGTAAAGCAGCGGCCTGCCCGAAAGGCTGGAGATGGCCAACCCTAATGGCAGGGTGTCGAAGTCATGGGCGTGCACGAGATCGAACTCGAGCTTCTTTGATTCGTTAAGGGCGTTCCACCAGAACCTGGGCAGCCTAGAAAAGACCTTCATAGGAGATCTGGTTGGACACAGGGGGCCCGCACGAATCACTCTTATTCCGGCCTCTTCGGAGTGCTTCGCCCAGCCATCTTCTCTGCCCCATGCGATCAGGGTCACACCAATGGCCGCCTCCAAAAGCATTCTGCCTTCGAGTAGTACCCGCGGGTCAGGCCTGTGCGGGTTTGAGAGAAGCATGAGTGTCGATGACATCTTCGAGTGAATCCGCTGAGCGGCTATAAAATGGCATCCGTTTGTGCGCTCACACCAATATTGCCTTGCCTTCTGTCATCGATCGTTTCGCCGCTTCGATCAGCTCGATCGTCCTCAGGCCGATCGCGCCGCTGTTCTTCGTCTCCGTCAACGGGTCGCCGATTGACTTCATGAAGTGCATGAGTTCGTCTCTGATAGTGTTGTTGCGCTCCACGCCGAGCCTGTAGGTGTAGCCACTCTCGTACACCGTCACCTCTTGCCCGACGGCGTCGATGAGGGCGGACCTGGACTCACCGACGATCAGTATCTGTCTCGTCTTCTTGGGCACGAGCCAGCTGATGTTTGCCATGGATATCAGTCCGTCCTTGAATCTGCACATGATGTAGGCGGTCTCCTCGCCCTCTTTGCGCCTGTATGACCCACCTGTGCAGATGACCTGAGTCGGCCACTGATCGAGAAGGTAGTTCTGTATATCGAACATATGTGGGGCGAGGTCGAACAAGACATCCCTGTCCGGGAAAGCCTTCTCCAAGTTGGTCCAGTTGAGCTCCATAAGAAAGAGCTTCCCGAAGAACTTCTCCTCTTTGATCAGCCGCTTGATCTCAGCAAGCGCATTGTTGAACCTGAAGATGTGTCCAACCGAAAGGGTGAGGCCCTTTTTCTGGGCCAGCGCGACGAGCTCCTTGCCCTCCTTCGAGCTGAGCGTGATCGGCTTCTCCACGAGCACATGCTTTCCTGCCTCAAGAGCATCCTTGCATATTCTGTAGTGCACCGCATTCGGGGTGCACACATTGACTGCCTGAAGGTCCATCTGAGCGAGAAGAAGCTCGTACTCCTTGTATCCTTTTTTCACCCCATATCTGTCTGCGCAGAACGCCAAGTTCTTCTCGTCCAGGTCCGAGACGCCCATCAGATTCACGTTCTCGATCTTCGTGTACTCGTCCACGATCTTCTTGCCCCAGTAGCCGACGCCTATGACCCCGACATTGAACTTCGCCATCTCAATCTACCTGCTGAAGAACTCCTTGACGCAATCTGAGACGTACCTGATCTGCTCACCAGTTATGTCCGCGAACATCGGGAGGACGAGGACTTCCTTGCACAGGCGCTCTGTGATTGGCAACAGCCCCTCCTTGAAGCCAAACCTCTCCCTGTATACGGGCTGGAGATGGATTGGAATCTCATAGTGCACCCCGACTCCCACACCCCTCGATTCGAGGAAGGCCTTCAGCTCATTCCTCTTCTTCGTCCTGATCACGTAGAGGTGGAACACTGGCACTACTTCCTTGGTCGGCTGCGGCGGCAGGGCTATGTCGCCGACACCTCTCAGAAGACCATCATACTGCTTCGCTGCTGCCCTGCGCTTCTCGTTCCATTCCTCAAGGTGCTTGAGCTGCTCAAGACCGACTGCGGCGTTCACCGTATTCATCCTCATGGTGTAGCCAACCACGTCGTGCTCGTACTGGCTCTTGCGCCCGCAGTTCCTCATCTTTCTGCACATGTCCGCGAGCCTGTCATCGTTCGTGGTGATCATGCCCCCGTCGCCTGCCACATGCATGTT
>Ga0315314_1003261_pt1 | contig 12781 bp, 13 predicted proteins | sample TDP9_MG_FD_203631 | JGI IMG/M metagenome (GOLD analysis project Ga0315314, IMG submission 203631) | Freshwater sediment microbial communities from Lake Towuti, South Sulawesi, Indonesia - TDP9 | ecosystem: Environmental > Aquatic > Freshwater > Lake > Sediment | place: Indonesia: South Sulawesi...
CATATTTTTACGCAATAGGTTTTGGATCATGTCCCCAACCTATCCCACAAGAGACCGCTTCGGGAAATGGAGGATAGTTTCATAAGGGTTAAAAGTATATGTGTTCGACTCAAATACAGGGGCTAAGAAGGTGGTAACTCCAAGTTGGCGACGCAGGGGCCGAGTCGAGATACTCGCTGATATTTTGAAGGCCGCCGCAGATGGAGCGAGGGGTACCCGCATAATGTATAAGGCGAACCTGAACTTCGCCCAGCGCAAGAAGTACTTGACCGAGGCCATGAACGCTGGGCTGATAGGGGTCAGGGTGAGGTCGCCCCTCGTGTACGTGACCACAGTGAAGGGGCACGAGTGGCTCAAGAATTATCGAGAACTCTTGGAAAGCTCTGATACATTCTCGACCTGATCCTGGTGTCCGAAAACGCTTCTCCAATCGTCTTCTTTTAATCCTGAGGACTTACCTCAACCTCGATATTACGGCTGCGCGCCGTCTATTGGAGCTTGCAGCCCTCCGGAGGCGCCCTGCAGAGGGCAAAAAGGGGGTGGATGATAAATCTGGAGGATAGTTTCACAAGCGGCTTAAACCGGCCGTTCGGAGTTCTTAACGCGGGTCGGTTAGCGATATGATACCCCAGCCTCCGGGTGATCGCCCACTTCCACACTAAGTGTTTTTAGCCGGCCCGCCTTTTCGTAACCCGATTTTCGATAATTTAAACCCCAATTCCCCCCATCGATCGATCGTCATTTTCGGCAATTTATTCCACTTCCACTTTTCTCTAGTTATCGTGAGATGCGCCCTCACGGCCCACCAGACACACATTTTTAATGCTTATGCCATAACTACAGAGGGGTGGTCATCTGTCCGAAATAGGTAAGCGAATCAGGCTCGAGCGGATAATGAACCGCGATACCCGCCGCATGGTGATCGTGCCCATGGACCACGGGCTGAGCATGGGCCCTATAGCTGGCCTGGAGGACATGGCCGCGATAGTGAACAAGGTCGCAGAGGGAGGAGCGAACGCAGTGATTTTACACAAGGGGATCGTGCGGGCCGGTCATCGGGGCTACGGGAGGGATATCGGGCTCATCCTCCACCTGTCCGGAAGCACCTCGCTTGGGCCGGACCCCCTGGGGAAGGTGCCCGTGGCGACCGTGGAGGAGGCGATCAAGCTGGGCGCGGATGCCGTTTCGGTGCACATAAACGTCGGTGCCCCAAACGAACCCGAACAACTCCGCTCCTTCGGTGATGTGGCTGAGATCTGTGCCGGCTGGGGGATGCCGCTTCTCGCGATGATGTACCCCAGGGGCCCAAAGGTCAAGAGCGAACATGACCCGGCGATGGTCGCCCACGCCGCAAGGGTGGGTGCCGAGCTCGGGGCGGATATCATCAAGACCAATTACACGGGTGACATCAATTCGTTCAAGAAGGTGGTCAGGGGTTGCCCGGTGCCAGTGGTCATCGCGGGCGGCCCAAAGATGGCGACCGACCGGGATGTGCTTGAGATGGCTCTCGAAGCTACCAAGGCAGGAGGGGCTGGGGCCTCTATAGGCCGAAATGTCTTCCAGCACCGCAACCCCGTGGGCATGGTCCGAGCGCTCGCGAAGATCGTGCACGAGGAGGCCTCGGTAGAGCGGGCGATGCGCGAACTCAAACGGTGAGCCGTTGCGCAGGAGCGTATGGGTCAGGGCCGACTGGGATGAGCCCTGGGAGGGGCGTAAGCGTTTTATAACAGCTGCGCTCGAAGCCGGGGCAACCGCTGTCGTCGTATCGCCTGAAGAAGCAGTGAGCACACGCGAGCTGGGTGCGATAACCATCGTCGCAGACAGGGCAGCACCTGGCGTGGACATCGTCATGCTCAGCGCCAGCTCGGTGGCCGAAGCCGAGCGGGCAATTTCGTCCTCGGGGAAGCTGCGCCAACAGGGGAGAAAAGTGGCGATCCTCGTAGAGATAGCAGACAAGGAGCTCGAGAGGGCTGCGGTCAAGGCTGGGAAGGTGGCTGATTTTGTCGTCGCTGTCGGGCGCGACTGGAAGGTCATCCCTCTCGAGAACCTGATCGCAGAGCTCCACCATGCGGACGTCAAAATATTAGCAGGCGTCAAAAACGCCGATGAGGCTAGGACCGCCGTCGAAACTTTGGAGATAGGGGCAGATGGCGTGCTGCTCGACCCGAGGGAAAAGGGACCAAACGAGATCCGGAAGGTGTGCGAGGCATTCGAGAGGCTCGCGGTCGAAAAGCTCGAGCTGGTGCCAGCCCGGGTGACGACTGTTCGGCCCGTGGGCATGGGCGACCGGGCCTGCGTCGACACCTCCTCGCTCATGAGCGTCGGGGAGGGGATGCTTGTGGGGAGCCAGGCTGGAGGCATGTTCCTCGTCCACTCGGAAACGCTGCCCAGCGAGTTCGTCGAGCCCCGCCCATTTCGCGTGAACGCGGGGGCGGTGCATGCGTACATCCGACTCCCAGGTGGCAAGACCAAGTACATGTCCGAACTCGGTGCAGGTGATGAGGTGCTCATGGTCAACGCCAGGGGTGAGGCGAGGGTAGGCGTGGTCGGGCGGGTCAAGATAGAACGTCGCCCGCTGCTCCTGGTCGAGGCTGAGCGAGAGGGGCAATCGTTCAAGACGCTCCTCCAGAATGCCGAGACAATCAACTTGGTCGCTAAAGACGGCAGCCCGGTGTCGGTTACCAAGCTCAAGCCGGGTGATGAGGTACTCGTGCACATCGAGCGGGCCGGGCGACACTTCGGCATAAAGGTCGAGGAAACAGTAGTCGAGAGGTAGTCGAGTTATCAACTGTGGGTGTGAAGAGTGCACAGCCGTGAAGTCGGCCCTTTCCCCCGCTGATTCTAAGTTTCATAAAAATAACAACTCGCTGCAGAAGACGAAAAATCTTTCTGGAAGGTTAATTGATGAAAGTAAAGCCGGGGCGCTCGCGGCGCCCCATCGGAACTTGTTTGTACCTTGCTGTCGACTAAGGATCCACCCAGACGGGATCCCTTGTAGTCGGCGCGTAGGGCCACTGCCCTCGTATGCCCAAGAGCTCCTTCCAGAGTGCATTCCTTTCATCCGATGAAGCGTATGGCCACCGTCCCCTGATTTCCAATAGCCTAGCCCAGAGGTCGTCCCTTATCGTGACCCAGCCTTTTATCTTGGATATCTCGTTGTCCGCATTGTCCACCAGCCATAGCTTTGCCTTCATGACGCCTTTGCCGCCTGGGTGAGAGACGTTCTCATTTTCTACCACGTACCAAGGCGGGGTGAAATTCTCGATGACGACCTCATTCTCGTAGGTGTTGTCATAACTGTAGAACTTCACCACGAGCTTCGAACCTTGGGCTAGATATAAATTCTTCTCTAGGCGGACCACGTAAAGATTTTCCAGCCCGAATACTGACCATCCCGTCCATGGGAAGGGGAAGGGATTCATGAGCGGGTACCAGTCGCGGTTGCTGCCACCGGGAATGTAGTAGGGCGTGTCGCCTATCCCATCGCTCCCTGGTATATTCTGGTTGTCTCCTCGATAGTTGTCCGCGCCAGTGTAATCGCTCCAGTAGTTCCCGCCCGATGGGTAGCCGTCGTCCCAAAAATTGGAGCATGAATCGCTTGCCTGAGTTAAGATATTCGCGAAGTTGTTGTGATAGATGTGATTGTTGTTGGACGAGTAGCTTATGTCGATGCCGTTGGAGTTGTTCTTTATGGTGTTGTTGATCAGTGTGTTGTTGGACGAATAGTAGTATAGGTAGATGCCACAAGTGGAGTTGTTCGAGCATGTGTTGTTGATCATGTCGTTGTAGGACGAGTAGTATAGGTAGATGCCGTAGTTCGGGTTGTAGGAGCATGTGTTGTTCTCGAGGGTGTTGTTGGAGGAGGAGGAAAGCCAGATGCCATAGGTGGAGTTGTTCGAGCATCTGTTGTTGATCAGGTTGTTGTAGGGCGAGTGGTATAGGTAGATGCCACAGTAGTTTTTCAGGCATGTGTTGTTGATCAGGTTATCGTATGACGAGTAGGATAGGCAGATGCCGTCGGGGTTGTTCTCGCATGTGTTGTTGATCAGGTTATGGTAGGGCGAGACCTCTAGGTAGATGCCACCGTTGGAGTTATTCTTGCAGATGTTGTTGATCAGTGTGTTGTTGGACGAGCAGTAAAATATACAGATGCCGTAGTAGTTGTTCTCAGATGCGTTCTTTTCCAACCTTCCATTTATCACGTTGTCTAGTTTAATCCCGTAAAATTCCTGGGCTCTTCCATCATGTACGTAGCAGTTCCTGATGACGAAGTACGCAGTCGTGTTTTCTATGTAAATGCCATTGGCGCTCGACGCATCGATGTCCCAGTTCTCTAGGATGTAAGGGTCATCAGCCGTGCCCGAACCGCCGCCGTTCACGGGATCTGGTTTTGTAAAATGAGCATTGCCGACAATGAGGATTGGAGCATGTGGAGTTAAAGCGGCGTGCACCAGGCTAGGGGATAAGAGTGGTATTGCAAGCGCCATAATCGAAGCTATTATCAAAACCGACAGCAAGGCTCCTTTAAAACGCTCGGTCTTCATTTACAGCCTCCTTCCCCTTTTGATTTGGCGGGGCGGCATAAAGCCTTTGCGCGCCGCCATGAGGCTGAAGAAACGAAAGGAGAGCTAAAAACAACCATGTCCCCCACGACATCCTGACTTAGATGTTTCCCGTTCCGTAGTGAAGCTTTGCGACCCCCAAGAACATCCTCCTTTTTAGAGGTTACCCACCCTCGGTAAAAATTTCCCTTTTAACCGGTATATAAAACTACAAAATTTAATTAGTGTAGTGTGAATCATGGAAACGCTTAAACTCGGCAAGCATAAGCTGCGGGTGCCAGCGATCTGCGCAGCGGTAATCGGGGACGATGTGGATGTAGTGGCAGCTGGCATAGCTAAAGCTATCGAACAAAGGGCTGATATCGTCGAAATTAGGCTCGACGGTCTACACAAACAGGTTGGATGGGAAAAGCTGTTGAAGAGGGATATGCCTTTGATCCTCACCAACCGCGCCGAGCGGGAGGGGGGACGTTTCAAAGGCGAGGAAAGCGCGCGCGTGAACCAATTGTTAAAAGGCATTGCCGAAGGTGTGGCATGCATAGACATCGAGCTTTCCACTTCGCGGCGTTTGCTCAATGAAGTCGTGAAAACTGCCAAAACCCACGGGACGAGCTTGCTTATAACTCATCACGATTTCGATGCGACACCACCAATTGCCACTTTGATAAACATCGCAGAAAGGATGGCAGATACAGGCTGCGATATCGCCAAAATTGTGACATTCGCAAAAAGCCCTAGAGATGCGCTCACGGTTTTGGATTTCCTGACCCAGGTGCCTGACTCGGTGGCCGTGCCGGTAGTCGCGTTTGCGATGGGTGATTCCGGCAGGCTATCGCGTATCGCTGCGCCCATCTTCGGCTCGCCGATCGTATACGCGGCAGCTGATGAACCCACTGCACCTGGGCAATTCGATGTCGAGACGACGCGACGACTGCTGCGCGAGTTCGGGTTGAGGGGATAGGGTGACCAGCGGGACAAAGCTGATCGCGCTCATCGGCGATCCTGTTGAGCGCAGCCTATCTCCGGTCATGCACAACGCGGCCTTCGAGGCGCTTGGTCTGGACTACGCTTACCTGGCCCTGCGCGTGCCTCAGGCAGCACTTGAAGGTGCCATCTCCAGCGCCCGCGTGATAAACATGGCGGGCATGAATGTGACCCATCCACATAAGATCAACATCCTGAGCCTACTCGATGACCTCGATGAATCAGCTGAGTTGGTCGGCGCGGTAAATACGGTAAAAAACGACAGGGGCAGGCTGATCGGCTACAACACGGACGGCGTTGGGGCCGTTCGAGCGCTCGAGAGCGAGGTCGGCAAGCTGGCTGGCCGCAAGGTCCTCCTCTTGGGCGCGGGTGGGGCAGCTCGGGCGATCGCATTTTCCTTGGCAGAAAAAGGGGCGGAACTGACTATCTCGAACCGCACGGCTTCGAGGGCAAAGGAACTCGCAACGGCCATCAAACGCAACTCCGGGGTCGATGTGGGACGGACCGGTATTGGTCGCGGGGAGCTTGCAAGAGCGATGGAGCGGGCAGACATCCTCATCAATGCGACCACGGTGGGGATGTACCCAGATGTAAATCGGGCGCTCGTTACCGCCGACATGATGCACCGCGGACTCATCGTCAACGACATAGTTTACGAGCCGCTTCAGACGAGACTGCTGAGGGAGGCGAAGAAGGCTGGTGCACGAGCTGTGACGGGCTTGGGCATGCTCATCCACCAGGGAGCCCTATCCTTCGAGATATGGACGGGCAGACGGGCACCCATTAAAGTTATGGCAGCTGCCGCAAAACGTGAGCTGCGCAGGTGGGGGAGGGCATGAAGGTCGCGATTATCGGCGCGGGGGCGATGGGAAAGTGGTTCGCCAGCTTCGCGAAGCAGAACTTGGGAGAAGTCACGATAGCTGATATAAACATCGCGAAGGCAAGGAAGGTCGCAAAGGAAGTCGGAATCAAAGCAGCGGAAAAGTGCGAGGACGCAGTTGCGCAGGCAGATGTCGCGATAATCGCTGTCCCGATAGCCAAGACCCCTGAAGTCGTCAAGTCCATGGCGAGGGCGATGCGCGCGGGTTCCCTCCTCATGGATGTCGCCTCCGCTAAGGGCGATGTCGTCGAGGCGATGAACGAGCTGGACGTGGAGCCCGAGCTCGTTTCTATCCACCCCCTCTTCGGCCCAGGTGCTACGACCTTAAAGGGGAAGGATTTTGCCGCGGTACCCGTGAAGCCTAGGAAGCGCTATGCCCAGTTCAAAAATCGCCTGACCGAACTCGGCGCTCGCGTTACCGAGATGGAGGCCGAAGAGCACGATAAGGTGATGGCAATTTCCCAATGTCTGACTCACTTCGTGCTCCTTTCCTACCTCGCGGCACTCAGGTCTATGAAGGAGATAAAGCTCGCCGAGAAGCTGCGCACGCCGATGTTCAATTCACTGCTCGAATTAGCCAAGGCTGCCCTAGCAGGGAACCCTGACCTTTACGGCGAGGTCCAGGTGATGAACAAGCACGCCAAGCTCACCCGGAGCATTCTGATGGAGGCCAGCCGTTCCCTCGAAGTCGCCTTCACGGCCCATGACGTCAAGGCAACTCGCAGGATATTCGACGAAGCTCTGGACCTCTGGGGGCAATCAGAAGCGAAGGCAGCATATAAGCGGATGTACGAACACTTCGAAGATGGTGAAAAAACATGAAGGTTGGAATTTTAGGTCCGAGGGGCACGTATGCGGAGATAGCCGCCCGCTCCCAATTCGGCAACGAAATCGAAACCGTACCCTACCCGATGATCACCGATGTGGCGGAGGCGGTTGCGAGGGGTGATGTCCAGGCAGGCGTAATCCCGGTGGAGAGCCTACGCGAGGGTTCAGTGGGCGAGAGCTTGGACGCCCTTGCGTGGATCGATGTTAAGGTTCAAGCAGAGGTGGTGGTGCCGATATCGCACAGCCTGCTGGGTGTGCCCGGCGCCCAGCTAGATAAAATAACTCAAGTGCTCTCACACCCACAGGCGTTAGCGCAGTGTCGCGACTTCCTGCGAAAAAACCTGCCCAAGGCGGAACTCATAGAGATGACGAGCACGGCCAAAGCCGCCGAGCAGGTGAGCAAGCTCAAGCAGGCGCACATGGCAGCAATAGGTCCCCGCGCCCTTGCGGATTTTTATGGGCTGAAGATCCTGCGGGAGAACGTACAGACCGGCGAGATAAACATCACCCGCTTCCTCTGCCTGGCAAACGAGGATAGCGAGCCAACAGGGTATGACAAGACCTCCATCGTCTTCTACACAGCCGAGGATAGGCCAGGCATATTGTACGAGATACTGCGGGAGTTCGCGGTTCGGAACATAAACATGACGAAAATTGAGTCGCGGCCATCGAAGAAGGCATTGGGGGATTACCTGTTCTTCATCGACATCCAAGGACATCGCGAGGACGCGAAGGTGCGCCAAGCACTGGAGGCCATGCGGTCGAAGGTGGCGATGCTAAAGGTCGTCGGCTCATATTCCAAACGCTTCTAGCGGGGATGATGTATGGATGCGGCAGCGAAGATAAAGAAAGCACTGAAGATAGACCCAAGAAATATCAAATTTAAGTTAACCACTTTCATCAAAGAGAGGGTCGAGAAAGCCGGAGCGAAAGGTGCGGTGATCGGGCTCAGCGGTGGCTTGGACTCCTCGACCACTGCCGTCCTATGTGCCGAGGCTTTGGGCGCGGGCCGCGTTTTGGGGGTTTCCATGCCTGAGACCGGGGTAACTGATCTACATGACGTAGCGGGTGCCCGCAGCATGGCGAACAAGCTCGGCATCGATTTCAGGGTGGTCGACATCACGCCCGCTGTGCTCGGCGTGCGCGCCAATTTGATGGATTTCAAGGTGGATGCCCTACTCCCGGCCGCTAACATTAAGCCGAGGGTGCGGATGACGATCCTCTACTACTATGCGAATCTGCTAAATCGCCTAGTCGTGGGATGCGGAAACCGCAGCGAGGTTCGCGCGAGTTATTTGACGAAGTACGGCGACGGCGCTGCTGACTTGCTGCCCCTGGGTTGCCTCTACAAGACGCAGGTCAAGCAGCTCGCCGCCCATCTTGGAGTCCCGAAGCAAATAATCAACAAGGCGCCGTCAGCTGGCCTTTGGAGGGGGCAGACGGACGAGGCCGAGCTGGGACTGCCCTACGAGAAGATCGATATGATCTACGCTGGCTTGGATTTGGGCTTGAAGTTGGATGAAGTGGCTAAGGCTGCAGGTGTGAAAAGGGAGGATGTAAAAAAACTTATCGAGCGCGAGAGGAGAGGCGCCCATAAGCTCATTGGTCCAGAAATTCCTAAGTTATGATTACTTCGCAGGCACTAAGTCGACGCACATCCCAGCGGCCACCGTCTGCCCGCCGTGACGGACCGCAAATCTCGCCAAGGGAGGGATTTCGCTCACCCGCTCGATGACAAATGGTTTACTCGGCACGATTCGAACCACTCCAGCTTCACCCTTACGCAAGCAGCTGGGCCTTTCCTCGATCGCCGCGCCCGTCTTGGGGTCTATCTTCTGCAAAATTTCCTCAAAACGCCCTGGCACGTTGGCTGCATGACAGTGGAAAAGTGGCATAAATCCAGGGGCTATGTCAGTTGGTGCGGCGAGCACTATTATCTTCGCGGTGAATTCCCGCGCGACCATGGGTGGCGAATCTGGGTGCCCGACGACATCTCCCCTCCTTATATCCTCCTTCGCGATGCCCCGGACGTTGAAGCCTATGTTATCCCCTGGCACTGCTCTCTGGAGGGGTTGATGGTGCATCTCTATCGACTTTATCTCCCCGCTCGCACCGGAGGGCTCGAAGACGACGGCCTCACCGACCTTGATCACCCCGGTCTCGACCCGTCCGATCGGTACAGTGCCTACACCTGTTATTGAAAAAACATCCTGCACTGGTATCCGCAGGGGCTTGTCTATCGGCTTCTCCGGTTCCTCGAAGACCTCCAGTGCCTCCGCAACGGTTGGTCCACTGTACCACGGCGTCCTTGGGCTTCGTTTCGTCACGTTGTCGCCGTGGAACGCTGCGACCGGCACATAGAGCAACTTGTCTGCGCCCCTATAACCGATGCCGCTGAGCAAGGAGATCAGGTCCTGCATGAGCCGTTCATAAGAGGTGCGGTCGAAGTTCACGAGGTCCATCTTATTGATCGCGACGACGAGTTGATCTACCCCAAGCGTGAAGGCGAGCGCGGCGTGCTCGCGCGTCTGGGGCATTATCCCATCGTCGGCCGCCACAACTAGAATAGCCGCGTCCGCCTGACTAGCTCCGGTGATCATGTTCTTGACGAAGTCTCGATGGCCGGGAGCGTCGATGATTGTTATCTCATTTTTTGGCGTTTCAAGCTTCATGTAGGAGAGGTCGATCGTGAGCCCCCTCTCGCGCTCCTCCTTGAGGCGGTCCATCACCCAAGCAAATTTAAATGATCCGGCCTCGTCGCGCAGGTCCTTCTCAGGTACTATGCCCTTTTCGACTAGCAGCCTTCCGATCAGGGTGGACTTGCCGTGGTCGACGTGGCCGATGAAAACTAGGTTGATGTGCGGCTTTGCCATGTCGTCACTGTGAGGGAGCTGCTACCGGTGCTGGTGTCTCTGTGGGCACTGTAGTTACCTTCATATAGTTTCTCAAGTTTGTGTTTGCCAGCCGAAGGTCCCGGGAGAGCTTCTCGGCTGCCCGGCGCAGGGGTTCGCTGTACGCCCTAACGACATCAGGTTTCCCGCGCTCGAAATCGTAGAGCTTGTTGGCGATCCTGTCGGCTTGGGCGGCGCATCCTTCGATATTGTCCAACAGTTTCTGGACGCTTTCCGTGGATCGGCCTTCCCCCGCCCCCATTTTCTTTATGACGGAACGAATGTCCTCCAGAAGGCTATATGCGCTCCTGTGCAACTTGGCTCGGGTTAACTCGTCGAATCCATGCCTACCCATCAATATCGATAGGCGCTCGCTCAATAGCCCAGTATTTGATGCCAATGAGCCGAAGTCCGCACTGGTTATCCGGAGGGCGGATTCCATGTCACCCGCGCCCAGACGCCGAAGCCCTGCGCCAGGCTCTCCGACGTCCGCCCACAGGCTGAAATTCTCAATGGGGATGCGCGAGACCTCAACAGGGGGCCGCTCGTATTGGTAAAATGTGGCGATCGCAACTAAAACTGCAGCAGCAGCGACACCAACCGTAAGATACAGTAACTCCCCTCCCGCACCTTCGGAGATCACCAATACTGCCAGCGCCGCAAATGCTGCAAGCGCTGCGAAAAGTGCGGCGGTCGCGATTATGGGTATTCGCATGCTATCGTTTTTAGGTTGTTAGATACTACTCAAAAAGCTTTTTCTTGGGAGTAAAATGCCAAAATTTCCCTTGGGATTTCTGATAGTTTTAAGTCAGCAAAAGAAGATTCAATGATGTTAGAGCCAAAGTCTTTCCGGAGCACAAAAATGAGCGGAGTTTCCAAAGCCCATCCTCGGGCCGAATCCCTGCGCATCCGCGAGCGCCTCGTGGATGGCTTTAGAGCTGGCCTAGTTGTACCCGAAGGGTTGGCCGCACATGGTCGAGGCGAGGCATTCGACTACATCTTGGGCGAACGGACCACCAAACTCACCCGCCGCGCGATCGAAGCGGCGGTCGCGGAGCTGCTTTTGGCCGAGCGGCCGGTGATCTCCGTTAACGGCAACGTCGCGGCCCTCGTGCCGGATGAAATCGTCGGGCTAGCGAAGGCGGTCAGGGCGAAACTCGAGGTCAACCTATTCCATGGCTCCGCAAAACGTGAGGTGGCAATAGCCAAATACCTCCGCAAGCATGGTGCTGAGGAGGTGCTCGGCGTCGGGGTTAAATTTGCGACGAGGATACCGGAGGTCCAAAGCGACAGGCGAAAGGTCGACAGGCGTGGTATTGCGGCTGCCGACGTCGTGCTTGTGCTGCTGGAGGACGGCGATCGCACCGAGGCCTTGAGGAAGCTCGGCAAGCGCGTGATCGCCATCGACCTGAACCCGATGTCAAGGACTGCTGAAGCCGCTAGCGTGACGATTGTTGACAACGTGGTCCGTGCGCTCCCCCTCATGGTCGAGCTCGCGCGGCAGCTCTCGCGCGTGGATCGCCCCAAGCTCCAGCGGATGGTTGAGAATTTCAGCAACGCGCGAAATTTGAGGGCAATGCTAAGGCTAATGTTGGGGCGGTTGGAGGGCCTTTCCCGTTGAGTCTGGTGCGCATCTCAGTTAGTGCCGTTGTAAGCATGAACCTCGTGTCAGCTTGGATGTCATACATAGCGGCTGGAAACTTTGAAGACAAGGTTTGCCTCTTCAGCAGAGACCAGCTCGTGCCACTCGGCGCCATTGTCCATAACGCTGCCGCGTGTTAGGATTACCGCTTGTAGCTGCGCCTTATTTCTGCCAAAATTCTCCTAGTTGTTTCCTTCGGGTTTGCCGAGTTGTATACCGCGCTCCCAGCGATGCAGATATCAGCCCCCGCCCGGGCGACATCCTTCGCGACGCCCTCTTTAATACCCCCAGCTACCGCGAGCGGGAATCGCCCGGCTCGCGCCTTGGCCTCTGAGATGAGCTTCGTCTCCTCGTAGATGCCACGTCCCTTCAGCTGCTCACTTATCCCGCGGTGCAAACAGAAGATCACGCGGCCTTCGTGGCCCTTGAGGCCACTGGTAAGGTTCTCGAGCATCTCGATTGGGTCAGGGCAGTCGATGAAGTCTATGAGGATGGCTTTGTTCCATCGCGCGGCCTCACTCACCGCTTCGATCACCTTCGTCCTCCCCCCGATAGCGAGGACCGCCGAGATGTCAGCACCAGCTCGGAAGGCGATCCGCGCCTCCAAGTTCCCCACGTCCATCGTCTTCAAATCCGCGACGAGCAGAGCCTCGGGGGCAGCCTTTCGGAGGGCCGGTATAAGCACGTCAACACCATGCCGTTTGATCGCAGGCGTGCCGGCCTCGATGATCCGTGCCCCGCCCTCGTAGACCTGCTTCGTCATCGCTGCGATAGCTTTCACATCAGCGTCCATGTCGAGCGCCACCTGCAGCTGGGGCAGCTTGAGCCGCTCGAGCGGGCTCGCCACAGCTTCGACCTTCACGGCGCGCTTGGGCTTACGGAGCGGCAGCGGCACGGGTACCCCTGTTTTACTCCAACCCCGTTCCCTATAGTAATCCTTTAGCATGCCGTCGAGCTCGATGCCGAACCGTTTCGGTAGCGCGTCATGCATTCG
>Ga0315314_1003262_pt1 | contig 12779 bp, 14 predicted proteins | sample TDP9_MG_FD_203631 | JGI IMG/M metagenome (GOLD analysis project Ga0315314, IMG submission 203631) | Freshwater sediment microbial communities from Lake Towuti, South Sulawesi, Indonesia - TDP9 | ecosystem: Environmental > Aquatic > Freshwater > Lake > Sediment | place: Indonesia: South Sulawesi...
GACAGAGAGGATCATCTGAATGGCTGGAGCGCAAACCCAACTGTATTCGAAACTATCAGAATATTCTGCAACTAAAACTGTCGGGCTAATATCGGATACGCATATACCATCAAGAGCCAGAAATATCCCTAAAAGAGTTTTCGAAGCTTTTGAGAAGGTTGATTTCATAGTACACGCAGGCGATTTGGTTGATATGTCTGTTATTGACGAATTGGAGCAAGTTGCGCCTGTGTTGGCAGTTTATGGAAATATGGATGGACCGGAAATTCGCGGAAAGGTGCCAAGACTAAATTCTGTCAAGGTTTTTGATTGGAGATTAGGGGTTATGCATGACCCTGGAGCACTTTTCGGGATGGGGAAGATGCGTGAAATTGTTAGGCAGAACGGCTTTAACGTATTGGTTTATGGGCATACGCATAATTCCAGCATAAAATGGGAAGGAAAAACCCTATTTGTAAATCCTGGAAGCCCAACTAATCCCATTCCTCCTTTCATAGCTAAGCCAACAGTGGCTTTACTGAAGATAACAAAGGAGAAAATAACACCAGAAATAATTCAAATCTAAGCCGGTTTTTAAATGGAGAAGGAAATCCATGGAAAATTCAAGCTAGACGCATCTACTGTTTTGATGCCTTGTGGAAGGAAAATCGACGCTGAGGTCTATATTCATTTAAAAGGTTATGCAAGAGCGCGGGTCAGTCATGTCGACATTGAGAAAATGGGTTTAGGTAGGATCATTCATAGAGGACGAGGGAATTTTCTTGAAGTAAGGGGAGTTAAGAACGGTCTAGAAATTGTTTTGAGAGAAAAGCGACAGATAGTTCTGGATGGAGAAGAGGTCACAGTTTCAAACATCGTAATAATCCACCCGTTGCTCAATGAAATCATTAAAAACGAAAAGGCAACTAAGGCTTGGATCGGCAGAAAATCCGATGGCATCTACATAGGCTTTAGGAAAGCAGAACTTGAGAGGCTTGAGAAACTGGCTTTGGAGAAATTTGGAATAAAACCGTTTAGCAAATTAGGAAAGCCACCATCAGAAATTAAACGTTAGAAACCTCCTCATTGCTGGCAAAGAAGCGCCGGTGTTCACGCATCATACATTTGTCCATAACTACTTTCAAACCCGCACTTCTTGCCGTTTCTGCTGCTTGTTCGCTGACTATACCAAGCTGCATCCAAACTACATAAGGTACGCCATAGGTTCTCTTCAGTTGGACCACTTGCTCAACTATGGGTAAGACATCAGCACGAGGCCTGAAAACGTCAACAATTTCCAAGGCTTTCTGAATTTCAACCGGAATATCTAACAGGCTTTTGTGGCTTTTCTCATCTAAAACCTCATCTGCCGTGGGATTGACTGGCACTATTCGAAAACCATTTTTCTTCAAATACTCAGCCACCCTGTAGCTATCTTTTGATGGATCTCGTGATACTCCCACGATAGCGACGGTTTTGTACCGCGATAGAATTTCCTTCACATCTTCACTGCTCAATTTTTCAACCCGTTTGGAATTACCTCAATGAACGGTTACCGCATACATATAAAATTTTCACTTTAACTTGCCTCTCTCCGCTTCTAGAAAATGTTGTTTCACAGACGATTTTAAAAGCAATTAGAGAATGAAGGTGTGAGTGTCTGTTCCTATCGGAGGTACACATCTATGGAACGATGCAAAAATCCATGGAATAAAGAATGCAAAAACAACGACATTGAAGTTTACATTCTTTTAGAAAGAGAAAGGTTACCGATTTGCAGAAGATGTTGGAGCAGAATTGCAGATAAAGATTTGGAGTGGTGAAATCATGGAAAGGTTCAGCATGAACACTGCTAGGTCTTTTCTCGGAAAGAACGTTAACCTTCACTTGAAAGACGGTTCTGTGATAGTCAATGTGCAGTTACTGGAGATTTTGAGAGACGAGTTTAGAAGAGAAACTTTCGTCAGTTGCGTTCCTTATGGCAGAGAAAATGCATTTAAGATACCGTTGAAAACCATAGCGTGGGCAGAGCAATTAAACTTAAATCTGATTCTGAGTGGCGACAAAAATTAGGCATTGATTGGAAGAGGCCTTTTGCATAAAAATAGCAATTAATCTTAAATAATTCCGGGTAAATTTTGTCAACGGTGATAAGATGCCTTGCACAGTCATAGCTGGAGCCTTCTGGGGAGATGAAGGTAAAGGAAAAATAGTTTCTTATCTAGCCACCAAAGACAAGCTGGATGTCTGTGTCCGGACAGGTTCGGTTAATGCTGCCCACACCGTTTGGGTAGAAAACAAGCGCTATGCACTACACATGGTTCCAGCAACCTTCGTCTACGAAAAATGTCGCTTACTAATCGGCGCAGGCTCAAATGTTCACGTTGCAAAATTCCTAGAAGAAGTTGAAGAAACAAAAGTCAAAAATCGCATAGGTGTAGACTACCAAGCCTCTATAATCGAAGAGAAACATTCAATACAGGATAAAACGAGCGCCCATCTGAAAGGCTTGGGCACAACTGGCTGGGGTATTGGACCAGCTATCGAAGAACGAGTCCGCAGAACAGCAAAACTGGCAAAAGACGTACCGGAACTGCAGCCGTATTTAACAGATGTGGCAACAGAAGTCAATAACGCAATAGATGTGGGCAAAAAAGTCCTATTAGAAGGAACCCAGGGCATACTGCTATCGCTTTTCCATGGAACTTATCCATATGTAACAGGCAGAGACACAAGCGCCGCGGCAATCTGCTCCGAAGCAGGCGTAGGTCCAACAAGAATCGACAACGTCATATTAGTGTTCAAAGCCTTCATAACACGCGTAGGCACAGGCCCACTACCAGGAGAGCTGACAAAAGAAGAATCCGTAAAACGAGGATGGTTTGAAACAGCCGCTGGAACTGGTCGAGAAAGACGTTCAGCTCCATTGAACTTTGAACTCGCTAAAAAAGCCGTGACACTTAACGGAGCAAACCAAGCTGCAATAACAAAACTTGATATTTTATATCCACAATGCAAAGGCGCAAGAAGCTACGATCAGCTTCCCATAGAAGCAAAACAGTTCATAGAAGAAATTGAAAAACAAACAGGAATCCCTGTGGTGCTGATTGGCACTGGACCAGAAGTCTTGGACATAATTGACATAAGGTGTAACCCCTAATAATCGAGATTGCGATTCTAGGCATGGAAAACAATAATAAATCATTAGTCATTCAGCTTAATACTTCTTAAAGGTTCAGCTGCAAGAGGCTTAAAGTTGACTTTCACAAGACCCCACAGATTACTTAGAATTGGCTTTCCGTTCGACGTATTAAACAGAGATTTAAAGCTTATTTTTGCCTCCAACTTGACGGGTTCTTTTGGAGACGGCCTTTACGCGTATCTATTACCCTATTACATGACTACAAATCTTAAAGCCAGCCCAGTAGAAGTTGGCATACTCTACGCGGTAGTAAGCTTATCTGCAGCTTTAACATTGCTTTTGGCTGGAATGGTTGCAGATAGGTATGACCGCAAAAAAATTATGATTATCGGTTGGATTGCATGGCTACCGGCACCTTTAATTTTTTCCTTTGCTGAAAACTGGCTTCAGATGCTGCCTGGAATGTTCTTGTGGGGCGTTTGGCTTGGCGGACCAACAACCACAGCCTACATCGTTACAGCAGCAGATAGAAGTAAGCTGACCTTAACTTTCACAGCTATTTCTTCAGCTTGGTCTTTTGGATATATTTTTTCTCCAGCTTTGGGCGGTTATCTAACTGGAATCGTCGGCATGCGTGCTGTTTTGTATTTAGCTTCAATTCTTTATGCTTTAGCCTGCATTATTCTAATATTCGTCAGAAGTCAACAAGCAACGTGTTATTCCAAGCACGCTCCAAAAGAACGCTATTCCTTTTTCCAAATTCTAAAAACAAGAAAACTGCTTATACTATCGATGTTCTTCGCCACGATATTTTTTATTATAATTATGTTTCGACCTTTCATTCCCCAGTTCCTCGCAGACGTATATCATTATGGCAGTTTTGAAATAGGCGTTTTGGGTTCGGTTTCCTTCTTAGGCTCTGCAGTTTTAGGGATTCTGTTTGGCAGGATTGGAGATAAATGGAAAAAGTCGTATGCTGTAGCTATTTCAATGATTCTTTGCTGCGTCTCCCTAGTGCTCCTTGTTTTATTTGGTAATTTTCTGATTTTGATAATCACGTTTTTCCTAGTTGGAGGCTCCTACACAACATGGTCTTTGATGAGTTCAATCATTGGACCCCTTGCCCCAGAATCTATCAGGGCTCGCTGGGTTTCCATACCACAAGCAGTAAGCATTTTCAGCTCGTTCATAGCTCCGTACGTAGGTGGAGTCCTCTACGAAGCCTCACCATATCACCCATTTACTGTGGCAACGGTGATAATGCTTCTCCTCGCATTTTTGGCGGTTGCAAAATTCCTTGAAGAATAGTGCAACTAAGCGGTTCTTTTGCGGAACTTTTATTTTTTAGTAGACGCTCGTTTTGAGTCTGAAGGGTGAAAAATATGGGTGAAATAGGTGAACGTCGCACGAAATTCTCGTCAGCCTTTATCATACTGATATTTGTAGCTGGAGTAATCGCAGGCGGACTCTTAACTTTCTACATAACCATCCAGCAAACCAACATTTTGAGGCGTGACATTTCGAATCTTGAAAACCAAATATCCAAATTGTGGGGTTTCCAAAACATCACCTACCAAAACATAACAATCTACCAGAATAGCACAGCCTTATCAGAGTTATATGAAGAAGTGAAAGACTCAGTCGTTCTGATTCAAGGGACAAGAAGCGATGGCAGCGTTCAGGGCTCCGGATTCGTCTATAACTTCTCCGGTGTAGTAGCGGTAATTACAAATTATCATGTTGTGCGTGGGACAACAAGCATAAGTGTAACATTTTCAAACGGAAATGGATACGCAGCCAATGTGAATGGGACAGACCCATACGCAGACCTAGCCGTACTCTCAGTTATTGATGTGCCACTAGATGAGTTAACGCCTCTTGAAATTGTTAGCTCCTCAACATTGAGGGTTGGCGACCCCGTAATAGCCATAGGAAATCCATATGGTTTAGTAGGTTCAATGACAACTGGGGTTGTGAGTGCCCTCGGAAGAACAATTACCGAAGAATCCACTGGAGGTTTTGCAATAGCCAATGTTATCCAAACAAGTGCGCCTATAAATCCTGGAAACTCTGGCGGTCCACTTTTAAACTATCTTGGCAAAGTGATAGGCATAACAACTGCCATAGTCAGTGACTCTCAAGGCTTAGGCTTCGCCATCCCCTCAAACACTATTCTCAGAGAAATAGAATCTCTAATAACAGATGGCAGTTATGATAGACATTCTTATTTAGGCGTCAGAGGAATCGACATGACCTATGAAGTAGCCAAAGAAGTAGGAGTTGATGTAACTTATGGATGGAGAATAGCTGAAGTTGTGTTTGGAGGTCCTTCATACGGAAAGTTGCAGGTTAATGATGTGATCATTGCCATGAATGGGACCCGCATAAAAAATGGTGACGACCTAGCAAGCTATCTTGAGGAGAACACGTTGCCCGATGAAAACATAATCATAACCGTTGCAAGAGGAACTCAGACTAAAGACGTGACAATAACCTTAGGAAAAAGACCAGCAGCACCAACTTAAAATTATTTGTTTCCTCGTTTTTGAATGGGGTTGCCCGGATTTGAACCGGGGTCTAGAGAGCCCGAGTCTCCAAGCCTAGACCAAGCTAGCCGACAACCCCAAGCGGTATCTTTAAATTCAAAGTCCAAAAATAAAGTGTTTCCTAACCTTTAAACTCTTATCCCAATGTTACTTAATATCTGAGGGATTCAGCCTTGTCCATTCAACATCGTGCGCGCGGAGTAAAAATACTCAAAGCGGTTTCATCACACCTCAGGCTACAGATTCTAAATCTACTTTTCGACAGAGGCCCCCTCTCTTATACTGAGCTAATGAGCTCGTTGAAGATGAATCCAACTAGAGACGCTGGAAGGTTCGCTTATCACTTAAAGTTCTTACTTAAGGCTGATTTAATTGAGGCAGATGCCGAAGCAAAAAAGTATTGCTTAACCGAGATGGGCAGAACGGTTATTGATGTTGCAGACAGAATCGAAAAGAAAGCATTAAAACCAAGAGGCATGCTTGTCCGCACTTCCCGCTTTGCACTAGAGGAATTTGATGCCAACAAAATAGCAAATTCGCTCATAAGAGAGACGAAAATGCCTGCCGACTTAGCTCAAAAGGTAGCTAAAGAAGCAGAAAAACAGTTGCTCAAATCAAAAACAAAATATTTAACAGCGCCTCTTGTGAGGGAGGTTGTCAATACAATCTTGATCGAGAAGGGTTTAGAGGAGTACCGCCACAAGCTCACACGTCTAGGAATTCCTGTTTACGACGTAACCGTTCTTATCGATACAAAAACTAAAACCTCTCAAGGCTCAGCCTCCATACATGAAACAGCGGGAGAAGCCGTCCTTAAAGAGTATAATCTTTTAAACATTCTTCCAAGGGATATTGCAGACGCACATTTGTCTGGTTCGCTGCATATCAAAGGTTTAGGCTCTTGGATTCTGACGCCAAGCGAGGTAATGCATGATCTAAGATTTTTCTTCCAAAACGGTTTAAATTTAGAAAAAATAGATGCTTTTCAACCGTCTTATTTACCGCCTCAAGACTTGGAATCCGCCTTATCCATAGCCTTTAACGTTCTACTACATTCTGCTAAAGAAGTAGGTGAAACACAGACACTTGATTACTTTAACGTTTTTCTGGCCCCTTTTGCCAAGGGTCTGGAAGCTGCAAGGATTAAGGAAGCTTTGCGCCTATTCGTCTACAACGTAAATCAACATGCAGACGCTTCTTTATGCCTAGAGCTAACAATTCCAGACTTCATAGCTGAAAAGCCAGCTTTTGGACCTTTAGGAAAGATTGTTGGCAATTACAGAGATTTCAGCGAGGAAAGTCAACTCTTGTCATTACTTCTGCTTGAAATATTAGCTGAGGAATGTACACGTAAACCTTTTCTAAACCCGAAAATCATTTTGAAAATACGTTCTGAAACATTCGCGGAAGAGAAGGCAAAAGCAATACTTTTACGTGCTCACCATCTAGCCTTTGAAAAGGGCACAGTGTACTTCGCTAATCTCACCGAAAAAAACCAAAGGCAATCGGTTTTCTCTGCTTCTGGATGTAAGCTTAAAGCGGATTTGAATGGAGACTGGGAAATCGATACATTACGTACAGGTTGTTTAGGGCATGTAACGGTTAATCTGCCTCGGATAGCATATGATTCTGGAAAGGACAAGGCAAAATTTTTGGAGATTTTAAGGGAAAGACTCGAGTTGGCAGCACGGGCTCTAGAGATTAAGCATAGAGCGCTTAAACAGCATGGCAAAGGTCTGCTTCCATTCCTGATGCAAAGCGCTAATGGCGACCAATATCTTAGGCTTGAAGTTTGTACTCGCATAATAAACTTGGCAGGACTAAAGGAAACAGTGGAGACATTCTATGGTAAAAGCATCTACGATGACGAAAAAGCCTTGGAGTTTGCCGAAGAAATAATGCAGAACATTTTGGCTTTTACACAGAAGACTGGTAAAAGACATGGAAGACGTTTGTTTCCAGCCCTTCTAGTAGATTTTGAAGCTTCGGGAAGATTGTTGCAGTGGGATATTGAAAAATATGGTGTTGCGAAGACTCGTTTTTCTGGAACAAGAGAAAAACCGTTTTACTCTATAGTTAGCAAGCTGACCGTTCAGGATGGCAAAGTTCCTCAGGAGACTTTAACGGTTGAACAGAAACTGCGTGGGTTGCATGCTGGCGGAAGCTTAACAGCGATAGAGCTTGGAGAAGTTGAACGTAAACCAGATGAGTTTATGTCCATGACCAAACAGGTTTTTGAAACTTATAACATAGAGTTCTTAACATACAATCGCAAGCTGACTTATTGTGTTAACTGCAAAAGAAGCTGGTTTGGCTTGTTACATAAATGCCCTTCATGCGGAGCGATAAGCACCTTGACAAGTTTTGACCGATTCGCGTTAGCATGAGCTTTGGAAGAGTGGAAAAATGCTATTTCACTGCACCTAATATTAAGGCTAGGAGCGCCATTCTGACCACTATACCGTTCCAGACTTGCTGAAAATAACGGGCATATGGGGTATTATCTACTTCGGAGGCTATCTCGTCAACTCTTGGAAGCGGATGAAGAATTTTCAGGTTTTCTTTGGCGTCGCTTAGAGTTTTTAGATCTATTTTGTATGAGCCCTTAACTTTGGCGTATTCGGCTGGGTCTGGGAAACGTTCTTTTTGTATTCTTGTAACATATAAGATGTCGATGAGTGGAATTATTTTCTCGAGGCTTGTTTTTTCTATGACAGGTATTCTTTCTTTTATTGTTTGGAGAACCTCTCGTCTCATTTTTAGAGTTTCTGGCGAAACCAAGTATAGCTCAATGCTGTATAGGGAGAGTGCGTAGGCGAGAGAGTGGACAGTTCTTCCATATCTTAGGTCGCCTGCAAAGGCTATTTTTAGTCCATCAATTTCGTTCTTTTCTTTCACTATCGTGTATAAGTCTAAGAGGGCTTGTGTGGGGTGTTCCTCTGCGCCACTGCCTCCGTTGATTATTGGGATTTTTGCGAATTCGGCTGCGAGTCTTGCTGCGCCTTCTAAAGGATGTCTTACGGCTATTACGTCTGCATAGTTCTCAACTGTTCGTACTGTGTCTGCTAGGTTTTCGCCCTTCTTTACGGAGGCTATTTCTGCTTCTGCAAAGCCTATGGTTGAACCACCTAGCTTGTGCATTGCTGCTTCGAAGCTTAGGCGGGTGCGGGTGCTTGGCTCAAAGAAGAGGGTTGCGAGGATTTTGCCTCTGAGCATGTCTGAGCCTTTGGCAGCTATAGGTTCCATGGCTTGAGCAATATTCAAAATGTAATCAATTTCTTGACGGGAAAAATCTTTGATGGAGATTATGTCTCTGCCTTCAAACTCCAAACTCCCACCCAAAACAAATCTACGCAACACCTAAATAACTTTTTATCAAAGGTGTGACCCTAATCCAAAAAAGTGTATAGGTTAAAATCTTTTATCTTTGTTAGGGGTATAGCCTTTTTAAGAAGGGATGGTTTCACATGAGCGAGACTGAGTTGCGTGTTTCTAAGATTAAGGATGGCACTGTTATTGATCATATCACGGGTGGACACGCTTTAGATGTTGCAAAAATTTTGGGGATAACTGGTCGAGAGGAAAGAGTGATTACCATTGCAATTAATGTGCCTAGTAAACGCTTCAAAGCGAAAGACATAGTTAAGATTGAAGGGAGAGAGGTAAACCCTCAGGAAGCACATAAAATCGCTTTGTTGGCTCCGCACGCAACCATAAACATTGTTCGAGATTATAGGGTTATGAAAAAAGAGAGGGTTCAGATTCCAAAAGTCATTGATGACATTATTAAATGTGCTAATCCAGCTTGTATAAGCAACAGTAATGAGCCAGTGCAAGCCAAATTTTATGTCGACAGCGAAGAACCGCTTTTGCTGAAGTGCCATTACTGCGGCTATATTATGGAAAAGAAGGATGTGCTTGAACAGTTTTAGAGCATTCGCACGGTAGTCGGAATCTTAGATAATGCTTATATCGTAAGAAAGAATATTCTCAATCTAGATAAGTCTACAAGAAGACATATTGCACACATATAGAACACAAATACAAAAGGTGAAAAGAATGCTGGAAATACTCATGTTCACCATATGGTGTTCCCTCGCAATTTATGCGACATGGTATTTTACCGTGGCAAAGCATTATGCTCCAATAACCTCTAACGACGCAAGAATATTGTGGAAAATCCACAAGAAAAACATCCAATGCCATGCTAAAAGATGGCGAGAAATAAGACGAAAAGATAAAGTAGTGGGCTTTGAGTGCGAGTGCGGATACAAACATATACAAAAGCGTCCAATAGTAGCTAGCCCACCCGCCATCAGCATTCAATCACAAACATCAATTCTGAATAAGCCACGCAACTCATAAAGACAATAGCAAAATTTGAAAAACTCAGCTTTTTACCAAGGATAGCGCAAATCCGCGTAGGCGAAACCGCGTTTAGCTCTTTGCTTTTGTTCTGTTAACCATGCAACTAGGCCGATTTTCTGTAGACGTTTTCCATCTGGAATAAGGGTTGAATAATGTTCTGCCAAGGCTTGAATATGCTGGCATGGATATTTTTCACATTGTGGGCACACTGTAATGTTTCTCTGTCTAGCGCAGTTCCGGATTCTACAGTCTGGAGGTCCACCCTTGCCTGTTCTACATGTACAGTCAAAAGTTGCAAGTTTCTGTAGAAGATTTTGAAATGTGGGATAAACATCTTTCATCTCTGGTACAGATTCACAGAAATCATCAAAACCTTCTTCATGCAAAGTCTGTTGCAGTTGGCGTGCTTGATGAGGAATGCGGTTACGCTGAGCGACAGACCACAGTATAAACCGCAGTAGGTAACTAGTCCAAGTGAATTTGAATTTGACATGTCTTACGCCTTCTGAATAAAGCCATAAATATTTTTCCCAGTAATTCTGCATATTCTTCCAAGCATAATTTTCTCAAAAGCCTATTAATCTTGGCAGCTGTTGAAAAAGGTTTTGAAAATAATCCTTCGTTAACCGCTTTCCCTTGTTTATACCCGGACATTCTGTAGTGTAAGTAAATTCGTGGTTTCCGTTTCTCGTGATTTTTAGTTCGAATGGATAGAACATGCAAATTAATGGTCTTAACGGATAAATCGTGCAACATTTATTTTCCAGAAAAACGCATTTTCTTTCTTCTGAAGTTTTTATCATTTCCAAAACATAAGGCGCATGCCCCTTGATTGCCAGTGAAAATTCTCTAATGGGTCTTGATGTCGCCTCGGTAATTCTTTCAGCTTCACTTTTAAGCAAGAGAATATGCCTAACATGCGTTTCTGTGTCACCGCAACAAATCGCACATTTTTGGCATCGAAAACGAACATTTCTCGGATAGTTAAAGCTCACTTACTTTCCCAAGAAGCTTTTACTCGAAATCGACAATAAAAGCCCTTAGCTCATTCAAAATGGAATTCAATGAATGAACGTATATGAAGGCGCCGCCGATAGGACTTGAACCTATGACCGACTGGTTAACAGCCAGCCGCTCTACCTAACTGAGCTACGGCGGCTCATGTCGGCTGCTTTATGAGTTTTGAGTTTTGCAGTAATATTTAAGTTTAGTTATAGCCACTTCTATTTCGATTCCTTGTTCTTCATTTGCCTAAAAATTCTGACGGCTGAGAAAAAATTCATTGACTTTGCACTAACATGTTTTGCTTTGCTTGTTTGGTTTAGAAACATGTATATCCTAGATTTTCCAATAAGCTTGGAAGATTAACGGAGAATAGACGATTGAAAAAAATCTTGGAGATTAGATGGCACGGCAGAGGCGGTCAAGGAGCATGGACAGCCAGCGAACTGTTAGCCCGAGCCGCCATTCTTGAAGGAAAATATGTTCAGTCTTTTCCAGAGTTTGGTCCAGAAAGAATGGGTGCACCAGTAACTGCCTTCACAAGAATAAGCACGGAGCCAATCCACATGCACTGCGGTGTTTACAATCCTAACGTGGTGGCGGTTTTAGACCCCACATTGTTAAAGGCGGTTTCAGTTACAGAAGGATTAGATGAGGAAGGAACCATCGTAATCAATTCAAAAGAAAACGCTACGGAAATAAGAAAAATTGTCAACGCGGATGAGAGAAAAGTTTGGGTCATTCCAGCAACTGAAATCGCATTAAAAACTTTAGGAATACCTATAACAAATACGGCTATGCTGGGAGCCGTTGCGCGTGTGACTGAAATAGTCCAATTAGAAAGTGTGGAAAAAACTGTTAAAGAACGGTTTAGGCTGGATATTGCCGAGAAAAATTTCGCTGTTATAAAAGAAGCATACAAGGAGGTCAAATCAGAGTGACATCCAAGGAGAAAAGTTGGAAAGAAATTTCTCCAGCAGGGGTATGCTGGAAACCTAGCACCGAGTTTTTGACTGGAGACTGGAAAACCTATACGCCAATAAGAGACTTGGAGAAATGCACTCGTTGCCTTTTATGCGTGCTTTTCTGTCCGGATGGGGCAATACATTGGAAGGCTGAAAAGGGAGATATCGAATTTGACTACAACTTTTGCAAAGGTTGCGGAATTTGTGCTAATGAATGCCCGGTGAAGGCGATTGAAATGAAACTTGAGTAGAGGTGCAAGCTAAATGAAGAAAGCCATAAAACAAGAGATTTTAGCCCTAAACGGAGACGAAGCAGCCGCCTACGCCGCGAAACAATCAGATGTTGACATTGTGGCAGCCTATCCGATAACTCCACAAACCATAATCGTTGAAAGATTCAGCGAGTATGTTGCCAACGGCGAAGTTGAAACAGAATTTGTCTGCACAGAGTCGGAACACAGCGCTTTAACTGCATGTCTTGCAGCATCAGTTACAGGTGCGAGAGCTTTCACAGCTTCAGCTTCTGCTGGTTTAGCTTTGATGCATGAGATGTTATTTGTAACTTCAGGATGCCGCGCACCTGTGGTTATGGCGATTGCTAACAGAGCCTTGTCAGCACCGCTCAACATTCACGGCGACCATTCCGACACGATGGTTGAACGGGACAGCGGTTGGATACAAATCTACGTTGAGAATGCACAGGAAGTTTACGATTCATTAATCCAAGCCTTTAGGATAGCTGAAAACCCGGAAGTTCTCTTGCCTGTTATTGTCGGA
>Ga0315314_1003263_pt1 | contig 12777 bp, 14 predicted proteins | sample TDP9_MG_FD_203631 | JGI IMG/M metagenome (GOLD analysis project Ga0315314, IMG submission 203631) | Freshwater sediment microbial communities from Lake Towuti, South Sulawesi, Indonesia - TDP9 | ecosystem: Environmental > Aquatic > Freshwater > Lake > Sediment | place: Indonesia: South Sulawesi...
GCTCTTCCTTACTGAGCTACGGGCCCTATATTCTCACTAAACAACCTCGAATTAAGCCTTTCTGAACCCCTAAGAGCCGGCAACCAGAGTGTTTACATTGAAACTAGTTCCGTAAAAGCTTAAAAACGCAACTATCCGTATATTCTAGTAAAACCGCATTGGAGGTTTGTTATGCCAATAACGACTACTGTAAGAGATATTATGACAAAAGACCTGATATCAGTGAAAAACACAGACCAAGCAATTAAAGCCATTGAGGTGATGACCAAGAAGGATATAGGATCTGTCGTTGTCACCGAAGATGGAAAACCCGTGGGGATATTGACAGAGAGGGATATCATGAAGAGAGTCTGCCCCGAAAAATTGTGTACAGAGGCGGTTACAGCCGGAGAAATAATGAGTAAGCCTCTTATTACCATTGAGGCAGGCGCGAAGCTCGGAGAAGCCGCCTTGCTAATGACAGAGAAAGACATTAGAAGGCTCTTGGTCACGGAAAAAGGGGAAGTGGTAGGCATAGTCACGCAGAAGGACGTCATGAGGGGGACCCTAGAGACGTTCATGGTGCTGGCTTCAATCTAAAACCCATCCCGTTTATTATTTCTAGGAACAACTTCAAAACCCCTAACCTTTAAGCTTGGGAAAACCTCTGCGAACGTGTACATAGCGAGAAGCAACCTTAGTAAAGTACAAATGTCAAATTCTACAATTGTTTCATTGTGAATGATATGACAGTGAAGAAAATTTTGGAAGGGTTGATGGAAGAGAGGGCTCCGGGTCCATACCCATCATTCTCCGTCTTTCACGTGATAAGGGCGCTGGAGCTCATTGCGAAAAAGGGCCCAATTGGAAGAGGAAGACTTTCTGAAGAGTTAAAAACAGGTGAAGGAACAACACGCACACTCATTGATCGGTTAAAGGGCGCCGAATTAACTGCTGTATCCAAGCCGGGGTGTTCACTTACGAAGGAAGGGAAAAGAGTATGGAAGGAGCTTTACTCGATTTTCCCGCGAAAGGTTAGGCTAGAAAAGAACGAGTTGACGTTTGCAGCCCGCAATGTTGCGATGCTGATTAAGGGTTGCGGGGACAGAGTTGGGGCTGGGGTGGAGCAACGCGACGCGGCCATCATGACAGGGGCGAGGGGGGCGACCACCCTTGTTTTCAAGAATCAAAAACTGATGATACCCACGATAAGTGAAAATGTGGCTCAAGATTTCCCAGTTGCTTTCAGTCAAATCATTGGGCTGATGGAGCTGGAGGAGAACGATGTGATCGTGATCGGAAGTGCAGATAGTTGGGAGAAGGCAGAATACGGGGCACTAGCAGCCGCCTGGACCCTCATCGAGAACAATGGCAGTCAAAACGCGAACGCTTAGGTTTCTTGAACCAAGACTCTAAGGTATACAAATTATGCGAGACAATAAATCAAAGCAGAATGAACGAATCGTGGGGGTAAAGGAAAATGAAAATTCGAATGCCTCCTGATTGGAGAAACGAACCCGTTGACTTGGCGCACAGCTACCGAGGTTCATCTACTATTTTGTGCCATCAACTACACATGTGAAGTAAAGGAAAACTTGCGATCTCCCAGCCACTAAGTTTCTAAGAGTTTTCGCCAGTTCTAGTATCGGTTTGACGGCTTCATTCTATTATTGCCCATCATCCAGCTCCTTCACGATTTCACCCGCACTCAATGAACGGTATCAAATGAAATAAGAAATATTCCCATTGTTTTCATGTGTCGCATCTCGCAATTTGCTTTAAATGAACTGGAATTCCACTACTGCCTTACAGGGGGTAGAACGGATCATGAGGGAACCTAACATTAACCAGAATTGGACCATTTTCACTTCGCTTTACGAAGCCCTCAAGGAGAAGGAGCGCAAGAAACTCAGGTTAGCCAAATGTGTGGAATGTAGGCGTGCAACGCCTTATAGTCTAAAATCTTTAGAGGTTACCGAAATTCGATGCAAAAAATGTGGAACCTCCATTCCAATCAAGGCAAGGTGATGAGCAAATGGACCTATGGTCTAACCTATTCAACCTAGGGATCAACTTTTTAGTATTTATCTTCATCAGCGCTATACTCGTAATTTTTGGGTCAATTGTGTGGTTCAAAATACTAACTCATTAAAATCTCGATGTTGGTTTCGTTCTAAAAGGTGAATTTGTCTCCTCCCGCAAGAATGCGTTCTAGGGCGGCGTTGAGGTTGATGAGACCCTCGTTGGTTTTCGCGGAGACGGGTATCAGGAGAAAACGCAGCCCTAGGCGATAAATGGCGTGCATCATGTCGCGGCTGAGCAAGCGCCTCGTTCCATTTAGCTTTTCTTCAATAGCCGTTTCCAATGCTTCTGGGTTGGCGGACCAGTTCACGATGCGGTCTACGTCCCTTGGTGGGAGAAGGTCGCATTTCGTTAGTACATGTACCTGCGAAACGAAGAAGCGGTTGTACACGGCGGCTGAGAGGAAGAGGTTAGAAATGTAGTTGAGGGGGCTAGCGGAGAATATGGAGTCAAAGAGGTACACGATGGCTTTAGGCTCCTTGGTTAGTTCGCTGGCGATGTAGGGGCCGCTGGCTCGAAAGGCGAAGAGCTCCATCTGCCCAGGAGTATCCACGAGAACTAAGTCGGGGTTAAAGTCTTCAATTTCTTCTTCGAGTGTTTGCGTTTCCTCTGCAATGAGGTCTGCCGCCATCACCAGTGCACCGTTGGGTCCAAGCCCGTGCCTTTCCATGAGCTCCCCAACGCTGACGTAGTTGCGAACATCGACTTCTGGCGTGTATGGCAAGGTTAGGGCTCCGGGGTCTAGATTTACGGTTATCACGTTTTGCTTTCCGATCTTGAGCCAATTAGCGAAGGAGGCTGTTAGTAGAGATTTCCCCGAACCCGCTGTTCCGATGATAAATAGTATGAACACATAGGGCACCTCTCTTGTAAAGCGGCAGTCTCGATAAAATTCGTTACGATTGCTTATTTACTTTTCAGGGCTGACCGAGGACTCGTATGATCTTTCGCAGCTGAGCAGCAGCTTAAGGGTTTCACCCCAGTCTGCTCTTCAACATCCCTTTCGACACGCCGAACCTAAACCATCAGGGTATGCCTATACCCTCGCACCTATACCCCCTACCTTTCATTGCCACATAGAGGGGGGCTATAAATATAGTATTGCGTGCACACAGTTTACAGGCTAAATTCTTACCCCCTTCCCACCAGGTTTTTCAGCTCTTAACCTCGAGGGATGGGCTCTCTATTGTCGGACAAAAGAAAAATTTCTATTGTGGACAAATCACCGCTGTCGGCATTGTCAGCCTAGTTTTGAATCAGTTCCTTCCCGCGAATGTGCGCCGTTACACTCGAGTTTTTGTGTGTGAGTCTCTTGATCTCTTCAGCCGCTATTTTCTCACGCTCTTTGGGTTAGGAAAATGCGGTGATGGTTCGAGCGAGATGCGGCATTCCCATATCATTTTGTCAATACAGTTTCATGCTGCGTGTCAATCCGCTCGCCTTCTTCGTGCATAATTATGAGGCCTTGTATCAAGATGGAAACCAAAACGGAAAAGAGGCTGCTGGAGGTTCCGATTGGTTGCTCGGGCACCCGGATTGTCAATCATCTGGTTTCAGTGTCTAGCCTGCGGTCCCTCATCGCAACCAACAAAGACTTGCGGAAAGGTGGGTAAAGGTTTTTCGATGAAAGATGGCTCTGATGTGGTTGCTTAAAATCAGAGTGAAAAGTTGTGATCTTTCAATTGATGCTTGGCTTTGAGGGCTTGATTTTTCCACCCTTTTCTTGAAGCACTTCTGAAAGTTGAATGAGGGCCTTTTCGACGCGTTTTTTAGCCACCTCAGAGTTGTCGGCGGTGGTGGAGAGGTGAAACTCCAAGTGGGGAGTCCTCTCCTCAAACTTTGGGTGGGATTTTATGTAAACGTAGGGGTTGTCGTGCATTATCCGATCAATCAGCGGAGCGATCTCCGACTCCATACACCCGGTTACATCTATGCTGGTTTCAAAGAAAGTTGCGTTTCCGGCGGCTTGCTTGAGCAGTGGCACAACCGACTCTTCAAAGATGGCCTTCATTTCAGGCGGAACCCCTGGAAGAGCTATCACGGTTGTTTCGTTGCGTTTGATGATCACTCCAGGTGCGGTTCCTACGGGGTTAAGCAGTGGCTCGGCGCCTTCAGGAAGCTTCGCCATCTTCACGCGATGAGGGGTCAGCTCGACCCTCTCCATTCGACCCTCCTCCACATACTTGCGATACTTCTCCTCTACCATTCTCAAAGCTTGGTCATTAACTTCTATTCGGCGCTCCAATGCCTTGGCAACACCCTCCAGCGTCATATCATCGAACGTTGGGCCTAGCCCTCCAGTGGTAATAACGAAACTGGAGTTGCGCCGGATGGTCTCTCGAAGAGCGCTAGATATTTCGCCGACGTTGTCGCCCACGGTGATGATCCGTCGTACATTCAGCCCGAAGGATGTGACTCGTTTGGCGAGCCATTGCGCGTTGGTGTTTAGGGTTTTACCGATGAGAAGCTCGTTTCCAACGCAGATGATTTCTATTGGTCGAGTCATCCTAATCCCTTAGCCTATCTAGAAGCTCAACCAATTAATAATGTCTTCTTTGTCTAAGAGACCGTTACCTATGCAAAGGGTTAAACGCTATGCTTTGCGCCTCCCTACTTCTTCTTGCTAAGCCACCACTTTAAGTACTCTTTCCGTTCCTTCTGGCGCTGCTCCTCTTCTGACTCAACTCTGGGGCGTAGTTGTTCCCGCAGCTCAATGAGTTCTTGATGCGTGACTGAGAGCCCACAACTCCTACACACATAGCGTTTCGTCATCGAAATGTACTGCATTTCACCGCCACACTCAGGACAATAAGGCATATGGAATCAGCCTTTTTCTCATGGTCTCTCTGCTAGATACGATGTGAAAGCGTGAAAAATACCTTTTGGTTGAATCATCTCAGCGGACTTTCATAGTCCAGCACTTCAGCCTATTATGTAATAAAGTTGATGAACCCTGCCTCTTTGGCGAGTTGGATGGCTCTTTCCCTCTCGCTCCCAGTGAGTCTCCTTCGTAGCTCTGGAATCTCGTGAGCCCTCCACTCAGGTCGGTACTGGAACATCACGTTGGTCCTCACCCAGGTTCCGAGGTTTTGGGCGATCCAGTTCAAGATGACCTTCGTGCAGCATTCAAGATGTTCGGGCAGGACCAAAACTCGGATGAGAAGTTCTCCGTATTTCTTGCCGTAGAGATGGTTCCTTGTGCAGGCCTCCCAGTATTGGGGTGCGTCGGAGATACGTTTGGAGCATTCGTTTGTCCCGTACTTAAAGTCGAGGAGGTACACGTCCACGAACCCGGCGAGAAGCTTGGCGGTTTCCTCGCTGTAGTAGGAGTTGGAGTTCCAAACCACCGGAATGTTCACGCTCACGTGCTCGAAGGTTTCCAGCCACTGTTGAAGCCAAGGCGTCGGTTCCCCACCCACCAAGTTAGCGTTTCGGCAGCCACCCTTCCGTAGGCGTTCCACTGCCCTAGCCAGCCGCTCGGGCGAGTATATCTCGCCGTTTTCATACCATTGCGATATCGACCAGTTTTGACAGTGGCGACACCGTAAGGTGCAGCCCAGCGTGAAGATGGTTCCAGATGGAACCAGTTCCGGTTCCTCACCCATATGCTCAAACATAGTGGAAACGAGAATCTGAGTTCCGCACTTGCAGTATCCCAGCTCTCCAGCCAGTCGGTTGAAGCCGCACCTTCGGGTGCAGAAGTGACAGTTCTCCAGAATGCGCCTTGCTATCTCGGTCTTTAGGTCAAGGTAAGACTTTTCCGGGCTGTCCAGCTCTTCTAGACGTTTTTGACCAGAGTCGATCTCCTTCTCAAGACGATAAAACTCCTCAGTGAGCTGGTCATGGATTTTCCATAGTTTTGGTAGCGAGTCCTCTTTGCTGAATTCTGCGGGCAGTTTTTTGGCTATGAGAAACTTCGCTGGCTTATTGTCTTGCATCACGTCGAAGTATCTGGCTAAACTCACCCTAGCCCTTTTGTCCTTCAGGACGGCTACAGCGTCGGGTCTCCAGACTGCCCACATGTCCCTTCGTCCCAAGATAATAAACGTCAAAACGTTATTTATATGTCGTGAGCAACCTAGCACTACGTAGAACGACTCGGCTCTTTCAAAAATAGCGCTGGGACAGCCGACAAAAATATGGCTATGGCTGAAACGTGGTATGGAATAAACATGCCGAAGTTGTCCCACAAAAGCCCACTAGCAGCTGACCCAATCATCATCCCAGCCCAAAACGTGGTGGCGGATATTCCGTTCATGAGCCCCCATCTTGCAGGAGACGTCAAGTCCATCAACAAGGCTGAAAACGCTGGCAAAGATAAATTAAGGATGGCGCTCGACAAGAACATGAAGACGAAAAGCTCAAGAATGTTCCGAGACAAAGCGAAAACACTAAAGAAGGGAGCCGAAAGCGCAAACGTCACTACCAATATTTTCTTTCTACCGTATCTGCCCGCCAACCAACCTCCGGGAACTTGCACCACTACGGAGGCAAGACCAAAGCCTATGGCGTAGAGGAGACCGACAAAGGTCAAGTCGAGGAAAAACCTTTCTTTCACAAAAACTGGGGTGATGGGGCTGAAGATTCCGATGCCGATGCCTTGTATCATGTTGATAAACGTGAAAATAAGTATCACTGAAAGAAGCGACGATGTTTGGGGCTCATCTTCGTCCTTGTGTTGAAGGTGAAAAGTGCCCCTTCTGGTTTCACGGAGCAATAAGGTTAACGGAAAAGTTAAGCCCATAAGCGCAAAACATCCAAGGAAAGGCGTACGTATACCATACACATCCGCCATTACGCCTCCCAGCAATGGTGCCACCGTGTGGCCTGCCAGCCACGCCACATTAATCCAGCTGTACACCATAGCTCGCGTCTGAACCGTAGAATCGTCTGCCACAATGGACCATCGAACGGGCAAGTATAAGCCCATAGAGATGCCAGCGAGAACAACCCAAGGAATCAAGTCAAACCAGCTCTTTGCAAAAGTATATAATAACGGCGGAAAAACGCCCACGAGAGTTCCAACGACATGCAGCGTCTTTCTCCCGTACTTGTCAGAAATCATCCCGCTCGGTATCTGGAGCACTGCAGCAACAGCGTTGGATACGGAGAAGACGTAGCCTAACTCCGTCATAGACGCTCCGAGGGAACGAATGTATATGGGCCATAGCGGGACGATGAGGTTGGTGGCTAGGGAACTTAGTGCAAAGATGACGGACAGCAACAGAATGTTCCTGCCGTAAGCCATCAACCTCATCAACATTTCGTCAGCCCACACTGATTAAGTGAGAGTTCCAAACAACCCTTTGATATTTAAGAATTCTTCATGCGCCATGACATTTAGGAGATGAAAATGAACTGCTAAATTAAGGTGTACGGATATGAAAAGCCGCTGGGATGTAGCTGCCCCTTGATAGCGATGCTTTGTCCGCAGGCTGGACAGCGCATGTCCTTGGTTAGGTTCCACCTTACGATTTCGAAGCTGAAGCGCTTAACCACCAACTCTCGGCAGTTGGGGCAATAGGTGTTTTCATATCGGTGTCCGGGCACGTTCCCTATATAGACATAGTTGAGTCCCACCTCTCGAGATACGTCGCAAGCCTGCTCCAGCGTCGCTATGGGTGTGGAAGGTAACTCAGTTAATCGGTAGTCAGGATGAAACCTCAGCAGGTGGAACGGCGTATCCTTTCCAAGATGATCCCTTATCCACGTAGCGAGTTCTCGAACCCTGTCCAACGAATCCCCCATTTTCGGCACAACCAGGTTGGTGACCTCAATGTGTATGTCGTTCTTCCTCATTTCCCTCAGCGACTCGTAGATGGGCTCAACCGACGGAACCGCTGAAAACTTCTTGTAAAACTCTGGGTCCGCACCACCCTTGAAATCGACGGTTGCAGCGTCTAGGACTGGCGCTATCGTTCGAACGGCCTCCGGTGTCATGTACCCGTTCGTGACGAAGGTGTTGAAGAACCCCACGCCGTGGGCTATCGTCGCCGTGTCATGCGCATACTCGAAGAAGATGGTCGGCTCAGTGTAGGTATAGCTTATCCCTTGGCAGCCGTGATCTCTCGTAGCCTTCACCACCTGCTCCGGCGGGAAGTCGGACCCCTTGATCTCCTTTTCTTGACTTATCGCCCAGTTGTCGCAGAAACGACAACGAAAGTTGCATCCCACGGTGGCGATGGACATGACCAAGGAGCCGGGGTGAAAGTGAGAAAGGGGCTTCTTGGTTATGGGATCCACGCAGGCGGAGCAGGCCTTCGCATACACGAGCGAGTATAGTTTCCCCTTCTCGTTCTTCCTCACTAAACAAAACCCTACGGATCCCTCAGGGATCGTGCACCTTCTCCCGCATAGATTACAGAGCACTTTGTTTTCCGGTAACTGTTCGTACAACATAGCTTCCTTTAGCATTCCATCTTCCTCCTTCTAAACATGCTTTCACCGAGTATTAAGAGTTCTCTAACCCACCGGAGGAGCCTCTCCGCTTCGATCAATTTCGTCGTTGCTCAATAGCATCATCGTGTGTAATGATACTTATATTTCGAAAGATGTGGTAAAGTTAAGTATCTCCGTAATAAATAGAGCGTGTAGAGAAACGGTGGAGGAATAATGAAGATAAAGCTTTCTAGGAAAGTTCTTGACCACATTGTTTCGAGACACCCTGAAGTCAAAGCTTACATAGACAAAATCGTTGAAACTGTTCAAAATCCTGATATGATAGTTGAGGGAATGAGGGGCGAACTTAAAGCTTTAAAGTTTTATCCCGCACTGCGCATAGGACCAAAATACCTCGTAGTTGTCCACCGTGAACTCCATCAAGAAAAGGTTATTATAACTGCCTACTTTACTTCTAATGTTGCTAAAGTTAAGGGTGAAATTATATGGAAAAAGTAGCATTAAGCTTAGAAAAAATCGACTTGGATTACGACGAAGAAGCTGATGTGCTCTACATAAGCTTTGGAGAGCCAAGAGAGGCTAAGGATACCATAGAAGTTGAAGACGGGATTTTGTACAGAATCGCCGATAACGAGGTTGTAGGCATAACCATAACCGACTTTAAAGCGAGAACACTCAAATCAAGATAAAAGTTTTAGTTACTTCACTGAGAGAACCACACGTGCACTAGAAATTGGAGTATTATTTGTCCAACCGTTTTCTTAGCGGCAAAACCTTCAGAAAACGCAAATAAGCATAAGAATTTGTTAAAAACACGAGAATTCAGTTAAATTCATATGCCGTCTAAACGTTTAATAAACTGGACAGTAACGAGCGTGCATCATTATGAGGAAAACCTCCGAGATCTCAGAGTTTTATAAACTGAACCTAGAGGAAAGGGTCCAGATTGTTAAGGAATTTGCGGGTCTAACCGACGAGGAAGTTGATGTCCTTCAGTCAACTGGTTCTTTGCCTTTAGATCTGGCTGACCGCATGATCGAGAATGTTGTTGGGGCAATCCAAATACCTCTAGGCATTGCCGTCAATTTTCTCATTAATGGAAGGGATTATTTGATTCCGATGGCCATTGAGGAGCCCTCGGTGGTGGCAGCGGCCAGCAACGCAGCGAAGATGGCTAGACGGAAAGGAGGCTTCTTCACGAGTAGCACCGAACCCATCATGATAGGTCAGGTTCAAGCCGTGGGCATAAAGGACCCATACGGGGCAAAAATGGCTATTTTAGCAGCAAAGGACGATATCTTGAAGAAGGCGAACGATCAGGACCCCGTTTTGGTGGGATTGGGAGGAGGCGCCAAGGACTTGGATGTGAAGGTTATACGGGCAAGTAGGGGACCGATGGTCATCACGGAACTCTTTGTGGACTGTAGGGACGCCATGGGCGCGAACGCCGTGAACACAATGGCAGAGGCGGTGGCTCCATTGATTGAGAGGATAACCCACGGTCGAGTCTACCTAAGGATCATTTCCAACCTAGCCACCAAACGACTAGCGCGAGCTTGGACCGTGGTGGCCAAGGAGGCGGTTGGTGGAGAAGAGGTGGTGGACGGCATCGTGGACGCCTACGCCTTCGCAGCAGCCGATCCCTATCGTGCCGCAACCCACAACAAGGGCATACTCAACGGAATCATCGCAGTCACAATAGCCACGTGCAACGACCACCGCGCCGTGGAGGCTGGAGCCCACGCTTACGCCGCGAGGTCAGGTCAGTATGGTCCCTTGACGGTTTGGAATAAGAACAAGGACGGAGACCTCGCAGGGTCGATTCAACTGCCTATGGCGGTGGGAATCGTCGGTGGCGCCACACGAGTGCATCCAGTGGCTAGGGTGACGTTAAAAATTCTGGGCGTGAAAACCGCTAGGGAGTTAGGTGAGGTGATGGCGGCAGTGGGTTTGGCTCAAAACCTCGCCGCCTTGAGAGCACTAGCTCATGAGGGCATCCAAAGGGGGCACATGTCTTTGCACGCTAGAAATGTGGCGATTATGGCTGGTGCGACCGGAGACTTAATCGACTTAATCGTGGAGAGGATGGTAGAAGAGCGCAAGGTAAGAATAGATAGGGCAAAGGAGCTGATAGAGGAATACCGAGAAAAAGGAAAACTATAACAAATAAACAATTATGAAATATTTCGTTTCGCTCGGGCGACGGGCGATGGATTTAATAAAGGGGCGAACGTGCTTAAGTCTGGGAGTGTTATGTCCGAGGATCCTGAGGTGCTAATGCGGGAGGCTGAAAGATACTTTCAAGAGGCTTCAAGGCAGAAGGACCTACGCCAGATGGCCGAGAAAGCCCATCTATCAGCAACCTTAGCAGCTGACGCATTGATACTCAGTATGGGTTGGGAGAAGCCAAAAAGCCTCTTCGCCCGTAAAAGGGCACTGGAGAGCATCTCTATAGAGGAAGCCAAGACCTACACCTTCATAGTTGACGACCTCCACAGAGACTGCTTCTACGACGGACTATGCCACGCTGAGACTATAAAGAAAAGGATGGAAGACGTTAAAGAATTCAGTGAAAGAATCAGAAAACAGCTGATAGCTAAAACCTAAAACCCTAGCCTCCTAATTTAAGATTCCTTTAAGGGCTTTAATTTGAGAGGCTTTTGATGGAAGAAAATTTCATAAGAAAATAGTTTTATAAATTTTAGGAGATAGGGTTTAAATAATTTGTTAACAGTCCTACTCATCACCCGAAGATGCAACAGAACCGAGGTAGAATAGTTGATCATAGTTCCGGGTCCAGCGTCACAAGAGCTGGGTCGAAAAATTGCTGATTTACTAGGACTAGAGGCTGTTTCTGCCGAGTTTAAGCGCTTCCCAGACGGAGAGTCCTACCTTCGATTCGACGGCGACCTGAAAGGGGAAGATGTGGTCATAGTTCAAACAACCGGTCCGCCTCAAAATGAAAACCTCATTCAGCTTTTCCTCATGGCGGATAATGCGAAAGACCTTGGAGCAAGAACCGTCACCGCCGTTATCCCATATTTTGCCTACGCTAGGCAGGACAAGCGCTTTAGACCCGGTGAAGTTTTCAGCGTAAAAACCGTCATGAGGATGTTGGAGACATGTGGTGTAGACGGAATCATCACGGTGAACTCTCACAATCCAGAGACCCTGAAATCCTTCGGAATTCATGTGGTGGATTTATCGGCTATTGGGCTCATAGCCGAGCACTTCAAAACCCACGGCTTTGACGGAGCCTTCTCTCTATCGGTTGGAAAAAAGGCATTGGGCATAGCGAAGGAGGCAAGCAATGTCTTAAGGGGAGGACAAGGGTGCGTCCAAACTCAAAGAGACCGGCTAACCGGAAGGGTGACAATCGAGAGAAAGCCCTTGCCTGTGAAGGACAGGGACGTGGTTATATTTGACGACATCATCAGCAGTGGGGGGACCATGGTTGAGGCGGCTAAATGGGTCAAGGAACAGAACGCTCGAAGGGTTTTTGCTGCGTGTGTGCACCCTCTTCTCATTGGAGATGCCGAGGAAAGAATTTTGAAGAGTGGTGCGGAGGGGATCGTGGGCACGGATTGTGTTTCTAGCTCTGTGAGCGTGGTTTCAGTGGCGCCGTTAATTGCAAGAGCCTTGACGAGAGGACTCTGAGGGTGGCTAAGCTTTTCTTCTTGCTGTCGGGGGAGCACCCTACCCTCCCCTTTTCTGAGCTAACATCCATTCTAGAGGCTGAAAGCCACAAATATCGGATTTTAGAAAAGCTGAGTCAGGTTCTACGCGTGGAAGCCGAGGCTAAGTGTATAGAATCTGTGGTGCTTAGGTCAGCTATGACTCGCCTCTGCGGCATAGAGCTAATGAACTGCAACGCCGTTTCCAACGAGATCCTTCAGGAGGCAAGCTCTGTCTCCTTTGAAGAGTTTATTGAGAGGGGTGAAAGCTTCGTCGTTCGAGTACGAAGGGTGAGGGAAAGCGCTCCTCATCTTATCGGTGTGGAACTGGAGCCAAGGCTCGGCGAGCTAGTTTTGAACAGGGTTAAGGGCGTGAAAGTGAACCTAACCAATCCTCAGAAAACCTTTTTGGGGATTTTGACAGAGAACAGGTTCGTCTTCGGATTGAAAACGGCTGAGATTCCGGCGAAACCCTTCATGGAGAGGAGGCCCCGAAAGCGACCCTTTTTCCATCCAACAGCCATGCCCGCAAAGCTTGCGAGGTGTATGGTGAACCTAGCCCAGCCGAAGACGGGTGAGTTAGTGCTTGACCCATTTTGCGGAACCGCCAGCATACTCATTGAGGCAGGACTGATGGGGTGTC
>Ga0315314_1003264_pt1 | contig 12776 bp, 8 predicted proteins | sample TDP9_MG_FD_203631 | JGI IMG/M metagenome (GOLD analysis project Ga0315314, IMG submission 203631) | Freshwater sediment microbial communities from Lake Towuti, South Sulawesi, Indonesia - TDP9 | ecosystem: Environmental > Aquatic > Freshwater > Lake > Sediment | place: Indonesia: South Sulawesi...
AGTTGGCTTTGATTTGTGAGCGGTTAGGCGTGGATGTAGTGGAGGCGATAACGTTGGCGAACACTCATCCTCGAGTGAGCATTCATAATCCGAGCTGTGGTGTTGGTGGTCCCTGTCTGCCAAAGGACCCGCGCCTGCTTTTGTCATCGGTGGAGGGACGAGGTGGCTTCAAGTCTCGTGTGATTAGTTCCGCTCGTGAATTGAATGATTTTATGCCGAGGCACACGGCGGACCTTGTTGTTGAGGCTTTGATGAGGGTGGACAAGAAGGTTAAGGGTGCTAAGGTTGCTGTTTTGGGTGTGGCTTACAAGGGCGAGGTGGAGGACACGAGAGGCAGCCCTGCTGAGATTATTACGCGTGAGCTGCTACGTTTAGGTGCTAGGGTTAGCGTTTATGACCCGTACTCAGTTGAGAGCTTTGGCGCTGAAAGGGCTGCTGGTGTTGATGAGGCAGTTAAGGGCGCTGATTGCGTGGTGATTGCGACTGACCATAAAATGTTCCGGGAATTAGACTTGAGAAAAATTAGGTCGTTGATGAATCGGAAGGCAGCGATTGTGGATGGGAAGCGGGTGGTAGACCCAGAGGAGGCTAGGAAACAGTCTTTCGCTTACTTTGGTATAGGCAATGGTGTTGGTTGAAGTTCGTTATTTGGTGGATGAATCAAATTGTCTTTGGCTGAAAGTAAGCTTCTCAGTGGTTTTCGGATTGTTGTAGCTTCTTCGTTGTATCCTTATGCAGATAGCCCGTACTATTGCATATTTGTATTGGAGTCTGTTAAAAGGGTTCAGCGCGCGGGCGCCATGGTTTCTGTTGTGACCGAACGTCATGGTTCAGATGATAAAAAGTTTGATTCTATGAGTGGTGTTCCAGTTGTAAGATTAAGACGGGGTCTTCTCTTGCCTTTCCGAATTGCTTGGTGGTTGAGCACGGTTGATGCCAAGAAGATGGACATACTGCACGCGCATGCAATCACTGCGTTTGGTTCGGTTTTTGTGGTGCTGGCAAAAATGGCTGGAAAGCCCGTTGTTATAACTGTGCATCGTGCGGATGTGCTGCCCGCTCATAACGTTTTTCTTAACTTGGTTAGGGCTTTTGCGCTTCTGGTTGCGGATAAAGTAGTGGCGGTCAGTGATGAAGCAAGAAGTTTGGTGCTTCGATGTGGTGCACGTGCTGATAAGGTGGTTACGGTTTACAATGCTGTAGATGAGTCTGTGTTTTTGCCGCGTTCTAAAGTGGACTGTAAAACTAAGCTTGGGATATCTCGAAGTTCAAAAGTGATTCTTTCTGTCGGAAATTTGATTCCGCGAAAGGGCTTTGACTATCTGATAAGAGCGTTACCCTTAGTACTGAGCAAGGTGCCAGACGCACTATTGATAATTGTGGGGTATGGTCCCCAAAAAGAAGCGCTGATTAGTCTTGTTAAGAGCATGGGTCTTGAGGATAGAGTTGTTATTGCAGGGAGTATTCCAACGAGTCATTTGTGCTTGTATTATAGCGCAGCCGACGTCTTTGCTTTGGCATCTTTTCACGAAGGACATTCTATGGTGTTGCTTGAGGCGATGGCTTCTGGGCTTCCAGTTGTTGCGACCAGAGCTGGTGGCAACATCGAAACTGTCGTACATGGAAAGAACGGGTATCTTGTGTCTCCTAAAGACGTTGCTTCCCTTGCAGATAGTATAACAAAGATATTGGGCAATGTGAGCACTATGAAGAATTTCAGGAACGAAAGTTTGAATATATACAAAGAAAAATTCTCTGAAGCAAAGCAGGTTCAAAAGATGGCTGAAATATACTCAAGCCTTGTCGACAATAAACTTGTCAAACATTTAGAACAGTAATTTTTAGAGGTAGCTTTTTGTGAGAGTTTCATCAGTCATTCCAACTTTCTATCGTCCGGGTGATCTATCTGAGCTTTTTGAAAGTTTCTTACGCCAGACCGTTAAACCTATGGAGATTATTGTTGTAGATGACACACCAACTGCTGAGATTAAGGTTGTGTGTGAAGAGTGGGGGGTCAAGTTTAGGAGTGTAGATATCAATTTGTTTTACAAAAAAAATCTTAGAGGGCGTTCCCTAACTATTGCGCGGAATGTTGGAGTCGAAATGGCTCAAGGAGACATTATTCTATTTCTTGATAGCGACGTAATACTTTATTCTCGTTATATCGAAAAAATATTAGAAGTCTTTGAGAAATATCCGAATGCGCTTGGGGTCCAAGGGTGGATGGTGAATTATGAAAAAAGCAAATTCTACTATGGCTGGCAGACTGTAAAAAAGCTGTTTTTTCTCACTTATAATTCGAAGAACAGCTGCAAATTTCGGCAGTGCCCGACGATTTTGACAAACACAATAAATTGTGAATGGCTAAGTGGTTTCAACATGGCTTTAAGGCACCAAGTTTTTGAAGAATTCAGTTTCGATGAAAACCTTGAAAATTATTCTTACATGGAGGATTATTTATTTTCGTACCCCATCTTTAAGAAATATCCCAACGGGTTGTTCATAACTCCCTATGCCAAGTGCATTCATAAAGCCAGCGAATCGGGGAGAATGGAAAGTGAGAGATTAAAGAGTCACATGCGCCAGTCCAGAAAGTATGTTTTAACAAGGTTGTTTGGTTTGAGGGGGCTTCTTCTCTATTGCTGGCAGGACATAGGTATTTTGATTTTTGAATTAACAAGAGAAATTCTGAGTCTTGCGAAGAAGAGAAATAAGTTATGAGCTTAGTTTGACCAGTCGGTGAGGGAGTTGTGATGAAATTGATTGCGTGCAGAGCCTTGCTCTCAGCTTTTCCGTTTGAAGGTGAGAAAATGAAGAGTCATTTAGCCAACGTTGATATTCTGTACCTCACTCCCTTTGACATCCACGCTTATAGACGACCAATTTTCGCTAAGCGGGCGCTCACTCAAATGAAGGTGATTAATTATGTAGACGTTTCGAGATCAAACATGGGGCGTTTGGGAAGAATTCTTAACAATACACATAATGTACTTGAGATGCTTGAAAGCCCATTCTTCAAGAATCGACGATGGTCTGAGGACTACTTGTTCAGCGCCTATTATTATGATTTCGTTAACTACCTATTGCTTATCAAGAAGTTGCGGCCTCATGCCGTAATTACGTTAAATACTCCATTAGCTCTTGGCGCCAAAGTGTTGGGGGGTGATGTCGCCGTGGTTGTTGATTGGATGGACGTGTGGACATGGCCATGGGATGAGATTAACCCAGTAGATGCGGAGGCGGTGGAAAGGGCTGAGGCTGTGATCTTTTGGAGCCGCCCCTTCATGGACATCATGACAAGGCGTCTCGGTATTCGAAAGGCTATCTACGTTCCTGACGGGGTTGACTTGAGGGTCTTTGATCCTCTTCGGCATGGCGATGGGGAAGGTGTGAGGAGGCGCTTTGGGTTGAAGGATAAGTTTCTCTTTCTCTATAGCGGGGGTGTGTGGCGGAGTAAGGGGATGGAGTTGCAGGGGGTGAAGAAGGTGTTGGAGGCTTTTGCCCTGTTTTCTAGGGGGTTAAGTGATTCTGTGTTAGTGCTTCAAATCTTTAACTACGATGTTCAACTTCTGAAGGACATAAAGGAGCTTGGGATAAGGGACAGAGTTGTTCTTATTGGTAAGCTTCCTTCGTTTGATGATAGTGCAAGGCAAGGACTTTTCTCAGCGGCTGATGTTCTTGTTCTGCCTGCTTCTCGGCACCCTATTATCTACTATGCTGAGCGAATGAAAAGTTTCCAATACATGGCCGCTGGTAAGTCCATCATCGCTGCGAAAACGCCTGGAGCGGTGAGCGCCTTGGGGGAGGCTGCTCTCTACGCGAAGCTTGACAACGTGCAGGAGATGGCTGACGCAATGCATAGGCTTTATGAGGATCAAGAGTTGCGAGCCACTATGGGAGAGAGGGCACGGCAGAGGGTTGAATCGCAGTATGAGTGGAGCGTGCTCACCCCAAAGTACAAGAACTTCATACTACAAACTATTAGCTGAGTCAAGCACATTCGTCACTTATGGGTAGACTAAAACGTTAATTCCTGAAAATTCAAGTGAAAAAGAGGCTACGTGGTAGACATGATTGATAGACTATCATGGAAGGAAAATGCCTTACTGGTGTTAACATGCCTCTAGGCTCCGAGCAAGGTGCCTTGATCGACTCCTTGCCTAGTAAAGTATATCACTTAAGCTTTGGTACGCCAGAACTACATAGTCACATCAGATACCATGCGATCAAAAACTACTTTCAATCTACTGATAAGAACAGAGAGTCTTAGGAAAACTTAACGCTTAAACAATCTATACAGTTGCAGGAAGGTCACTATATGGTTGCAGATAGGTGGCTACAAGCGCAGAGGGCTGAAAAAGATTTTTGGCATGAAGTTCTTACAAAAAGTTATCACGGTATAGACGTTATTCGATCTGAGCGATTAAAATCATTCTACCTGTGGGAGCTAGTAATAGAATATGGCTTCGATTTGGCATACTTTGACGGTAAGACTGTAGTTGAGGTAGGATGCGGTCCGTATGGCTTTGTCTCCGTCATCAAGACAAAAATAAAGGTCGGCTTGGATCCCCTCATGGATTACTTTAAGAGGGAGTATCGTCCTTCCACAAAAGAAGCTAGCTATATGAAAAGCATGGGTGAATCTTTACCTTTATCGGATATGTGCGCAGACATCGTTTTTTGTCGAAACGTTCTTAACCATGTCAGCGACCCGACAAAAGTCGTGAAAGAAATGAACAGAATACTGAAGCCAGCAGGTTCCCTAGTCTTTCAAATGGATACGTACGATTTCTTTACTACCTATATGAAGAAGAGAAGAGAAATGAAAAGATTGACGTATGATGTACATCACCCTCATAGTTTCACTACTAAAGGGATTCTCAAACTTATGAAGTCCTATGGGTTTGAGATTATTCGAGGAACCGAGAAGTATCCCCTTAAATCTAGGCAGTACATAGAATCCGAAAACCCTTTGAAAAAGATAATAAAAATGACCTTACCCTTTCAAATAGGTACTCGTGATGTTAAGATAGTTTTCGAAAAGAAGTAATAGTCCTATACTTGTGACGTACGTTCTGAAATGGGACTTGAGTTTCATTCGATTAACGATGAGCTTAGTGCACTCAAATTCCGTTAAAAACAGTTTTCTTCTTAAATGGGTTGAGAAGCAAGTTTAAACGACATTTAATGGTTATGGTTGGCAAGGAAGGCAAGTAGGGTATGAATAAGGTATACGTTGTTACTGCGTCTATAAATGAGCTTACTAACCTAAGCATGTTTAAAGATAGCTTACAGAGACATGAAGTCAAGATAGTCGTTGCAGATGAGGGCGACGAGATCATAAGGAAAAGAAATAGGAAGCTGCTCTCTGTTCTCGAACACGAGTTTTATGGTCCCAAGGAGCGAAAGGAATGGTTTAAGCAAAGGTTTGGCAGCAATTATGAGCATTACCCATCCGTCATCCCGGAACGGTGCCATGCAGAGACGAGCTTCGGTTTCCTCGTTGCTTGGGAGGAGAGCGCCGACGTAATCATCGAAATAGACGACGATGTCTTCCCCGCGACTGGTTCTGATTTAGTGAAGGAGCACTTAGATAACCTTCTCAAAGACGACGGAGTCTCCGTGGTCTCTAGAAACCATTGGTATAACACATTGAACAACCTTGCATTAGAGGACGCATCCCAACCACTATTCCCCAGAGGACATCCGTACACTCCTGAAAGCAGGCGTGAGGACTATACTTGGACTAAGCGTGGTGGAACCTGTGTTCTAAACATGAGTCTATGGGCGGGTCACCCCGACCTAGACGCACTGACCATTCTCTACCATGGCAGTTTAAATGGTCGTTGCGCGGTTAGAGGCACCAGTTTGAAGAAAAGAAAAGTTGTGGTTGGAGATGGAACATACTTTGCTGTGTGTAGCATGAATACAAGCTTTAAAACCATGGTGGCACCAGCTTTTTACCAACTCTTCATGAAACACTTAGGCATAGATCGCTTCGACGACATCTGGTCGGGCATATTTCTAAAAAAAATCGCTGACCATCTGAACCACAAAGTTTGCTTAGGCGCTCCCCTAGTTTACCATGACAAGAGATCTAGAAGTACCTACAAGGACTTGAAGGCTGAGCTTGAGGGCATGATAATCAATGAAACCCTGTGGAAGATTGTCGATTCAACAGAACTCAACTGCGACGATTACCACTCTTGCTACGAAGAACTTGCAAACAGTATCCAGAGAAGCCTACCTACATTTAGCGAGAAAACCCACGCTGATTTCATGAAGCATCAAGTAGATAAGATGAGGCTGTGGCTTGAGGTAGTGGACAAGCTTGAGTAAGCGTTTGTTGACTAAAGAAACATGTGACTGAGTTTGGACGAGACAAGAATAAATCCTCGGATTTCTAATAGCCGATACCTGATTCTCACTTACCTATCTTCAAACATTGGAGAAATCGCAGAGAGAACCACGAAGGGAGAGAAGCCATTAAAGGTTTTAGACGTTGGCTGCGGTATAAAACCATACCAGCCCTATTTTAAAAACATTGAAGTTTATCTTGGAATCGACAGAGCTTTCAAAACCAAAAATGTGAAAGCAATGGATGTTGTCGCCGTCGCAGAAAAAATCCCGTTTAAAGACCACACATTCAGCATCGTCTTATGCACACAAGTCTTGGAACACACCATTTCGCCCGAAGAGACCCTGAAAGAAATCCACCGCGTTATGGAAGACAAGGGTAAACTGATTTTGACAACTCATGGCATATGGACAGAGGGGCACGAGTCTCCAGACTTGTGGAGGTGGACTGCAGAGGGCTTAAAAAGAACGCTAAGTCTAGTCGGTTTTGAAATCGAAGAAGTACACTCCATGGACGCGGTAACGTCCTTGTTTCAGCTGCTGCTTCTATACGTGCCGAGCGGCAGCATCTCCAAATACCTCATAAATCCATTACTAAACATAATCGCAAAAAAGTTGAATAAATCAGTCCCAACGTTAACTAAACTGGGACAAATAGGACCCAGACTACACGTCGTCCACGTCATCCTATCCACTAAAAAATAAGCTTCCCTGAAAGAAGAAGGCAAAAGGCAAGTTGACAGCCTTCTTCAAAAAAAACAACCACAGCCGCAGCAGATGCCAAAGCAGACTTGTTGATGACACTAAGGCACCAATTACCATCAACACACACAAAAACTAAACAGACTAACTCATCGAGGTCGCCGCATCGTTTCCTCTACCACATCCACAATAAACTTCTGATCCTTCCTCATCAAACCCACAAAAATCGGCAAACAAATAATAGTGTCAGATGCTTGCTCAGAAACTGGCAAATCTCCACGTTTAAACCCGTAACGTTTAACATAAGCAGGCTGCAGATGCACCGAGGGAAAACTCAAACGGGTCTCCACACCATTCTTCTCCAAAGTATGCACCAATCTTTCTCTGTGCTCATGAGTTTTTGTCCTCATCGTGTAAAGCATGTACGTGTGAGTCCTATCCGACTTCGTAACAGGCGGATACACACTCTTAACCTTCCTTAAACGAGCATTGTAATAACTCGCAATTTCATTTTTCTTCTTAATCACATAATCTAAATGCTGAAGTTGAACCCTGCCCAAAGCCGCAACAAAATCAGGCATTTTAAAATTCCACCCAATCTCCACATGATGATATCGAGCATCTTGCCCGTGCGCCCGCAAAATCTTACACTTCTCAGCCAACTCCACATCATTCGTAGTTAGCATACCGCCCTCACCAGTCGCAAGGTTCTTGTTCGGATAGAACGAAAAAGCCCCAGCCTGCCCAATCGACCCAGCCTTCCTACCCTTATACAACGCGCCATGCGCCTCGCAAGCGTCTTCCAAAACAAAAATATCATTCTTCTCAGCAATCTCCATAATCTCACCCATGTCAGCACATTGACCCGCGTAATGAACAGGCATAATCACCCTAGTCTTCTCAGTAACAGCCGCTTCAATGTTCTCTGGCGTGATGTTGAAAGTGTTCAAATCGATGTCGACAAAAACAGGTCGTGCACCGAGAACCACAGCCGCGTTCGATGTCGCCGCCATCGTAAAAGGGCTGGTTATAACCTCATCACCTGAGCCAACCCCAATCGCGTGCAAACATGCTTGAATAGCTGCCGTGCCAGAATTAAACGCCACAGCCTCCTTGGTTCCAGTGTATCTTGCGAACTCTTTCTCAAACTCTTCCACGTTTTCGCCTTGACTGAGACGTTTCTCCTCTAATGCCCTAGTCACAGCTCGAACATCAGCCTTGGTCAGGTAGGGGTCAGCCACAGGAATAAAACGCTTCTTCAACCGTGCACACTCCGTTACTATTAAAGAGCAATCTAGTTGCGCTCAACATATCTAAATAAGTTTTCGGTTCAAAACACGCCTTCTACTCAAACCTTCTTGCTGCACCAAAACACCCTCACTGCGCCAACCGCCACACCCACAGCAACCAACGAAACAACACCCACAAACCACATAGGCAAGCCTTCACTGGAACCCAAGACCGTAACAGCACACGAATCTTGGCTACTGTTACCAGCCTCATCTGCAACAGTCAACGTAACGATATAAACTCCCGGTCTTGTGTAAACATGAACAGACGAAACGCCAATTCCAAAACTTTCATCCCCAAAATCCCAATCATAGCTTACAATGCCCACATTATCGCTGGAGCCGATGGCATCAAAGACAACCGAAGCTCCAGCCTCCACAGTTCGATTCAACCCAGCTTCTGCAATGGGTTTAGTGATGTCCAAGACAGTTATCAAAACCGTATCCGTTGCCCAATTTCCTGCCACGTCTGAAACGTTTAATGTAATAATGTAAGCGCCAGGAATGTTGAAAATGTATGAGGAATTTGGCCCACTCAAGGTTTTAGGCACTTCATCCATAAAAGTCCAGCTAAAACTGGAAACAGCCACATTGTCAAAAGAGTTTGAACCATTGAAAGTCACGGTTGCACCTTCCTTCACTGTTTGATCCGAGCCTGCATTCGCTACAGGAATGGTAACATCTAAAACCGTGATAGACACGGCGTCCGTGTCATAGTTTCCAGCAGCGTCTGTGGCATTCAATGTAACCGTGTAAACACCCGGCGTCGCAAAAACATAAGTCGTCGTCATCCCAGCTAACTGTTTTTCGCTTTCGTCTATGAAAGTCCATGAGTAACTCGATATGCCTACGTCATCCCAAGAACCTGAACCGTCAAAGACTACCTGCGTATCCTCTGCAACCGTTTGATCTGCCCCAGCGTTTGCCACAGGAGATGTGATATCCGCAACTGTGTAACTGTAATATTTTCCTCCATTGTCATTCACAGCCATGTTATTTTCATAATCATACGCAACAATCTTATAGTGCACCTTAGTGGCAGCCTGAAAGCCAATGATGTTTCCTTCATAGGTGTCGCCCACTTTAGAGTTCATCGTGACATTAGCCCACGTGACTCCATTATCTACGCTGTATGAAAGTATAACTTCACGCACCCCGCTTTTATCATCTGTAACGTTCACTGAGATTGTGGTTTCCCGATTAGGCAAAACAATTTCCGGATAAACAGAAGGATCACCGATGTATGGCGGCACATTGTCTGAAATTATTCTGATTACATGAGTGCTATGAACATAGGTAAAAAAGAGCGAATTATGCGTACTATTCGAAGTCTGTATGAAGGTAGAAATTGGCACACTATCTACCAAGATAGTGAATGGACCATGAAGTAATCCCTTTGGAATAGTAACGTTACAAAAACCAGTTGTGCCCAACAGACCAGAAACGTTGAAGTTTATCTCCCTTCTCGAATAGTTGAAATTGAATGCATCCACAGAAGAATTGGAGAACGTGACAATCCTAAAAGTTGAACCTTGCAACTCGACCACAAAAACATTGGTTGACGGCCAAGTAAGTGTAAAAGTTACTAAGGACTCACCAGCAGATGGCAATTCAACCATTTTTGTGTTTTCGTCATAGTTCCATGAAGCCGCTCCCAAAACACTCGTAGGTCGCCCCAAATCACCCACAAAAATTTTCGCTCTGCTTATTGTTCCTGAAAGAGCATTTATAGTCAACTCAAGTTTTCCATCGACAAACAATGCGCTGGTTACGTTTGCGTCGAGAACAGCAGAATAAGCGTATAAACCGTTAGCGTTACCGCTAACACTTGTTGAGCCATCTAACGCCAACTGTTGAGAGCCGAGGTAAACATCGCCAAGCTCTTCTTTAATATATATTTTTGAGAGAACCATGTCGGCTGATACGCCTGTATCATACACAAGCTCAAAGATATTTTTGATTGCGTGGTAATAGTGATTCCATGGTGGCCTAAACTGTCTGCTTGCTCTGTCCATACTTATTGCCATGTTAGCGTAAGTGAAGTCTCCAGTATATTCAAACAAGTCCAATAATGCTTTTACGATATTAGCCCCTATGCCGGCCGCTTCGTAATGATAATTTGCGTATTGATTACCTACAACAAAGAATTGCTCTTGTGCTTGACCGCCATCGTTCTTTCTCGCAACAAAAAGTCTGAAAAAAGGATATATGTTTTCTGCCCATTGAAGGTAAGTTGCATTATTGGTTTTCTTGTAAAGCTCAGTCAACATCATCATCATGCTTATGAATCCGTTTGGTTCTTCTTCCCACCCATAATTAGTTAAAACATTGTAACCCGCGGAGCCATCACCATATCTCATTCTGTTGCTATAGAGCCATTCTATTGCTGTTTTGGCGATTGCTAAGTATGTGGTATTGCCGCTGATTTCGTATCCTTTCAGATAGGCGTAAGCGAAGAATTGTCCAGCCATATGTTTTCGATAGAAGGTTGACGATGGAAAGTCGAAATGTGAGGATGGTGTTGTAAGTGTGTTTCTATCGTATAGATGATACCAGGTGCCATCGCTGTTACGTTTTGTTGACCAAAAGTCAAGAACGCTAATGACTCTCTGTTTGTATGTGGCGTTATTAGTCAACTGATACATCTTGGAGAGAAAAACCACGTCCCACGCCAAACTCGCTGGATATAGCGAGTCGCCGTCTTGGTTGGCTCCAGACTGCGTTGGTGTCCCATTTAGAAATGTGTTTTCATAGAAATAAGGATATGTTGCATTATATCCACGGTTTGTATGCACCAGAAGTTTTGCTAATTTTGTGGCTTTGGCAAGGTATGACGAGTCTCCAGTGAGTTCATAGAGATTAGCCATCGCATAGCCGATTTGAGCCCCACCAAACCAAATTCCCAGCAGTAGCTTGTCGCTCACAAACCATGAGCCTTCTGTTGCATCGCCAGTAACGTCTGACCAACGATATGGTTGCATAAGTTCTTTCTCCAAGTCATCTTTTATTGACCAGTGTGCACCGTATTTCTCATAAGCAGTATCCATAGGCAAAATGATATCCAAAAGAGAATTCATGGAAGTTGCCATCTGTGATGCTGAACCGCCATCTTGATAAAGTAAGTAGAGTTCTGCGCTGTAGGAAGTTCGTGTGCCATACATCGAGGCAGTCGTGCTGGTAAAATAATATTGAAGAATGTCCTGGTACATCTTAGGATATGGCGTGATGAAGTTTATCTGGTTAGAAACTTCTGCGTAGAATTTTGTTTTCGTTGGGTTAGCGAACATTATTCCGTATGGTGTCCAAACTAATTGTGTATGATTTTTCACTCCCCAAGCGGCAAAGTGTGTTAAGATGATGCTATCTCGTTGGTCTGAAAAATCAACCGTTGTGTTCAAGGCTAATTGAAATTTATACTTCACATAGGTTGTGTTAACAGAAGTTGAGAAATCAAGTGTATAGAGCCCTGTTCCTATCGCCGTTATGCCAGTTAGTTTCAACTCTTTGAGACTTGATGTGTTTGTGACAACGGTTGCCGTAGTAAGGTTAATACCATATCCTATATCGGATTTCATAATTGCAAGCATTTGTTTTGAGGTTGAAGATTGAAATGAGCCATATACTACATCCCAAGAAGACCCGTTTTTCACTTGAACGCTTTCCCATATCCACTTGTATGTTGCATCGTCAACGTATGTCAAGTTCCAGTTGTCATTACCAATAGAGTAATAATTTCCACTTTTAGTGAAAAATAGAGGTGGATTAGCCTTAACCAATGGAATCGAAGGCGTCACGTTTCCAACCAAGCTTACTAAGAGCAACAACAGGAAGCAACAAGTTGAGAATTTATGTGAAATCGTGTGCAAATTCTTTCTCTCAGACTGTTCGACTGTTTTCATTTTGCGGGTTAAGAAGGGTAGTTAAACGCGTGGGTATTCTTAAACGTTTCAAAATCTGCCAAGAATCCGAACATTTGACGGTGTCGCTGCTTGCCAGCATCTTTTAGGGCTTCATAAACGATAAAAAGAGATTTGACACTATCCCTTTCTCAAGTGCATGCTTTGCCAGAAGTCAGGTTGCGATGTTCATGATTGAAGGCGTTGTGGTTCATAGACTCATGCTCGTCCCCGATGAGAGGGGCTGGTTGATGGAAGTTCTGAGCCGTGACTGGGGTGTATTGCAGAAATTGGGGCGCGCCTATGTTTCTGTGGCCTTCGCAAATGTGGTGAAGGCTTGGCATATGCACAAGAAGCAAGTAGACTGTCTAGTTTGTGTCGGTGGAAAAGTTAAACTCGTCCTCTACGACAGCAGAAAAAAATCAAAGACCAAAGGCGAGATAAACGAGTTCAACATGGGAAAAGACAATCCAATCCTAGTGAAAGTTCCCACCGAGGTGTGGCACGGTTACAAGGCTATAGATGAAACCGC